>Ga0307427_1000290_pt1 | contig 34357 bp, 32 predicted proteins | sample SalMarWE160190MG_FD_202162 | JGI IMG/M metagenome (GOLD analysis project Ga0307427, IMG submission 202162) | Salt marsh sediment microbial communities from the Plum Island Ecosystem LTER, Massachusetts, United States - WE1603-190 | ecosystem: Environmental > Aquatic > Marine > Intertidal zone >...
CAGACTTTGGGAACTCGCTCCACCCTGAGGTTAGACAATCGGGCGGAATGTTCAATACCCCCGGGTAACTCCTACTTGGGGAAAATTTCTTCTATCCTGCTTGCCTTGACTTGCTAGCCTGGTGGAGCTGAGGTATCAATAGGTAGAACTTTTTCCACCACGTTTGCTATATTCTACTAGCCGCTCTGGTTCAAGTCCAGTGATCTGGGCCTTGGGGGACAGTTCCCGAACTTTTGTTTGAAAAGAAGCAACTGATTCCGGCTCTGCAACAACTGCTGGTCGCAGGTTCCAGTCCAGCAGAGTACCGTTTTAGCTATGCCCATAACATAGCAATCTGCTAATTAGATAGAATCCTGGAGGAATTTGAAAAGCGGCGCAAAGAATAAACTGACAAGGGAATATAATTGGTTATCGATAGCAAAATTAGCACCGAATATGGTTTTCTACCTTGCTATTCATTGGGCACCCTGCTGCATTTTGACCTCTACTGCCCCGAAGCAGTTATTTGAGCCTATAACCTATAATTTATGGCTCCCATCCTATAAGAATTATCCCCCCTATTAGGTGCTTTTTAAATTCAACCTGCGTGAGAAATTCCTGGCAAACTACAGTTATATTTAAATTGGGTAAGACTATGTATCAATAAAGCTCTTTTTACATATTATATCATTATGTAAAGTATAATCCTAATAGGAAATGGCTTGCTATCCCTCTTAGTCAGGTTCCAGAGCTTTGACATCTTGGCCATTTTGTCGACTACCTACTACCCCAAATATCTGAGCCTGATACGTAATATCATCCTACCGCAATCTGCGATTGGTCTTGTTGAATCGCAGAGGTTTGTGAAAGCTTTGGAGGCTGCCACTAAAGATATTGAGTCTATGCTCAATCCATTGGCTGAAGTCCTTAAACCAAATTTCCTCGAAGGTAGCAAGCCAATTCAACCTGAGGAAGCACTTAAGACAGTTATGGACTACCACCTCAGTGATAAGCCTAACGAAGATATGTTCTTCTTCGATAAAAAAACATTTGAGTCCATCGAATATCAAATGCTTTCTTGTCAAAATCCTCCTCTTCAACGAGAAACCATCCCGAGAATTCACTAGCCAGCTGGCTATCCATAAAATTCATATATAGTCCCATGCCTCTGATTAGATTGGGCTTGTTATCGGCAAAGATGGCAGACGCAAACGCATCTGAAACTTCAAGCTGAGCAGATTGTTCTGTACTAAATCCATACCTATCGGCAGCAGCTTCAAACTCAGAAAAAATGACCCTCCCCCGTTCAATTAGAACATTGCGGGCAGGTGCATTCTGGACTTTAGCATTATATAAAGTGACAGCAAACTGCAAAAAAGCGTCCTTCAACGTCTCCGTAATCACATGCTCCCGCCCCTGCTTCATTCTAACGAATCGACAAATGGAGTAAAAATAGCAAAACCAATTGAACACAAGAAGATTGAACTGCTGTTTCTTGTTAAGCGTTTCCCCTCCCAGCGTTCGTATATTTTCACCTCTAAGGAGACCCATAATAAACTGGGCCGCTAACTTGGGGGTAAGGGTAAGAAGATGTTTATTCTTTATAAGCTTGACATCATCGTCGCAAAGTCTATCGTCGCAAAGTCTATTGAAAACTTCACTATATTCCCCAAATTTCTCCTCTTTCCTTCCAAACAACTTATCAAATATCCCGATTTTATTCACCCCCCTATTGTTCGTTTGTCACGGATAATTTTGGCATGGTCTTGCTGTTACACACGCAACACTTTCGCCTAACAGTGGTATACACGAATCTCGTATTTGTCTAACTCACCGTTTTGGCTGGAATTCTAGCATGAAGGTTAACTCTAAGCCAAACCATCGGCATACGAGGATTTTACCGTGGTGAACCGAAGTATCTACACGCAACATCTTAGCTCCAAACAACTAATGGGGGTATTGACGGAGCACGATGTAAGGGATAATATACTCAAGAGATACATGCCCGCATAGCTAACACGAGATACGTAGACATTCTTACACAACTAAATAAGCTCGGCTGTTCGGGGTATTACTGAAAGCGATGCTACGGGGTCAAGGAGCCTGCCTTGTAATACGCAGCACGTGTAAGGAGATAGACTTCCGTGTTGCTTGACGAGGGCAAGCTTGTCCGTGATGTATACGAAGTAGACCGCTTTCTTGGCGAAGGAGCATTCGCTGAAGTATATCGGGTTAAGCATAAATTCTTGGGGCGACAAGCCATGAAGGTTTTCAAGTCGCCTAGTCCCGAATTAGAAGAGATTGAACGAAACTTAGCAGAAGCTGTACTGTTGTCAAAGATTGGGCATCCCAATATCATTAGGGTGTTTGATGCGGGCATTTTGGAAACTGATGCCGGGAAGCGCGGTTATTTCACGATGGAGTATGTTCCGGGCGGTACTCTGGAATCGCTATGGAACTGTCATCGAGATAGCTTTGTTCCCATTCTGGATAGCGTGGATATCATACGGCAAGTATGCACTGGAATGGCAGTTGCTCATAGCAAGCGGCCACCGGTAATCCATCGCGATATCAAACCGCAGAACATCCTTATTGGTTATGACGTAGAAGGATTGCGCGTCAGGATTAGCGATTTTGGACTTGCTAAAGCCGTGAATCCCCTCACTCTCCTGGCAAGTGCTAGAGGGACTCCTGTATTCAAACCTCCAGAGTGCCTACAGAACATCGACTCTTGTGCAGGAGACATATGGTCCATCGGCGTTACACTCTACCTTTTGCTGACGGATCGTCTGCCTTTTCGAGTTGAAAGCACAATGGATTTATCGACTGGCAGATGTTGGAAAGAAAAGTCCCTTCCAGCTGCCGAATTTAATCCTCGAGTAGATGGCCATCTTGAGTCCATTATCTCACGGTCCCTCAAGCTCAACCCTAATGAGCGCTACTCTAACGCAATGGAGATGTTGGAGGATCTTAGGCGATGGGAGCCATCGAAATCAAAGCCTGTAGTAGAAAGTAAGGGTAGTATAGATGGGAGCAAGAGCGCTCTTGGTTCTGTCTCAAAACCCGAAGAAAGAAATCCACAAACGATGGCAACACAAGCAATGAGATTAGCTCCAGATCCGAGTAAGCTTATGCAAGCGGCTGATCTACTCGAAGAGGCGATAATGAAGGAGCCCGGTCTGAGGGAAAGATACGAATATCAGCTCAAGCTCTGGCGACGCGGAATTGTCATATGATATGTTGGATGAAGAGGCTAGCATACTGATACGATATAACTAGAAGCAATGGAAACAGATACCACGATTGAATGGAATGAAACACTACTCAAGATGGCTAGACCGGACATCTATCGTATCAATGCCTTCCGCATTTTGGGCCTCCCTGTGAGCGCTTCTTCGAAAGAATCATCTTCTCACATCCGAAACCTTGACCTGATAGAAAAATTTGGGGATATGGAACAGCATGAAAGCAGCTTTCTGATGCCAAGCATTGCACAGGACAGAGATGCCAGACGCGAAGCGCAACAAAGACTGCTTGACCCTGAACTGAGGTTCATAGACGAATTCTTCTGGTTCTGGCCGCTATCACTTGATTCGACCCAAGAGAACGACGAGACTCTGGTAGCAATTAAGCAGAAAGACCTCTCGCACGCCTTATCCGTCTGGGAGTACCACGAGATTCATGGCAGTGAAGCCAATGTCTCTGTACATAATCTCGCCGTTTTCTATCATGCCATGGCACTGCATATGGAACACACAGAAGGAGAGGTCAAAGGGATTTTAGAAGAGCAAGTTGAACAGAAACGATCATATTGGCAACAAGCCTTTTCAAAATGGAAAAGGCTACTTAGCGAGGAGAGCTTCTGGAAAAGAGTGGGAGAGCGAATTCGTCAATTGGATGATCCCCGCTTAACAACTGACACTGCAGGTCGAATTCGAGAAGGATTACCAAAGGCGCTGCTCTCAATCAATGCAATGCTTGCAGTAAAAGCTTCAGAAACAAGGGACCCAAAAGATATGGCTTTTCACCTTGCAATGATAAGACAATCTGGCTTTGATAATGCAATTGCCCAGGAGGCCATGCAGCGAGCGGTTGCACCGATACGAGATAGACTCAAAGCCATGTGCTTGCACTCTGCCCAGGAAATCAGCAATGCACCAGAGAGTGGTAATAAGCTGGCCTCTAATCTCATTAATGACACGGCTCCGCTACTAAAGAGTCTTGATTCGCTTCTGGTCAAAGGAGATTCAACCCGTGAATCATCGCATGACGAAGTAGCGTCGCAGGTGAGGTCGTGCCTAATTTCATTTGTGAATAAGACTGGAGATTGGCGGGCAGTTTCTAAAATCGCCAAGAAATCTCTCACCATTGCAGAAAGCCCTTTCATCACGCAGAAGATCAAGGATGATGTAGAGACTATAAACTTAAACGTAGAATATGCGACTTGTTGGTTCTGCAGAGGAAATTATGTCGACAATGATTCCTCCGTTACAGTGATGATGCATGGCAATGTGCAGCGTGAGCGCCAATTTCTCGAGACACAGGTTAGATGGCAGTACTTACCTGTAACAGTGCCCAGGTGTGCAAAATGCAAGTCAGCTCACGAACAGAGCAAGGCCTGGAGAATAGGAGGGACGATTACTGCGTTTGTTCTTGCTATTTTCATTGGGATCGCGAGCGGTAGTTTTTGGGTATTTCTTCTGATTTTGGGTACTATCATTGCTGCAGCACACGGACTCGCAACCATCACGTTCCCTAAGGGGGTAAAACCGGAATCATACAAAAAAGAATTTCGAACCGTAAAGGAAATGCTTTGCAGAGGCTGGATGATTGGAGCAAAGCCTACAGATGTTTCATAGAAAGATGCTAAGAGAAACCATTGATAATCTCAAGCAATGGCTATATTATCCTCAAGAGTTCAGGATAGGCGCACCAGAATACCATGGTCTATCAGAATCCTTGCAGGCACTGGCTGACTTTGCAGAGCGCACTTCAATCAGCTTCCAGACGGCATCCACAAGGGAAGAGGAATTGCTTGATATGGCAGCGGATGTGGGGACTTTGGTATGGCGAATACAGCAGAGACTAGCTGCGACAGGCGAGCTCCCGAAACCGCTGCAAAAATTATCTCGAGATATGGAACGGACATGGGACGCCCTCACTCAAGGCGGTATTGAGATCAAGGACCATACTGGTGGAGACTATGAAGGCGGAATGGCTCTGCGGGTGATAGCATCCCAGCCAGTTACTGGCTTAGGCCGACGACAAATCATAGAGACACTGAAACCGACAATATATCATAAGAACAGAATCATACAAATGGGAGAGGTGATTGTTGGAGTGCCAGAGGAAACTGACACGTCAAAGCCAATGGATGAAACGACCTAAGGAAGAAACAAGGAGGATGAAGCTATGGAACGCCAAACGGTAGACTTTGGGATTGATCTTGGTACCACCAATAGCGAAATTGCAGTGCTGGAAGGTACAGCGCCGCGCATTATCAGGACAAACGAAAATGCCGAGTATACTCCATCTGCGGTTTCGTTTGACAAGAGGGGCAGGCTAAGAGAAGGCCAGGAGGCAAAAAACCAGAAAATCACTGACGACGAAACGGAAGTTTCTGATGTGCGCCTGAAATTCAAGCTATCTATGGGATATCCCGAGCCTCTCAAGGCTTTCAAGGTCAATGGTAAACAGATGACCCCGGAAGAGCTGTCTGCAGAGATCTTGAAAAAACTTCGAGCAGATGTTCAACGGAGGGATGGAGAAGATATCACTGCCGCTGTCATCAGTGTCCCAGCGGCCTTTGAGCTCCCGCAGTGCTCAGCCACAAACAGGGCAGCAACATTGGCTGGCCTATCGTTCAGCCCGTTGGTTCAAGAGCCTGTTGCCGCTGCCTTGTCCTACGGATTTCAAACCAGCAGCGACCGCGTCTTCTGGATGGTCTATGATTTTGGCGGTGGCACATTCGATGCGGCTATCCTGCAGGTGCGCGACGAACAGATACAAGTTGTAAACCACGGTGGCGACATCCACTTAGGTGGCGGGCTCATTGATTCGGGGATCGTCGACCAGTTACTAGTCCCTGTCGTCGCGAGAGAGTTCAATCTGTCACCTGACGACAGAGTATGGACACTCGTTCGTTCCAAGCTTGAATACTATGCCGAGATTGCCAAAATTCGTCTTTCCGTTGAAGATAAAACTGATATTGAAATACCCAGACTATTTCGAAAAGACGGAACAAGCCCCCCCTTTGAGTATGAACTCAAGAGAAGTGATGTTGAGCGATTTGCTGAACCACTCATTGAAAGGTCAGTAAACTTGTGTAGGTCAGTGTTGGAAGGGGCACGGCTGTCATCCTCTGATGTTGAGAAGTTGATTCTGGTTGGTGGTCCTACTCTAACCCCGCTATTTCGAGATATGTTGACCCAGAAACTGGGTATAGCACTAGAATTCCGAGTAAACCCGCTGACGGTAGTGGCATGTGGTGCTGCAGTATTTGCTGGCACCCAGATAATACCCGAGACATCTAGACGACACGTGCCACTCCCTGCTGGGTATTTCAAACTGGAACTCGATTACAAACCTATTGGGGATGAAACAGAACCTACGATTGGGGGGAGAGTGACTGCTCCTCAAGGGCAATCGCTACAGGGATACACCATTGAATTCGTGGAATCTAAGACTGCATGGCACTCAGGGAAGCTTGATATCGGGACGAGTGGCACATTCGTCTCCAAGGTCTACGCGGACAGGGGCCGTAGAAACGAGTTCTTAATTGAACTCAGGGATGCGAGTGGAAACCTTTGTCAAACTGCGCCAGACCGGTTTTTCTACACAATAGGAATCACAATTTCCGCTCAAACCCTTGTCAATAACATCGGTATCGGGCTCGCCAATGGAGACGTGTTGTGGTTGCTCGAAAAAGGTACCCCATTGCCAGCCAAGAAGCGGGATACTGCCCTTCATACAACGGAAGCCCTCAAGAGCGGCGAATCCGGGACTATTCTTCGCATTCCTGTTGTGGAGGGCAAGAACAAGCGTGCTGACAGGAACATACTAATTGGATGGCTGGAAGTAACCGGTCAAAGCATTCGTTGCGATGTTCCCGCGGGAAGCCCTATCGAAGTAACCATAGTCGTGGATGAGTCACGTATAGCACAAGTCATTGCTTACGTCCCCAGATTGGATGAAGAGTACCACAAAGTATTAGACGCCAAGTTTTCGCAAATCAACGAACAAATACTAACAGACCATTCAGAGAAGGCAAAGGCACATCTGGACGAGGTTCGTGAACAAGCCAAGCTAGCCGGTTCTACTCGGGCCAATGATTTGCTCCAGAAGATTGAAAACGAGCAACTGGTTCGTCAAATCGATATGACCCTGATATCTGCTCAACAGGATAAATATGAGGCTCTAGATACATGTCAGCGACGTCGTATCGAACTTGATGCAAGATTGGACGAGATCGAAGAGCATCTTACTTGGCCTGTCGTAATTGCTGAAGCCGAGGCACAGATTACTGGCGGGCGTGACATGGTGCAGCAGTATGGCAGTCCCCAGGATGTTGCTGATTTTTCTCGTCTTATAGAAGATACAAGGAAGGCCATAGCATCAAAAAATGCTGATTCTGTTCGGCAGAAGACTAGGAACCTTACACAACTGGTAATGCAGGTACTGATGAAACTTCCAGGTTGGTGGGTGGGACAGCTTGAACACTTGGAAACAGAGTACAAAAACAATATGAGCAATCAGGCTGAGGCTGAGCGCCTTTTTGCACAGGGTCATCAAGCTATCACTAACCAAGATTTCGAGAGCCTAAAGACAGCTGTTCAGCAGCTTTGGGGACTACTGCCCGATGAAATGGTCGAACAGTTGCGCGGCTACAGAAGCACTGTTATTAAGGGAGGATTCTAGCTTTCTTATAGGAGGACTGAATACATAAACGTGCAAGAGCCTGAATCATATGTATTAGAAGAGAAAGCGAAGCCTGCTGAACAGAAGAAGGTATCAGCATCGCAAACTATGGTGACTGATATACTTGTTCGTGCTGGGGCACTGGCGCGAAGGGGCGACCTCCTCGAAGCTGAGAATTTGCTAACAACCTTGTCTGATAGTGATAGTACAAGAGTGGAGGTGATTGATTTACTGGCCAAAGTGTATGCGCAGCAAGGCAAGATTGACCAGGCTCAGACTATGTGGCTTCAAGCATTGCAGCGCTATCCATCTAACACACACTTTCTGTCGGCTGTAAGATTATGTGCTTGTTGCAAGGAATCTAGATTTGAGCAATTCGTCTCGCGGTACCTGTGGCTATTACTTGTCGTTGATCTTTGGTTCCTAATTGCTATGGCTGTAATTCTAAGCACGACCTTGTAAACAGTTCAATCGGTTACTATGTGAGGGTTCAAAGGCTTGGACCAACAGGCTTCATTGTGAAATGAGGATTCAATGACTGGGCAAAACCTAACAGGAATCATCATAGGTTGTATTATAGCTGCCATCGGAGTAGCAGGCATAGTAATGTCACATGAGCCGTCTACTTCGCCAACACCTGAACCTACACGTTCATACACACTCAGCGTAAGTGTCAACCCCTCGGGAGCGGGTTGGGTCTCTCCTTCGGCTGGCGAATATGAATCCGGTGCACAGGTAACACTTACAGCTAGCCCGGCCACCGGTTACACCTTTGACCACTGGAGCAGTGATGCCTCAAGCACTTCGCCCACCACTGTCATCACAATGTACTCGGATATGAGTACCATTGCCAACTTTAAAGCTATTCCGACAGCCCCTGGGGTATTGTTTTCAGATGATTTCACTAATGAGGCTGGCGTTTGGGATACTTACTCTGCTGAATATGGTTCAGTTTTTTACAAGGATGGCTGGCTTCATTTGATCAATAACCATCCCGCTCAATTCGCCACTGGTACTTACGCTCACCAGTACTTCACTGATTTCATTTTGGAAGTGGAGACTAAACTTGTTGCAGGTACTGATAATAACTGGCATATCGTAGTATGTCGATATCAAGACAGTAGTACCTCCTACTATTTTGGAACTAGCGCTGATGGTTACTATTTTATATCCAAGTTCGTTAATGGAAATGTGATGAATCTTGCGTCAATAACCTACTCATCCTATATCAACCAAGGTGTTGGTGCCGTCAACCTAATCCATATTGAGTGTATCGGCAGCAACTTAAGCCTGTCGGTCAATGGGCATCTATTAAAACAGGTTACAGACACCACGATTACTGGTGGTGATATCGTGCTAGTTGCTGAAGCATTCGCAGGCACATATACTGAAGTTACCTTTGATAATATCGTGGTCAGTAGGCCGTAGTGTTTTTGTCGCCACTGCGTTAGGCCCGGAGCCTGCAGGCGGATGTGGAGTCATTGATGAAATACTGTCCTAGTTGCGGAAAGGCAGGAGTCGAAGGCATGAGATTCTGCCCACAGTGTGGGCAAAGGCTTATAGGCCCTCATTTAGAGGAAAAACAAAGGCCTGTCCCAGAGCCTGAGGCGCCTTTTAGGGAAAGGAACTGGTTTCCTACCGCACCCCTGAAGCTATCCTCAGACTAGCATGTCTTCTACTTGAAGTGGAAGTGGCAACTGGTGGAACGAAGTATTCACACGATATTCCTAATAATTGGTTGTTAGTGATGGTATAATGTAGTACAAACAATAAGGAGGTGTGATATGGCTAGAGTTACAGCAATCTGCGAGTATGTTGAAGATGGCGACACATTTCGCACTGCAAGACAGAATTGGATACGGCTTGCAAACGTGTGTGCCCCAGAAAAAGGTACGTCAGGATTCCTCGAAGCTAAATCCATCCTAGAGAAAATTATCCTGAATAAATCAATCGTGTATGAGCAAGTTAGCACATCATACGACCGAATTGTTGCCGAAGTGTGGGTTGATGGCATGAGTGTCAATGCTTATATGCGAGGGCGAGGTTATACTTGCCCTTGAACTGCCCCTATCTAAAAAACTAGGTTGTCAGTGGTAGTATAATGTAATTTATGATGAAAAGATTATTCATTCTCTTAGCCCTCGTTGTTGTGATAGCAGGCTTGTTCATGCCGGGAGATGGCAAGGCATCAAATAATGAAATGGCTAGCAGCGTGAATCAAACTGATAGTCCCCTTTCTGCAAATGCTACGATTATGATAATTATGACTACTCCACCTTTGCCTGAGGAGTAGGGAGATGTGAGAAAAAAACAGGGGGGTATAAGCATGGGGAAGAGAAGTCACACTCAGCAAACGAAACACGATGAGAAGGTTAAACAAATTGCTCTGCAATACCAAAAACAAAAATTCAAGGTGAAGGCCGACCTGCCTGGTTTCGAGCAGCCTACGCCCATTGGTAAATACAAGAGAATACCAGACATAGAGGCCATAAAAGGTAGGAAGCGTGAAATTATAGAAGTTGAAACGCCAAAGACACTGAAAGGCGATAAAGACCAGCAGGCTACCTTTAGGAAGCATGCAGCACAGAAAAGCAATACCAAGTTTAGGATGGAATTGACCGAATAGATGAAACGACTGGCCCAGCCAGCGGATTTGGGAAAGGCAATAACAACTCTCAATAAAGAGGCCTTTCAGATGGCTAGACAAATGGGAGAAGTCCAATTGGCAATTTGTTTAGGAGAGTAAACAAGATGCCCATATACTTTACATCAGATTTACATCTACACCATAAAAATATTATTCGTTATTGTCATAGAAATCCGCATTTTAGAAATATTGATGAAATGGATAGGGGATTAATAGCAAATTGGAATAGTACAATTACAAACTCTGATAAGGTATATCACTTGGGTGATTTTTGTTTTACACGCGATAATCATATTTATGGCGAAGCTATGCATATGGTTCACGGTAGAACTGTATTTTTGAGGGGAAACCATGATAATGGATTACAGCATGCCGATTATTTCATTTGTCGCAAGATAGACGGAATGAAAATATTTATGAGGCATTGGCCTCCGTGGGAACATCCACCCAGATTTATTCATTCGTTTAATATCCCTTTTGATGTTGACCTTATTTTGTGTGGGCACGTACATGATAAGTGGAAATCTCACGTACATAGTGTGGGGCAAAGACGCATTCCCGTAATTAATGTCGGAATAGATGTTTGGGGATACAAGCCAATTAACATGACTACCATAATGGAAGAAGTGAAGAGATTAGTTTCTTCAAAACAGACTAAGGTATAAGGGTAAATATAATAAGACTGAAACAACCAAGAGTTAACTTAACCCATCTTTGTTATCCCTAAAGTTAACCCTCTCGTCGACTATGGTCTGGTATCTAACGCCTATTTTACTTAAAATGAGGGCAAACTAAGTAGGTCAGTTTTTACACTTGAGGAATGTAGTGTGCGAGTCATTCAAGGGGAGTGTAATTCTCTATTTCCCACAGATAGATTTACAATTAGCAGTAGGGAAAGTAAGCAAGGACAATGCCTCAGTTAATTGAGTGGATAAACGACAATTGGCTTGCAGTAGCTATCCCAGTGTTGGTCTTCGTTGCCTTCTGGGTCGCTGGTCTGTGGCTTAGAAGAATTGCCTATGATGCTTTTAACCAGTGGCTATTCAGGATGAACTGGGAAGGAAGACAATTAGTTATTGAGAAGACACGTAACCCTTTCCTACACTGGTTCCTTTTATTAGGCGCTTGTATAGCTATTCAAGTTTCGGCATTACCATCAGAAGCCAAAACGATAGCTGGCAAGATAATAGCCAGCCTGTTTGTTTTCTCCCTAATATGGATAGCTATTAGCCTAAGTGAAAAGATGGTCAAGCTTTATTTACCTAGACTGAGGTCTTATTTGGCTAAAGTGAAAGCTCCCCAACCTGCCACCACACTGGCGGTAAATATTGTTAGAGCTATTATCGTCATTGTTGGAGTATCAATTTTGCTTGGTATCTGGGGGGCACCAAATACCTGGGGTATTTTGGTTCTTGCCGGAGGACTGATTATAGCTGGTTTAGCCCTAAGGGATGCAATCGAGTATAGGTCAAGGTTTATGAAGATTCGTAAGCTACTTCTAAGTCTCCTAGTTATTGCCGGCTTAGGGTTGGTAACTTGGACTGGGTATGTCCTGTTTACCCACCAAAGTGATCCGATATCAGGTACCGTAACACTCCTATTAGAGATTGGATTCCTAATCTGGATTATTTCAGTATTGCGTAGCCGAAAATATAAACGGATAAAACCCAGTTTCAAGCTAGTGTTTTTTTCGGTAGTGGGAATTACTCTGATATGTGCTTTTGCAGGCATTGAACCCCTAGCCACCTACAAGGACACTTCCTTGGATGTTATTACAACTCAAGCTGGAAAGGTCGCCGAATTCCTTAAGGAGGCCGGCCCGGCACAGGAGGATGTAACTAGTGCTGTAGCAGAGATTGAGCCTGCAGTGCTTAGAATAGAGACTAACGATGGAATAGGTTCAGGAATGGTTATTGATAGGTCAGGTTACATACTTACATGCAACCACGTTGTTGAAGATGTCCAATCTGCAACAGTCACATTTATAAGCGGAGAACAATATGGAGGTAGTGTGATTGGGAGAGATGAACTTCGAGATTTGGCAATTCTCAGGATCACAGGTAGTGACGTTCACGTGCCTATAGTAACTCTTGGTAATTCGGATAAGCTGGAAGTTGGAGACGATGTTATAGGTATGGGCTATGCCCTTGGTTTTGAGGGTAGGCCAACTGTTTCTAAAGGTATAATTTCAGCATTTCGTAATGATGAAGGAGTGGATTATATTCAAACGGATGCAGCTCTCAATCCAGGAAATAGTGGTGGGCCATTGATAAACCTTGAAGGACAAGTGATAGGAATTGTAAGTGCTAAGGTCGTACATGAGGCAGTAGAGGGAATGAGTTTTGCTATTGCCATAAATGAGGCTAAACCCTTCATCAATGCTGAGATGGAGAAAGCACGTCAAGAGGAGAAAGCACAGGGAGAAGAACAAGCCTTAATCGAGTTGGAAAAAGAAACTTTTAGGCTAATAAACGTGGAAAGGGAGGAAAGAGGTCTCCCTCCCGTTATTTGGAATGAAGCACTACATAATGGCGCCAGGGAACATAGTGAAGATATGCAAGAGAGAGGCGAGCTATATCACGACACATATGGACAGTATGCGGAATGCTGTTATGGTGCAAGTTATACTTCTTCTATTTATGCTACAGCTGCAGCTACTGTGGAAGGCTGGATGTCCAGCACAGCGGGACACAGAGAAATCTTGCTGGATAGTCAATATAGGCAAGGTGCTGTTGGGATAGCAAGAGACAGAGGATTTTGGGCAACATATAGGTGCTATTAAAAACCATTGGACGTTTTGTTAGTATTCCTTCCAAACGTTGCAATCCCTCACAAATGGTTTAGCCCACCTCAAGCCTACGATAAAGCTTCAAACTACCCTCAACCTTAGCAGACCTTCTAGCAATATCCCTCAGTCATGACCACGCCAGTCATCAACATCAGGATGACGCAAAGCATAAACGAAGATTGCCACCAGGACAACCAGGCATAGAATAATATCAAGCCTCACTCCCTACATCATACCACGAAGATTACTCATTGCCGTCACAATTTTGATACTGGAAGTGCTATAATCACGATACCTATGCGAACATCACCTTTGCCTGATGAGTAGCTAGGTGGGTTTGAAGAATCAAAGAAGGAGGGCATATGGCAACAGCATATTGTATGAAGTGTAGAAAGAAGGTGGAGATAAAGAACCCAAGGCAAATCACACTTAAAAACAATAGACCAGCAGTTCAAGGTGTTTGCTCTGTTTGCGGGACAAAGGTATTCCGGATAGGAAAGCTTTAAATGCTTGATGAGTAGCCAGCCAGTGGATTTGGAGAAGGAAAATGCGGAGGCAAGAAGTAGACTAGCTATCAGAGACCCCTCAGGGAAATGGCAAAGGCATTGAAATAGAAGATGGCTAACCTGTCAAAACTCCCCAAAGTTTCAGAGGCTTTCTTAGCCCATATAAAAGAACGCACTCTTGAGAAGAACGAATGGATGCCTTGTCCTCGCTGCGGAGAAGGCACGGTGGAACCTCCTAGCGGAGCTTTGGCTGGTGGTATTGCAGGAGGACTGTCGATTGGTTGCTGGGTTATGCTCATAATAGTCATAGCCATCATTGTGGCAATCATATTCTGGCCAATAGCGGTGTTTGTTGTCATTTTTGGCTTAATTATGATTCCATTGTTACCGGTACTGGGTGCAGGGTTAGGCATGCTTTATAGATGTAAATCCTGTAGATATAACTGGACATTCAAAGATGTTCAGGACTATAAGAATCGGGGTAGTCGTCCGTTACAACATTAAATTTGATTATCTTGCCAGCCAGTGAATTTGGAGGGATAGCAAAGGAGGAGTGAGATGTTACGAATAGTGATTTCTATTATAGCGGTTTTGGCGATTGTAGCGGTAGGTTGTGGCGCCACACAACCAACATCAGCACCAGCACCACCAGAGGACGTCATTCCGCTTGCCGTCCCAGGTTTTTATTTTGTTGAAAAAAGCGACCGAGTAGAGCCACTCTTTGAAGGCGAAGATTACAGTGCCTGTAGTTTTTTCGAACCAGCCTCCAGCTCCAAGTTTCAAGGCAAGGTCGGCAACCTAGTGGTTAACGCACACAAGTTTAAAGATGAAACGAGCGCCAGAGAGTTTTTTTCCACGTTCGCTGGGAAGGAAGGTTTTGAGGAAATCCAGATTGACGATGTCACCGCAGTGCTAGTCTATGAGGAAGACATGGGTCTAGTTACCGTTTTCTTCCAGCAGGGCAAACTCGTAATTACGAGTAGTGCGGAGGGGCTGTTTGATATAACTACCCTTGAGTTTACCGTCCCTGATGAGCAAGTCTTAAAGAATGCAGCTATTGAAGGTGCAAGAGCGGCAGCCCGGAACCTTTGAGAGGGTACTATGTCACTGAATTGCGGAGAAAGTGTCCTTAAGAAACCCAGACAATCCCTTAGCACTTTGGTGTAGCTTCAAACCTACGATAAAGCCTCAAGTTATCCTCAAAGTTAGCATGTCTTCTATGCGAGGTTATTTGGGGGTATAATGTGAAGAAACCTATGTATAGCTATTGAAGCAAGAGGGAGGCTAACATGAGAAACAAACCATGGTATTCAATCCTGCTTCTTGGAATAGTTCTTCTAATAGCTAGTTTGGTTTTGGGTTGCCAAGCATCACCATCCACACCAATTCCACCGACCCCACCAACCTCCCTTTCCTTCGACACCTATACGAACGATATGTGGGGATACACCATCAGTTATCCCAATGATTGGGATGTTGCCTCCGCAGAACCCGAATTCACGATAATAGCACCACCTTCTGCCTACACTGGCGTCGTTAGTATAGAGGCGCGTGAAAGGTCGTCCCTCTCAATTAGGGACAGAGTCCAAATCTGGCTTGATGTAGGAGCGGAGAAATGTGGCAGCTTCACTGTGCTAGAGAGTAAGGAAATGGAAGGTATGTGGGACTGGTATATGTCCTGCGACTGTTATTGGGAAGAGAATGACATGGAGCTTCATGAAGAGGTGTATTTCAAGGATACAGCGCAATACTCTTATCGGGTAGGGGTAACCTTTGAAAAGGCAGCTTACGATGTCTATCCCCTTAGCGAAATAGCCGAGACATTCACGTTGTTAGAGGAAGAAGAAAAAGATAAGGAGGTCCTCTCTGCTTCATTTGTAATAACTGATTGGGAACAGGATTACTATGAGTATAATGACGAATGGAGCGACTACGTTTACGTTTATTATGAAGTAGAGAATACAGGCGATGTGGATATAGATTACTATGAAGTCTTTTTCATCGTCGAATGCAAGGGCAACAAAGACTATTATGATTGGACGAATGGGAGTAATGTTCGTGTAGGAAAGAAACTTTCTGACTCGACTCTGATTAATGTTGCAGGCAAAGAAGTAATGGACGTAGAAGTAGAAGATTGGGAATTGACAACTTATTGATAAGGATAGTTCAATGACGAGGTAGGTTATTATAGAAAGATGGTAGGACCATTAACGATTGAAGTTGGCAAGACTTATGACGGATTTATCCGGATGTTGGGTTATGATATGGTTAGTAAGGCAGCGACAGGGCAAAACAATATAGAGGTGGAGATACTAGAGGTTCCTTTGTTCCAAGCAGCTCATGCCGTATACAAAGGCAGAAATTTTCAACCAAATATTCTATGGGGCAATTTCTGGTTCTTGTATTACCAAGCTTGGCTCTGGAAGTGTTCCAAACGGTGGAGAGAGAATGTTGTGGAAGCATGGCTTAAAAGGCTCCGTGATAAGGGCGAACTTGGCAAACTCCTAGCCCAGTATTATATCAAAGATTAGAGACCAGCAAGTAGAGACAAGAGAGCTAAACTACGTTTGGGAAACCTGTCCAAGGCAATTAAACAATCCGCCAGATTGTTTGGTGCGTCACTATAACCGTGTAGTCCTCCCCATCTATTTACCGCTTCGGCAATATCCCTCAGTCATGACCACGCCAGTCATCAACATCAGGATGACGCAAAGCATAAACGAAGATTGCCACCAGGACAATCAGGCACAGGATAATATCAGGTCTCACTTCCTACATCATACCCGAAACTCTCTGCCTTTGCCTGATGAGTAGTGAACAAACCGCTAAAAAGTTCAATATCCAAGGTTATAGCCTTACAGATTCCTAGACTTATCACTTTATGGGTACTAATATTAGCTTTACAGTCTGGATAAGAGCTTGCTGATGATATGGTCATTGAGAATGCAATAAATATCTATACAGATGGCTCCTCTTTTTCCCATCCTCGCTCGGGCGGCATAGGAATCCGTCTTGTTTTTGTCAATAAGGAAGGGTTTGAGGAGATCGAGGACATCTCACCACCTGGATTCACTGGGGCTACGAATAACGAAATGGAGCTTTATGCTTGTATAGAAGGCATCAAACAAGCAATGCATCATCTGGCTTTTAATAGCTTTTGGAGTATCGCTATCCATACTGATTCACAATATGTGTTGGAAAACTATAATAGAGCCATTTATGAATGGCCAAGCCTCAAATGGTGTAACTACTATGGTAAGCCAGTTGCTAATGTAGAGTTATGGAAAAAGTTAATAAGGATGTTAAAAGCATTAGATAGAAATCAGAAAAAATTTAAGTTCTACTGGGTTGAAGGGCATTCAAAAGATAAACATAATAGAGCGGCTGACAAACTAGCAAAAGAATCCGCTAAGAAAGCAACTAACCCTCCCTTAAGTATAGTTAAGGCAAGGAAAAAACTCTCCTCCAGGTCTGTCGAACTAGGTTGTGTTCCAATGTTAAATCAAAGGCTTTCTATTCGGATAATAACTGAATACAATCTTAAAGCACAGAGGCTTTTCAAGTATAAATACGAGGTTGTTTCTGAGGATAGTCCCTATTTCGGAAATATCGATATTGTGTATGCGGAACGAAAAATCATGCTAAGAGCGACGCATTGTTATTCGGTCAAGTTCAATGATAACCCTAATAATCCAAGGATAGTAGAGGTGATTGAGGAATTGCCCAAAGAATAATATACCTTGCTTAAAACGGTTTTCCATTTATGCACGGCCACCAAATTCAGCGACACAATAGTCAGTTTTGTTTAGCGGTCGGTTCATACCCTGTCGGAAAATAAATTTGCCACTGCGCAAACCGATGAAATGTTCAGTACCCTGCACGAAAAGATGTTATGTTGGTCTATTTGCCCAAAGCAATCGTACTTTGTTGATTGCCTTCAAATAACAGGTGGGCAATTGGCCAGCTAGTATGCCGCTTCCTATCCCTCTGGCAGAAGGGTGCGGTAAGGCTAGGACAATAGGTTTGCCGGTTTCAGTATACAATCTGCTTCGGTAGACACCCTTGTATTGATAAGCTGGCCTAGACAATCCATATATGTGCATAATCATCCTTTCTGGATATCTGCCTTCAACAACGATTAGATCTGGCTTCAATGCGTTCAATTCCTTCTGTAAATGATTTCTGCAGTTTGCTCGTGTTACGGCAGTAGTCTTAGATAGCATGTCATCGGTTGACGGGGTACACTTCACGCTATTAATGTAACAGAATTGGTCCAAATACGATTCTGGACTCTTGTCATCAACCAGCTCTCTAACGGCTAGATTTGTTCCGGCAGTATGAGCATTATGCCATTCGCCTTTCTTACCTTTGAAAGCGTCATACCATTCCTCTTGACGTTCGGAGAAATGTAGACCCATTCTTTTTTTACCACCTCCGTCCATACCGACTACAACAATACTCGTAATCTTGCCAGAGACTCTGGCTTTGCGATACTCTGCTCCAATATACGGCCAATCGCCGCAAAGAACACGAACGTTTTTGCCCCATTTGCTTTGCAGACTTCTTTTGCAGCCATCTTTTCCCCCAAAATACTCACAATTGAACTTGCTGCGGAACGGTTCTATCTTTAGACGTTCATGTAATCTGGTAATGTTTCTAATAGCTGGAGTCATTAATAGAATCCTGACGAGTGTTCTGTGTTCAATTATAACATGATCGATGGATGCTAAAGTGTCTATTAGGAATATTGGAGGTCACAAAATGGCTGATTGTGCAAGTAGGCGACAAAACAAACCATTGTTTCGATAGTTATTAGCTATTCAGCGGTTTATTATGATTTACCTTCAGGCTCATATGGAAAGACAATACTCCGCCAGAACTCTGAAGGTAGGGGCGATCGGTATTTCAGACAAGCTAGTACAAGTATTGATTGGGGAATATCCGCAGGTAATTGCCATGGATATCGAGTCCTTACTTGTATAACGAAATCTTGAATCTTATCAGCCAACTTGGGTTGGTTATCACCCAAATTGCTGAAGTTGTTGGTGGTGATACCAACACCATCGTACACGCTCTCTTTCAATATTCGGCTAGACCAATCTTGAGGCGGCACCCAACTCAACAAATCAAGAGGATAGTCAGCTATCTTCTTGCCATCATCCCCAATCCCGCAAACGACTCTGCGATAGAGGCGTTCTAATAGTTCATCCCTGTCTTTTTCATTCAGGCAAAAGCAAATCTCCATGAGCATCAACACAAGATACGAGCTAGAGTCCGTGTACTCTGGTGGCCGGTTTGAGGTAGCTATGTATTCCGCTACTAGTTCAACTCGGTTTCGAGACTCTATGAACGGCACTCCGCCAAATTTTCGAGCGCGCCTTATTGTTAGTCGTGATTCCAACTCAGAAAGCCATCTGTAGATAAGTTTTAGTTGACCTGACTGCATTAGCAAGAACCAGACTAAAAAGAGGTCTATGTGATTCAAGTCAATGAAGGGACGAAACACGGATGGATTTGTCGAAAGGCATGCTTTCACTAGTTTACTTGAGTATTGAGTCATTTCAGCAGCGCCTTTCAATGCAAAATCGCGACATCCCAAGGCTAGTATACCTAGTCTGGAGGTATGCCAGTATGTCAGATATGGATCGTTCACGACTGATAGCTGACCTCCTGCCGTGTTGCCGAAACCGTGTTCAGTTGTAAAAATCAGGGAAACTTGGTTTAGGTATCGCGCGAGTTCTGCAATATATAGTTCGACCGTTATTTTCTCTGTAATTTGTCTTAATCGGGCATAGTCGGGGTTATCAGAGGTACCTAAACAACAATGCCAGACAGCAAGTATTGCCCACTCGATTAGATCAATCCACCCTGGATACGAGTTGGGAGTTGCTTTTCTATAGTTGTGAAGAATGAACAGAGCCACCGGAATCAGATTCAGTTTTTTGATATCAATTGGGGGCTCGAGTAAAGAGTTGAGAAACTTGCACCAGTTGAATACTACTCTGTCATCCCACTCTTTTGACCCATAGTCACAATTTTGCACTTCGACGCAGATATCACGAAATTGCCGTGATAGATGCAAGGGCAACAATTCTGGAGATAAAAGATTATGCTTGACTTCTTCTACGATTCTTGAGAGGTTCCATCTCTCAAAGGAAAGCGGAATTCTATTATTAATCAATGCCCCAAGAGAACTGACAAGTCGATTGTACAATTCGACACCGTTGCGGTCCTCGTCCTTATTGTAAGCTAGAATCACCCTTACGGTCTCGACCAACTCAAGTTCGGGTATTTCCAAGTCAGGGGCTGCCGCCATGCGAATATCCGTATCAAAGTTGCTCCTAGTCCAATTGTTGTTAGTTAAAGCCTCATCCTTAAGGACAAAAATGTATAACTCAGTTTTTGGAGGGTTTAGAAATTCAAGATCCACGCCAAATTCTGCTTCCGTTTTTGTGGTGGTTGCTCCACGTGCGTCTTGTCGAAAGAAAGGTATTCTTATCGGTTGCCAATTTTTGGCAAGGGCTAGGCTATAGATTAATTGGTCAAAACCTAGTTTTACTCCGTCCCTCTCGACTCGAGTTCTTTCAGAAAGACTTAGTATGTACTCTGTTAGAAAAACATTTAGAGATCCGATATCCTCGGTTTTCAATGCTTAGCCTCCAATTGTTGGAGTTCTAAAACAGCCTGTATACGTCTAATCTTCATCCCCTCAGGGTCAATAGATTCAAGTCTTGGAAACTCCATGGCTTCTCGGAATTCTGCAAATCTGCTATCATCCGAAAGCTTGCCGCCTATTAGATTACTCCAGGTCGAGCCATAGATTATTTCTACGTGCTTTAACAGCGGAATCAAGACAGATTGCTCGCGCATACCCTTGGATACCTGCTCTGCTAATGCCCTATTTTTCTTTTCATCCATCTCTTTGAATCGTGGGAAATAGAAACTTACAGCTGGAGAATCCTCAATTTTTCTCAGCTTATCGAAATATCTCTCCGCAGCAGAAATAGCGTTCTGAATAAGGCTTGGTGGATTTTGAATATCTTTTAGAGTCTTCAGGCACGAGTAAGGATAGTTAATGGCTTGAAAGGTCACCTCTCTAATGAACTGATCTCGCAGATTTTGGCCTGCCTGATTAAAAGATGGCTCAAGTGCGAGAAGAAATTCTGCAATACCCTTTTCAACTAAAAATGTTGCAGTAAACTCTAGTAAAATAGTCTTTAGTTGGACTTCATTTGCTGAATCTAAGATTTGTTGCGATAATTGTACCTTGTCTATTCTCCGAAGGATATCCATTGCCAATCTTCTTTTTCGTCTATCCTTAGATAAAATCAGCTTAGTCAAGGGGGTCTCAACATTGGACTTGGACATTTCGGAAACCAAGTATCTGAACTCGCCACCAGAGAACTGCGCCGATAATCCTTCTGCGTTGACATCAGCCAGTTCACCCATTATCGCCCCGAAGGACTCTTGTCCTTCATGAAGCCGGGCAACTAAATAGTACTCAAGTTCAGACCACGTTCCCTGATTTTCCTCTGGTATAGGTTGTATTGCAGCAATCAACTTGTTCATGGTAGAAACGTCAAAATCACCTGGCGACTTCTTCACTCTGTATGATAGATGATGCACCGCGCTCATTACGTAGTGTTTTGCGACCCCGGGAATTGCTGCTGATGCGTTATCTACAAGCCAATTTGTAGCGAATTGAACAAAACTCGAGTTTTCAGAATTACCCAATAGACAATGGTATACAGTGTTAAAAGCCTCATCTACTTCCTGTGGTGACCCATCCAGCATCTCATCCAATTGAACCTGCAGCTGTTTAATGGGTATAGTTCCCAAATTGTAGGAAACAGCCCAAGACCTATGCCGACATAACCGCAATTCGATATGTGGACTGTTCTTAAGTGTTCGCTCCCATTTCTTTACTCTCTGCTTTGATATCTTGCCAGTCTCTAATATCGACCGCACTGCACCTAAAATTATCGCGCCTAGAGTGAGTCTAGGTTCTGCCAGACCATCTCTTATGAACTTCTCAAATACGGAGAAGGCAATTCTCGGAGATTGGCAGGCATGTTTTTGAACGGCAAGGTAAAACGGGCCTCCAGCCAAGTCTTGGCCCACCCTCTCAGCCATTGCCACAAGCCAGCTTGATAGAAATTTGGGCTCAACCTTCACTTCAGGCAGAAATTCTGGCAAGCAACTAACACTCATCCAGAAGCCCCTATTGTCCCCCTGCGGCAACAGCTGTAGGAGTTGAATCCGATTGTCTCCTGATAACTGGTTATAGGCCATCTGCCAGATACGCGCAAGCAGACTATGCGATTGGGCCCTAAACCCAATGTAGTGTTGTAAGGAAACCAGCGACTCATAGAAGGTGATACTCACAGGGATACCAGACGGAAAAAGCGCGTTAATAATCTGTCGGATATCCCCTTTCGAGAGACCAGTAATCTCTTGACTAATCGCGGTCTCTTCCCACGCTTTTGTAATATTTTGCCCGCTTGCTATAGCTGCTGCGATTTCCAGTATATATCCCACAATATCACTTCTTGTACAAAATACTTGGGAGAACATCATACCCTACAATCTGAATCCCCGCCTCTTGAAGTTTAGCTAATATGGCCTTTTCTTTTTCTAAGATTTCAGTAATTACATGGTTCAACCAATTGTATACAAGGAATGATCGATTCGGTTCCATTTTATTCCTCCGCAAGATTGCTTTTTTCTTGTTAACCTTGCTAATGTCTTTCTGGCACACTTGGATAAGCGCCTCAGCATCGAGGTTCGATCGGTGCATCTTGCTTTCAACCAACCACGTTTCTGTACCCAACTCGATTATGAAATCCATTTCATTACCTTCAAGATTTACTCCAGTCTGATATTTCAGGGATTTCTGTCTAAGAATCCACCCAATTAGTATACTCAGCATGCCTCCTCCGGGAAACAGAATTGCTTCTTTCAGGATCGACAAAGGTTGGTACATTGCATTATAGTCAGTTTCGCGTCCACACTTTGGGCAACATGGCCCTGAGTTTAAAGCACTTAGAGAAGCCTTGGTTCTCATCATGAGAGGCTCGTGCTCACGATTCGCGCACCAAAGAATTGAGTCTGTTACTTGAAGAAGGTTCAAATCATATAATTCATTTACGCATGACTGATATTCTTTGGGCGTAAGACGAGCAAATGCCTCTATGTCTTTGACATACTTCAAGGGCTTGCTAACGAGCTCGTCCAGAACGATATCTGGCAATGGATAGCCACCTAAGACGGTTTTTGGTATATTGGCTATAATAGCTCTATAAAACTGTCTGGGCATATCAACTAGTATCCGGGTAACGTCAGGATCTTTGTGATATTTAGCCTTATCCTTAGTCGCGTCAGATATCTCACTAAATAGCCCATCAGCATCAATTCCCTCATAGTTGCCAAGGTATTTTCTCATCTTTCTAAACGAGAAGCTCTTGTGTCGCACCAAAGCCTTTGTCTGTTCAGTATACCTCGCAAACTTTAAGGCGAAATAGGCTAACAAATCCCTAAGCACTTGCTCATTTAGACTTTGTCGAAATAACGTACTCCAACTTAGTTTTAGAGTCTCTACGCTTTCTCTTCCCAAATCGACCATATTGGACAGATGCTGCAGACTATGACTCGGTTCATCCGATAATGCAAGGGAAGTCCAAAAGAAGACCGGCAGTTTGATGGTGCGACTTCCGTCAGGGGCAGGTTCAGTAAACTCTTCCATTACAAAAATTAAGTCACTATTTATTAACAGGAACCTACTTAGAGTTGAGCTGGCATCTGAGATCTTTCGCATAAGTAAACGCAAATTTGCATTCTGCTCTAAGGCTTCGAGAATCTGGTTCAACTGGATTGTCAAGTCTGAAGTTTGCATATTATCTTCCTCCCTTATTGCTTACCTTAATCTCAAATCATCAATATATATTTATAATATTATACTCCAAGCTATATCTATGATTCCCAAAATGGCACGCGAGAAGATAGAAAATGCAACAATAATTTGAAGCTGTAGAGTTACTCGGTGACATACAATTGAAACTGGTACGCTGCTATAATCTGTTTATAATGAGTCAATTATCTAGCAATGGGAGGCGAGAAATGCAGACGAACCAGAGTAGGCTCCAACCTTTTGATACGCTGTTTCGAGCAATGGCGTACTTGCTGGGAGGAATATTTCTTTATACTGCCAAGGTAACAGGAACGCCAGTTCTAGGAGCACAAGTATTAGGCGTAATTTTTATTGTTTTCGCCTTCTTCTTGGTTATCGCATCATTCTTCAACAGGTTCAGAGCCTGGTCTCGCACGGTGGATTCGTATTTATTCTTGGGGCTTTTCATCGCGACGGTGGCTAGAGTTATCATAGCAGGAGTTGAATCTCCCAAACTTCTTTACGTCGTCTTCGCCTTTTTAGTCCTCACGCTCGGGGTTTCCTTATTCCATAGCTTTAGGTCAACTAGGGAGCTAGCATCAAATCTGGGGAATAGAGGTGCAGCGATAAGAATGTTGAGAATCGCATCTTTTATGTTCGGTTTGTTCGCGTTCATTATGGTAATAATGCAACAAAACCTTTATGGCGGGCCAGTCTTGTACCTGGCACTCTCTGTTATCTTCCTCAATATCTCACTACTGTTGTGAAGGCTAATCTGTGTCCGCCTGAGCCCTCTCATAGATGCAGGACGCTTGCAGCGGCACGTTTAACCCCTGCTTCTGCCAGAACGCTGTCTCAAAATTGCATTCGCTTCACCGAATAGGATAAACAGATTGCATAGTTCACATTGCACAATCTGACGACTTGTTAAGCCCCTATCGCTGGGCCAGCGTTTAATACAGCGGATCTTGACATATTGGGTGACGAATGTTACTATTATGCTAAGGGTGATTAAGGTGATAGAAGTGAGGCAGGTGAGAATTGTTCTGCCCGATCAGTTGCACCGTGATTTGAAGCGACGAGCCATCGACGAGGGGATTCCTCTGAAGGAAGTAATTGAGAAGGCTCTAGCTAAATACATTTCGGAAAATCCACCAATGCAAGGTAGACTGCCTCTTGCACAATCAGTTGAAAACATCCAAAATACAGGGTAAGTGTTCCAAGTGTGCATCTTACACATCTAGAACCAAAATACATCAAGTTCGAAAGGAGATGAACATATGTCCGGATTGCCATCCCCTATATACTTAGATGAAAGCAACGGAGATCTAAAAGTTAACCACATGGTATTTACGCGCCGACGCAAGTTGATAGCGTTTGGCTGGTACGGTGGCAAATTTTCACACCTGGAATGGCTGTTACCGTTGCTACCGGAATGTCATCATTACTGTGAACCCTTTGGAGGATCTGCCGCTGTTTTACTGAACCGGGCTCCCTCACCAGTCGAGACATACAATGATGTTGACGGCGAAGTCTGTAATTTCTTTCGAGTCCTGCGCGAGCACAAAGAAGCTTTGGTCGAGGCGATTGGGCTTACCCCGTTTTCTCGCGAAGAATTCGCCATAGCCTGTAAACTTGATGCAAACCTACCACCACTTGAACGCGCCCGCCGCTTCTACATTAGAGCTCGCCAAGTTCGAACAGGTTTAGCTCAAACTGCGTCAATAGGTCGGTGGGCAAATTGTAGAAATACTAGTCGTCAAGGAATGAGTGGAGTTATTAGCCGTTGGCTTGGTGGTGTTCAAGCACTTCCCGAAATCGCGGAGCGTTTGCTCCGAGTTCAGATCGAGAACAGACCAGCGATTGATGTCATCAAGCTATACGACTCAAAGGAAACACTCTTCTATTGTGATCCGCCCTATGTTCATACCACCCGAGGCGATTCAAAGGCTTACGGATATGAAATGACTGATGATGAACATAAGAAACTCGCAGATGTACTGAACACGGTCAAAGGCAAAGTCGCACTAAGCAATTATGATTGCGAGTTAATGAATCGGCTCTATCCGGTACCGAAATGGCGTAAGTTCGATGCGGCCGAGCGCACAATTCACTCAACAAAAGGCAAGAGAGCTGAAGTCCTCTGGACAAACTATGACCCAAGCGAATCTGTAAAAGGTTACCATTTGTCACTTAACCTATAATCTTGTTCCAGAGTTCTGCAGCCTGGTTAGCACTCTCAAATCTCCTCATCCTTCTCAACAGCTCAACAACCTTCATGCCAAACCTCGCCCGTCTAACAGGATTTAAAATACCAGCGAGAAGCGTCTTTGCATGCCAGATATCTACTAGAAGCAGGTCAACTTCGGCAGAATGAGCGGCCAATTCCTCCTTTATCTGTTTCTCTTGCCCCGCAGCTAAACCAGCGGCAATTACGAAATGATACTCGGGCACCTCTTTCTCTAGTGCCTTTCTGATGCCATGTTTAACGTCATCCAAATTCAGGGGTCGATGTTTACATTCAGAGGCGGCCACAAGTGTTTCATTGTAGTAAATCTGCACATCGCCAGCTGTTCTACCGAATTCGTCTGCTACGTTTGGTGAGGTAACCGATATCCTTCCGCTCTCAGAAATCAAAGCCATTATTGCTCCCCATATACTTACCAAACGCGAACCCCCATCAGTTTCTTGAAGGAATACTTCGATGAATTCCAATACGGCTGAAAGATTGGCTCGGGATCTGAAGCGGGTCACTTTTTGATCAGCCGCATGTTGAGCACCAACACGTAGAATATGCACAAGACCCCGGTAAACATCTTCAGCTTTCGCAGAATTGGCAATCTCCAGGGCATCATGCAACTTCTGAGCTAGAATCTTGTTTCGCAGTTGGGGATTCCCGCCATCGTGCTCGGGATGTCGTGCTGGCTTGTTTACGAATGGCTCATTTGAAAGCCCGAAAAGATTCCCTTTTGTCTTTTCAAACCCGACAACCACTTTGTGGCAGAGACTTCGCGCGTCATAGGCCTCACTGAGTTTGCTGCCGACCTGCAAAGCACGGGCATGAACGGAGGGGTTTATATACTTGGCCAAATAGCCGGTTATTAGAATATACTTGAAAGTAACATCAGTCGCGCCAAGGACTTGCTCGATCAACTGCTGCATCCGAGCAGGTGGGCGGTCTTTCGACTGTCGGTTACTCCACGCCCGATTCAATGCCTCAAGCGCACTATCATGATCTACAGTTGTGGTCATAGCGCTATTATATCCATTGGATTGTTTACCACCTCTATTTGGTGCTACCAAGTCGGAGGACTTTTACCGACTTCACTGTCGCTTACCAGTCAAGCCTAGTGAACTTTCTCCAAATACAACCCTACTACCTACCGGCATTCTATCACCACTTCCGTTGTGGTACAAGAAATACCACAGGTTTGACGACATAGCTATTACTGAAGGTAACATTGCAGCGCTCTGTGTGATGAGCTAGGTTATCATTGCACATTCCTGACTTTTGTTAACCCTACGTTTAGCTACGCTCGATTTAGGAAAATGTCCTGATATCCCGCAGCAGACGAAATATGAAGGCTATTACAGCTTATACCATTGGAATACGCTCTCAATTCTAATCACGCAAACCCAATAATCTCTGTTTTGGATGGATGACATGAAGCTCACCCAATGTTTGCACAGAATTCTGCACAAGTGCTAGAGCCACTTTGAAGCATTGGTCAGCATCATCCTTGGTTGCTTTTTCCCCTCTATGCAGTATCTTATTCCTCTTATCTTTAAGACTCATTAAACTACTATAGCTCTGAGAATCCATAGCTTCGGCAAGGTTCAGCGACTCAACAATATCGTCCGTTGTCCAAACCATACCCTGTCTAAGTTTCTGTCTTCTCTTACCAGTAATTGATTTATCTTTAAGAAAGGCATCCCACATAGAAGCTATATACCTTTCCACCACTGTCCACCCCATAACGAAACATTGTGGGTATTCGGACGATAGTAAATGTGTGTATGATTCTAAAAGGAATAGAAGAGATTTCTTAATCTCAACGTCTCTTGTTATCCTCGCTGCCCTGTTGAGTAGGTCTAAAATATCTTCTTTGGATAGCAGGAAGGTTGTTGGCATCATCATAGACATATAGGAAGGCTCACCAAATTGGTTCACCTGCCTTGTTCTATCAGAAACTAAAGACATAGTTGAACCCTTAATCGCCATTGTCTCACCGTCAATCTTTATCTCCCCCACTTCTGGTTCTCTAATTGCAAAACAAGATAATCCTAGAACCAAAGCCACGCCCATAATCTCATTCAGCATATCTAATGCTTCTATCTTGCTCTCGTTCACAATGGCTAATAAACCATCTTGCTGTATAATTGTTAGGAAGCCCTTGTATTTTGTAGTAAAGTGCTCTCTAGGCTTACGGGAAAATTGCCTTTGAGCCTTCTCTTTAAATGACCTTTTCGGGATTTTTCCAATCCATATAGGTGGGTAGAAGTAAGTTCCGTATCCCTTGCGGTCTGATTTCGGTACTCTATTAGCGGTATCCGGTTTTGGACTCGGTTGTGGCGCTTTAGCGATACTCTTTCCAACTGTGTCATTTACTATTTGTTCGGGTTTTTTCAAACTAATATCGCCCCAAATAAACCAAGCGAAGGATTCTTTAGTCACATACATCTTGCGCTTTATCATTACAGGCTGTGCTGATTCAGTAAAAGCGAGGTTAAGAGTGTATCTCCTCAATTCCTCTAATGCCGAAAGAAACGTACCCTCTAGGATTCTTCTTAGTGTCCTGTTACCGTCTTCAATGAAGTAGTGTTCATCTGTAGCAAGCTCTTGGTTCCACTTCTCACAACTTAAAATCCTATCCAATTCGTCCACGGCTTTGTAGAAAGGTATCGGACCGTGAATGTTTACTTCTAAGTCTTCCCTATCATTAAAATGCTGATAGATAATCAACTGAAAGTCCAGCGTAAACTGCCTATTCTGAAACCAAAAGACATCTACTTGACACGGGGACGAAAGGTCATCAAGATTTGAAATTCTTGTTCTTTCATCTAGGGTTAACTTACTGACTTCTTCTCTAAAAGTGTCTATTAATTGCCTGAACCAAGTTTCCATCTTCAAACTTCCTGCACTCCTCAGCGGTTTTAACATGATGCTATATTATAGGCAGAGCGTAATCAAGAATCTAGGTTAGGCTTATTATAGAGGTTCTGCATGGCAACAAGCATAAATGTGAACAATTCTCGGTTTTGTTCAGCATTGCCGTATCAAGGAAGTAGGTAAGTTCCTTGTTAGTGTCTGCGACCACCACTCAGCTATCACTAAGTTGTGCTAACCCCATCTGTTGGCTTCAGACTACCACGAAAATGGCGCGCGAACGGCATCATAATTCCATGAAGATTTAGCGCGAGACTAAGCTTATTGTGTATAATGGGGGTGCTGAGTTAGCACAGAATCCCAACCGAGTCTAAGGAGAGGGAGAAATGGCAGTGGATTGGGCAGTTGTCTCAGGTATCGCGGCGTCTCTGGCAATGCTGATTGCTGTGGGTACTTTGATCTACGCAATTATGAGCGGAAGAAAGCAAGCTCGGCAGCTTGCTGACCAAACGAGGGGCATTTCAATGCAGACCGAGCTATTAAGGAAACAGATATTTGGCGAGATTTACGAGGAGGCAAGAATACGAGATCTCGAATTCTTCCTTCCTGAAAAGAAAAAACGTCCCATTCATGAATTTGAAAGCCGCCAACAGGAAAAACAAGAATTGAGTCTTGGGAAGACGGTTAGAATTGGGAAAGGAAGAGAAATAGAGTTACACGCTCGATTCTGGATGGACGCCCCGCAGAAACTTAGAGCAATTAGTTGGGGATTTGTAGATAGTCTAGCGGGGAAAGATTATGAAGGTCACCCAGAAATTCTCAAGCTCCAAAGAGCTTTTGTGGTGGAGAAGACTAGTCAATTTGAACGAGAGATATATAAGGACTGGCATGGACATTGGCATATGGAATTCCCCTTTTCTAGATTTCTACCCAAGGACGAGGTCTATGTTCTTTGCTTTATTGTGAAGGGTGATGACGAAGGAAAGTTCCCTTTAGCTGTCAATATCAGAACCGAAGAGGCAAAGAATCCGTTTAGAGGGGAACTTTGGATTGAAGTTACATAGGAGACGGACAGAAACAAACAACAAAACACTTCGGAGGTGGGCAGAGAAGCTATGATTTTCAGGGGGCTAGACTTTCCGAATTTAGTGAACGATAGAGCCCACTGAGTGAGAACCAGTTATTATTGCACAAAAACTCAGAATGTGCACTCCTTATAATGTCGGAGCTATACGAGAGGCATCTGGTTCTCAGGAAACCTTTGGTATCACTTCAGGAAACTGAACCAATCGCGTTTTTGATATAATCGCAAATATGGTCAGTAAGCCTATACTTCTGAAGAAGGGAAAGCTAAGGATACTGGTGGACTCCCGAAGTCTTGATAGTCTTCTGGCAAAAGGAGACCAGAATACAAGAACCCTGTTAAGGTACTCTAGGTGTGAACTCTTTGAACTTATAAGAACGCCTCTTGATACGAACGATGATGAACTTAGAGACGTGCCTGCACTTATTGAAGAATTTGATGATAAGGGTAATTTAATTGGGATTCAAATAGTGCTTGCCAAATGCCGATCTCTAACGGCTTTTGGTTATAGAATGCAAGATATAGAGAAGATTGGCAGGGCCATACATAATAAAGAGTCTTTGAGCGTAGATGAAAAAGAGGCGGTGGTAGGCATATTCATTCAAGCAGCTCTGAATCGGGTTGATGACATGAATATCCTGGTAACTGACAACAATGTACTCCTTAGGAATCGCCTGTGGTTTGAATCTCATTTTCCTGGGTGTCTTCTCAACGTTGTTACAGTAGAGGAAGCAAAGGAGATAATGGATCTGTTTTCAAAGTATCGGAGTAAATACTATGTTTCAAGCAACTACCTCTGTAACAAAGGGGCCTGGTATTGGTTTTCATTCAGATCGAAGATCCCTAACTATCATGTCGGAGACAATATTCTTAACGCCCTCGCCAGCCGTTTTGTTTACCTTCTGATGAGCATTGATGAAATGGGTTTCCAGTATTACTCCGGTGTGAATAATGACACAATGGAAAGCACGTTATACCACTTTAATTGTTTCATCTCTCTCGCAAGTGGCATCTTTGATAGCCTAGCAATCAGAACCAAGAATCAGCTTAATCTCAAATTCGAGGACGACACTATTCCAGCAAGGACTTCGCTTAATCCTAAAGCTGGAAAGGAATTCCTGAAAGCCCTTAAAGATAAGAATCCTAATCTACGTAAACATATAACCGACTACGTGCACTTAACAAAAGTAATCTACCACCTGCGAGAGCTAGTAATTCATAGGGAGATGCCGCCGAAAGCTGGTTTTGAAATGCATCGCGAATGGAAGGCAAATTTTATAGAAGTAGACAAGAACACTATAGACTTAGTCAGCTCATGTGGGGACAGGAATCAAGAGTATGAGCCGATGACTCAGTCGGGACTGTATAAGTTGGACACAAATTACTTCTTGGAACCTTTTCATTTTGCAAAGTCTGCTGCTAGTTTGTTGGTCTCATTCTCCAATAGATACTTGGAGTTGCTAGGTTTTAGTGATTTCATAGAGGATATGGAGAGACAAGGCAAGAAGGATGTCTTTCTAAGCACAATGAAAATATTCAAACGAGACAACCTAGGGTTCTGATTTGCCATCCTATTGAATTTTCTACTCTCTTGCTTCACTTTGGTACTCTTTCACTTGCATGATCAAAGCAAAAGGTTCGAACACCACTCGACTTAACTTTACAGACTCTCTGTTGCCTAAACAAAAGGGCGGATTGTGCAGGCAAAGCTGGATTATGGGCGCATTCCACAAAATCTGTGATATGATTTGTACCATCGCTCCTAAGGGTTGAAAGCATGAGAAAAGCAGAACAAACCCAATGGGCTGCGACATATCTTGTGGCAGCGGAGTTGACTAGGAGAGGCTATAGGGTAGGGTGGCCGATGGGAAACGCTCCGATTAAGGACTTGTTAGTTGAGTCACCAAAGGGTTCACGGTTCGAAGTGGATGTAAAAGGCGGCACCTACGGGCCAAATGTCAAATCTTATTGGCATCTGGTTCAAGAAGATCGAGTAGAAGGCCAGTGTTCACCTTCTTTGTTCTTCGTTTTTGTCAGGGTTGATCCCGATCCCTTGAAGCCCACAGACTTCTTCATACTTTCACATCAAGACCTTATGAATCTATATGAGAGCCTTACCTCGACTTCCCCCTCTCTGACAAGGAAGGGTGAACCGTACAAGGAATTCACTCCAGGTTTTCGCCCCAGTGACCTATCACCTCACAAGGGAGCTTGGCAAAGCCTGCCTGGCTAGCGCCGGAGATTATTATAATTGTCCAAATTGTGTATGTCTACATGCCGTCCCTTAGATGTCGTATAATCTAATTGACCCCCTTTTGTGGTCGGGTAATACAAGATGGCGCTATCACAGCAGAGGAAGTTAGGAGGAACCGATGGCACTAACTGAAGCGCAAAATAGGCTACTTGAAACGTCGAGAGAGGTTGCAGTAGCGCTTGGCGAACGTGGAAAGGTGCTGACTGGGCTAATCGGTGAACTTTCCGCCTGCTTGGACGATCCCTTGAAGTGGGAGCCTTCTGATGGCTATGACGCTAGAGTTGATAACCTACGGGTACAAGTGAAAACAGCTAGGTCTCCGAGTCCGGGGGAAACAATGGGCTGGTTTGGGCATAAGAAAAAGAAAGGCTACTCTTTTGAAATCGCTATGTATGTAGAACTCGACAGTAAATTCAACGTTTCTGGTATATGGCATATGGGGGTGAACGAGGTTAAGGAGCTAGAGGAAACTGAAACTAGCACTTGGGGCTTGCGGATTGACAGGTTCAAGAACCGGGGGGAAAGACTAACCAGTACAGAGACTTAGTGCCTTTGAAGGTCACGTACTTGAATTTATTTAGGTAACAAAAGCCTGTTTTGTTACCTAATTGCATATTATAGTCCACATTGTGTCTTTGTTCGACCATGCGTGAAGGTAGAGGTTGCATGTGCTACACTGAATTCCCCGAAGATCTACCTGCTTCTATTTCTGCGCCGACTCCCACAGTTTTTGATATCTTCTAAGTGTGCTGGTATAGCGTGATGCATTCGCAGGATTCTTGTGCCTGCGCTCTGTTCGCCCCGTTGAAAAACCTTGCTGGGACTTCAGCGTTAACCTGGACTATGTAGATGAAGCTACAGACTAAACATTTTGGACATTGAGAGTGGAAAGAGCTCTCCAGGTTTAGTTTTCCATTCTTATCGAATTAGCTCTTTCAGGGTCTTATCACCGCTTTGTGCTGGATAGTATTTGAGCACTGCACCCCATTCTGGGTCTGGTCCTATTGCAGCCATAGTGTGGTCAACCGCTTCCTTCACCGGCAGCCCTTTAGAGCAAAGGTTTTCGGAACTCAGCCTCTACTTCAGCCTTTATTCTATCAGCCTCAGCCTTTGCATTGATATAGGCTTGTTTTACATACTCAATCGCACTTGCTGCTTTATTATCACCTCGTAAGCGTTCTAACTTTATTTCGTCATCAAAACGTCTTAAAGAAGGATCCTCAGGTTCCTTGCTCACTGACTTTGCTGGCTGTTGTTTTGTTGGCGCAGTGTAATCAAGATATTCAACAGCCAATCCTTCCTTAAACTCTTTTCGTTTACTCTTTGGCTTTACCTGGTATCCACTTCTTACTTCAGGACAGCTATGTTCCAAATGCCATTGCAACCCAGTAGCAGTTCTAAATCGTTTACTACAATAGTTGCACTTATAAGGTCTGTGTTTCACTTGTTTAACCTTTGCTCTGTATTTACACTACGCGCGCATAATGCGCGCGCGAGAATTCAATGTCAAATGTTAAACCTATCAAAACTAGGTCAAAGCAATACTCCTTACACCCTCCTTAGATTCGAAGAATGTCGCTGGGATTGCATCTTGCTTGTTCCTAACTCCTCTAGTTTTGCTGGTAAGATTTGCTAGGTAACATGATGACCCGCCCCAGCAGACAAGAAATCCCATAGAAAATTCCCTATCTATGTCCTCCATCCTAGCTAAATTGAAAAGACACAAAAGCCTATTTTGTTATGTAATTACACAACAGGGGTGTATTGTGACCATGCCATAAACAATGCATCGGATTGTTTGTTATGCCCGCCCTTCGTACCTCCTAGTATGGCGTGAGACTAAACCATAAAGGAATCACCCAAAATCCATGCATCATTTATGCATTCTGTATTGCATTGATATTGTCAATTCCTCTACGATTTAATGGAATTAATGCAAAGCAATACAAATTATGGCAAGCAATAAAGATAAAGCATTTGCACTCTTCTATACTACTGCTGCTGCTGTTGCTACTGTTACTGCTACTGCTGTTATTGTTGTAATACCAACCAACCAAGCAACCAAGCAAGCAACCAAGCAACCAAGCAGGCATAGAAAGCATAGCAACCTTGGGGATTACTTAGGCTTCAGCTCAGGGAAAGGCAAGCGTAAGCCAGGATGGTTGGCTGAGGGTAGCCAATAGCCAGGT
>Ga0307427_1000291_pt1 | contig 34078 bp, 29 predicted proteins | sample SalMarWE160190MG_FD_202162 | JGI IMG/M metagenome (GOLD analysis project Ga0307427, IMG submission 202162) | Salt marsh sediment microbial communities from the Plum Island Ecosystem LTER, Massachusetts, United States - WE1603-190 | ecosystem: Environmental > Aquatic > Marine > Intertidal zone >...
TTTCAAGTTTCTGTCTCTTTGTTTTTCTTGCCATAATTTCTCCATGTTTTTTATAATATCTATTTACATAGGAAATATAGCAAAAAATATTATTAATGTAAAGATTTTATTGAAACTCTATACTAGTTCACCTTCCTCGAATACTAATGACAACGGATGCTTTAATTTCTCACTGAGATTGATTAGATTCTGAAGGGAGGTTGGAAAACAGTCATGATGGATCAAGTTTCCCTGCTCATCAATAACGGCGCAATTGATGTGAGTGCTGTGCACGTCCAAACCGATGTACTTCATAGGGTGTCCTTTCTTGGTTATGGGTTATAAATGTCAAATTACAATTTAATGACTGAGTGGGACACCCGCCCTTTCTATTTTACCAGCTGTTCGATGATTTGGGGATTTGTAAGTTTGAAAAGTGTTTTTTAAATAATAAAAGGAATACTGGTTTCCTTTCGCCGGAGGTGAAGCATGACCGTTATACGGTATGAAGGAATAAATGAATACTGAGAAAAATTTAAATATTTTTATGCAGTTTCTCGGATATGGATGTCCAAAGAGTAAAATATGGTTTATTGGTATTGAAGAAGGTGGAAAAATAGAAGAACTAAATTCAGAACTTAAACAGCGAAAAGAGCAATATATATTCCGTGAAGACGCACCTGAAAAGACAAAAGTATGGGATGTAATAGCACAATTGATGTTTAAATTATTTGAACCACAAGAAATAATATATAGTGAGTATAGAAAAAAGATATTTTCACAAGATTATAATTATTTTTTCCTTACAAATCTTTTTCCACTTCCTAGACCTAATACAAATAGTTGGCCATCAGAGTATGAAGAATATTTTGGTATAAAAGAATTTAATTGTAATAAATATCTCTCTATGGTGCGATCCTATCGCTATAAATTAATCTATAATAAATGGAAGTCATGTGGTCCAAAAATAACTATTTGTTATAGCAGTACATTTTACCATGAGTTTATACACCTTTTAAATTTAGGACATTCGAAATATGAATGTTTATTAGAAAATAAAATATACTTTTACCCAGATGAAAACGTGTTACTTACACCCTTTTTTAACAATATGAATATAAATAAGAGAACATTTGATATTATTAAAGAAAAACTAAGTAAACTTTTCGTATAACGTTTTAAGACTTATCATCCGACGTCATCGATAAAGCGGATGTTTGACACAATATTCTATTGACGTCGGCATGCAAGTCATGGTTGAACGAGCCAGGTAGAATCAGCCAAAGCGCTGTGGTATAATCACAATTTAATAGGGTAAGCCGTTTTCATAGTTATTTGGAGATTGAATAGGAAGCGAAGAATAAACCGGATACTATAAAATAGAAGTCTGGGAAAAAAAGTGTAAATTTAGAGTAGATTTAAAATAGATCATTGGATTCAACTGATAAAATTTTAAAATAAGGTTGTTGATATTTCTTATATGTGTTTCTTTTCAGTTATCGGTATATATTTATCCATAAAAGCTAAAAGGCAATTTTTAGGAAATAATATGTATAAATGAATAGATATAATCACCATGGTGGTCCTCTTTTTCGTGGAAGTTGTTTAACCCATGTAAGCAAATTTCCGCATTTAGGACAACGTAATGTTTGATTTTTATTATTATCCGGTTTGATAGTATTTGCTTTTATTGGGATATATTTTTGTCCTGATAGTTCTTTGACATTTTCGAGTTGTTTGCGTTTATTAGCGCTAAGAAAGCCATAATAGCGGACTTTAATGAATTTGTATGGAAGTACGTGTTGCAGAAAACGGTGGATGAACTCCTCAGCGGGAATTATTCTGACCCTCCAGAGCTTTGTTTCTGAGTCTTTGTAACGGAAAGTAACTTTACCCTCTTTGAGATCAAGGATATTATTGTTTGAGATAGCAACCCGGAAGATATAGGGTGCAAGATATTTGAGAGCTGCCTTTCCATTCCCCACAGGTTCAATATGTACCACCCATCCTTTTTTCCATACATTTTCCGGAATCTTATTGTAGAGATCAGTCTTTTTGATAGCATCTCTGAACTTGGCTCTGAATATTTTTGAGACTGCTTTTGCCGGAAATAGAAAGTCATTTTTAGCATTTATCCACCTTTTAGCATCTCCAGAGATACTACCACCCGGAATGATATAGTGTAGATGAGGATGATATTTAAGTTCACGTGTCCAGGTTTGAAGAACACCACAAAATCCTATTTTAGCGCCTATATATTTAGGATCCAGTGCAAATTTCTTAAGTGTTTCAGAAGAAGCTTTAAATTACATAGTAGATTATAGATAAGTTTCTGATTGCTGCGTGCGATTTGTCTCAGATAATCCGGCAGTGTAAAGGTAGCCATGAAGTATTGTACAGGTAGTAATTTGTCTTTTTGTTCTTCGAGCCATTTTTCAGCTGATCCATTCATGCACTTAGGACAATGTCTGTTTTTGCAAGAATGAAAACTGTAATGTAGTTCACCACAGTTTTCACATCTGAATAGATGTCCACCCAGCGCTTCTGTTCGGCACTGTATAATGTCTTGCATTGCTCTTTTATGGCTGGTTAGGATAAGGTCTTTATATTTAGCGAGATATTCAGAGCCATGCAGACGGAATATGTCCGCTAATTCAGGCATAGATTTAGATATCAACCATAAGATCGTCAAGAATAGTTCTGGCTCTGGCTTCTGCTTTAGCTGTAAGATGAGTATAAAGCGCAGTTGTTTTCGGTGAATTATGTCCTAAATACTCTTGAATTGAGCGAAGATCAACGCCGTTTTCTAATAAATGAGTTGCCCCGAAGGGATCCCGATGGGACATATGAGTGCCTTAGAGTATGCACAGAAGCTTGTTTTGCTATAACGGATTTTTTTAGAGCTTGCCTGAAAGCAATTTGCACACTACTTTTGGGTAAAGGTTTTGTGGAAGTTGATTCGTGAATACCACCTCTGCCTGGCGCTGGAAAAAGCCATACAGGATTACGATGTATTTTCCAGTGATTACGTAGTAAATGCAGAGTTTTTTCCGGAAGGGGAACGTACCTGTCTTTAGCGCCTTTTCCATTGTGTATATGAACCATCATTCTGGCGGAATCGATATCAGAAACCTTCAGGTTAGTCCCTTCCTGTAATCTTAAACCGCAAGAATAGATAGTAGTCAGGCAAATCCGATGTCTTTGAAAATGTACCAGAGATAGAATTTTTCGGACTTCTTCTACACTAAGAATAACAGGAAGTTTTTTCTCAATGGGCGGACGCACAAATGTTAGGGTTGGCCAGTCCTTTTTTAGTGTGTGTTCATATAAAAATTTTATTCCACAAAGTGCGATGGTAGAAGCGGTTCGGAACCATCTTCTTACATTCTTGTTGTAGAGAAAGTATTGCCGAAGTTCTACTTCAGTGATTTTAGCAGGTGATTTTTGATAATGCTCAGCCAGTTGACGTACTGCGCGAACATACATTTCAACAGTTCGCTCAGACATTCCTCTGAGCTGAAGATCTTCAATCATTTTTTTACGTAATTCAGTCATCTTGTACCTCCTTTGTTTAATTTTTTTTACAATAAAAGTTACGGGATGACTGTGATATATGAGTTGTTTTTCTTATGAGAATGGAAAAAGATTTTCTATATTCTTATCTGCCCGTAAGGGCTTAGTTCAACCATGGTATGGAGATAACGGCTTGAGCTGTTCGACGAATTTGAAGTTTGACTATTTTCCAAAAGATTATCGAAAAGTGAAAGTGAATCACTTCGTGTATCGCCGTATCTCATACCTTGGCCGTTAGGAGTAACAAATAAAGTCAAACACAAAAGGAGGTGTTGAAAATGCCAGATTTTGGAACCCCATTTTCGGGACTCGCAAAAGGTCAAAAACTTACTAAAGAAGAATTAATTCGTGCAATTCGTTTTATGATAGCTGCTGAATATGAGGCTGTCCAACTGTATATGCAATTGGCGGAATCAACGGATAATAAATTAGCAATTGAAGTATTAAAGGACATTGCTGATGAAGAAAGGGTTCATGCGGGAGAATTCTTACGTTTATTGAAAGAATTAGCACCAGATGAAGAAAAATTCTATGCCGAGGGTGCAGAAGAAGTTGAAGAAGAAATAGAAAAATTAAAAAAGAGTTAACTAAAAAAACTCCTAACAAATCGCTTCACTCTGACCGTAACCCGCGCCCGATTTCATCGGGCACGGCTTCCGGCAGGTGAGCTCAGGCGTTAAGGTCCTGAGGACGAAGTTTTTTTACATTTCCTAAATTAGCAATGTTTTTTATGGTAGAACCTTTCCCTTTTTTATATATAGACTAACTTATAACAAGATATTCGTAGGTATTACCGTTTTTCTTATTATTTTTAGCTATTCTTGGAAACATTTTATATTTAACTCCTCTTTTAAATCATCACCCTAATTATTATAAGAATAATAATTCTGATTACTAAGAAATGAATATAAAGTAATATTTTCTGCGCCATGTTTAAATTGACTTCTAAAAACCTAACCAACTGATAATCAAGAAGTTACATAAATTGTAAAACGAAAATATGACCCCCTTAAACCTCTAAGTGTTTAATTAGAGTTTTATTTCAGCCTCTTTTGGCAAATATTTTTACTCTATCCTACTAATATTTATGAAGTTAATTCTTTTCGTCCAGACACAAACTAACCCCCCACTTTTCAGCCGATAGGCAGATGCCTTTGGCAAGTTGGGTGATTGAAATAAATAAGAGTTCAATATAAATTTTTCACGTTCAATCCGCCAGCTGGCGGATTATCCCGAAAAATCTGTCCCGACTTGTCGGGATAGGTTATGTCCGTGACGGAACGTGAAAAATCCTTTAGCACTTAACTATTTCATTATACCCACAGTTGAAACTGGTGGCTATTCAAATTCATAATAATAAAAGCTTTAAAGACATGTGAAACTTGATTTAATTATATTCATCCCAGCTTTTAACTTTTATATCTTCAGGCAAAGTCCTGTAAATCGCTTCAACAAATCTCTTTGCAAGCTGCAGATTGGTAATTAAGGGAACATCAAAGTCAACAGCCTTCCGCCTTATTAGATAATCGTTATCGAGTTCTTCCCTTTCTATATTCTTGGGTATATTTATTACTAAATCAACTTTTCCATCAGCAATATGGCTAAGTGTATTTGGTTCTTTATTCTCTAATGGCCAGAACAAAATTTCCGCTTTGATACCGTTCGCCTCCATAAACTCAGCTGTCCCTTTCGTAGCATAAAACTTGTATCCCATTTCAGATAGGATTTTTGTACTCTCCAAAAATTCTGCTTTGCTATCAATTGGTCCTGTTGATAATAAAATACTTTTCTCCGGAAGTCTAAAATTCACAGATATTAAGCTTTTTAAAAATGCCTCATTAAAATCATCACCCAAACAAGCAACCTCACCCGTTGAAGTCATCTCCACACCTGAAACAGGGTCAGAACCCTTTAATCTTGTAAAGGAAAACATAGGTGCTTTTACCCCAACATAGTCCAGATCGAAAGCAGACCTATCTATTCTGGGAACATGTTTATCCATAATGATTCTTGTTGCTAAATCAACAAAGTTTTGTTTGAAAACCTTGGAAATAAAAGGAAAACTCCTCGAAGCTCTTAAATTACATTCAATGACCTTTACATCATTATCTTTTGCTATGAATTGTATGTTAAAAGGTCCTGTAATTTCAAGAGATTTAGCGATCTGTTTTGCAATTATTTTGATCCTTCTCATAGTCTCCAGGTATGTTCTTTGAGGAGGTAACACCATAGTGGCGTCTCCTGAATGAATCCCAGCATTCTCAACATGCTCAGAGATAGCATAACAATAAAGTTCACCCTTATTTGCAACAGCATCAATCTCTATCTCTTTTGCATCAGTTATAAATTTACTAATAACAACAGGATGTTCTTTATTGACTTCAGAGGCTTTCTTAAGATACTCTTTCAATTCATCAACACTTAATGCGATGCTCATTGCTGCACCGCTGAGAACGTAGCTCGGTCTGATCAAAACTGGATATCCAACTTCATCTGCAAACTTTTCAGCCTCATCTATACTGGTCAATTCTTCCCATATAGGTTGATCTATGTTCAACTTATCCAATAATTGAGAAAATTTATGTCTATCTTCAGCCTTATCGATATTCAGAGGGGATGTTCCAAGTATTGGAACATCAGCATTATGCAATGGTAAAGCCAAATTACTAGGAATTTGACCTCCCATTGAAATTATAACACCTAAAGGATTTTCTTTCTCGTAGATGTCCAAAACTCTTTCAAAAGTAAGCTCATCAAAATATAGTTTATCACAAATATCGTAGTCTGTGCTAACCGTTTCAGGATTATTGTTTATCATTATTGTAATGTAATTAAAGCTTCGTAATGTAATAACTGAATTAACGCAACACCAATCAAATTCTACTGATGAACCAATTCTGTAAGCTCCACTACCTAGAACGATGACCTTATTTTTTTCTTTAAAATCAAGATCATCTTCATTACCATTATAAGTCAGATATAAGTAGTTAGTCTTTGCTGGATACTCTGCTGCTAATGTGTCAATTTGCTTCACAACTGGCTTTATGCCCAATCTCAGTCTCTTTTCCCTAACCGCCAACTCTGTACTACCAATGAGCATTGCTATTTGCTGATCGGAAAAACCTTTTTGTTTTGCTTTTTCTAATAGAAATACAGGTAAGTTTTCAAAATTATATTGGCTTAACTCTTTTTCTATTTCAACTATGTTTCTCATTTTATATAGAAACCAGGGATCAACATTAGACAATTCGTAGATTTTATCTATTGAATAACCTCTTCTTAGCGCTTCTGCGATCGCAAACATCCTTTTATCTGTTGGTTCCTTAAGCTCACGTTCAAGTTCATCAAACGCGAGATCATTACAAACCAGACCGTTCATTCCAACATCTAACATCCGAATCGCTTTTTGGAGAGCCTCTTCATATCCCCGGGCGATTGCCATAACTTCGCCGACGGATTTCATTTCAGTACCCAGGTTTAAACTAACCTTTTTAAATTTCTGTAAATCCCACCTGGGATACTTAAGCACAACATAGTCAATTGCAGGTTCAAAACAAGCTGACGTCTCCTTGGTAATTATATTTTCTAATTCAGTTAAACTATATCCCAAAGATAACTTCGCTGCAATAAAAGCTAATGGATAGCCTGTCGCTTTTGAAGCTAAAGCAGAGCTCCTGCTTAATCTGGCATTGACCTCTATTATCCTGTAATCCTCAGATCGAGGATCAAGCGCAAATTGTATATTACACTCACCAACGATACCCAGATGTCTGATTACTTTAATCGAAAGAGCCCTAAGTTTAAAATTCTCTGAGGCAGATAAAGTCTGCACAGGAGCAACAACTATACTCTCACCTGTATGAATTCCCATCGGATCAATATTTTCCATAGAACAGACAACAATACAATTGTTATAGCTATCCCTCACAACTTCATATTCGATCTCCTTCCAACCACCTAGATATTCCTCAATCAAGATTTGTTTTGTAAATGAAAAAGCCTTTTCAGTAATATCAACCAACTGTTTCTTATTATATGCCGCACCAGAACCCAAGCCACCTAAAGCGTATGCTATCCTGCACATTACCGGATAACCGATTTCTCCAGCGACTTCAACAGCTTCCTCTACATCCTTTACTGCTTTACTTTTTGGAACTTTAAGATCGATCTCTTTAATCTGTTTAATGAATAAGTCTCTATCTTCAGTATTAAGAATAGCCTTAATAGGAACTCCAAGTACTTCCACATTATACTTTTTGAGAACCTCTTTCTCAGCTAGTTCAATACCTACATTTAATGCCGTCTGTCCACCGAATCCAAGCAGTATTCCATCAGGTCTCTCCTTCTCGATAACTTTTTCTACAAAATCTGCATTAACCGGTATGAAATACACCCTATCAGCCAGATAATCAGATGTTTGAATAGTTGCAATATTCGGATTAATCAAAACCGTTTCAATTCCTTCTTCCTTTAATGCCTTAATTGCCTGGCTACCGGAATAATCAAACTCTCCAGCCTGTCCAATCCGTATTGCGCCAGAGCCCAAAAGTAAGATCTTTCTTGGTTTAATCTTTCTTTCTAAATGTCTATTCTTCAAGTTTCTCCTATAGATAAGTCGGCTACCATAATTATGGTTAATGGTTAATGGTTGACTTGTCCATCGCAGCGGATCGTAGATGGATGGTTAATGGTTATGAAGGATTAACTTCATAACCTTCAAAATCTTCCTTTACATGATAAACTGCAACCTTTGACTTGCCTTTCAATTGTATCTTCCTTTCAATACTTGTTATCAAATTTGCCAGTTGTTGTAAAGAATCGTCATATCTTGAACAAATGCTTTCAGCTACGGATTTCGGCAGCAATTTAACATCACTAGCATATCTGATATGAGTCATAGTTTCACGAGCTTCTCGACGACAGCGAAATAAAGATTGCAAATACTCTGTACTATATTGTGCATAGAATCCTTCTGTCATATTTGCACAAACAGATTCCGAAGCTTTCAATGATTGAATCCTGAGCCAACGAAAATCATGTCCATAATCCCGAATCACCTTCTCAACTTCCAGTGCAAGCTTGTAGAAAATCTGATATACAGGCATTTCTTCTACTCTATTAATCTTTCCCATTTTCTATCTCCATCAACCATTAACCATTAACCATTTCTTATCATCCTTATAAAATAAGGACTTATGGTACTACTTGTGATTTCGTGTTTTTAGCATTCTAAATTATTACCTTTAAATCATCATCCCATTGCCCTTAAAAACATATTAAATAAGAATTCGGTATCATCCGGACCAGGAGAAGCTTCGGGATGAAATTGTGTGCCAAAAAAGGGTTTTGATATGTGCACAATACCCTCATTTGTCCTATCATTATTATTATAGAACCACTCACGCCAGTCTTCTGGTAATGTATCAGTATCAACAGTATAACCATGGTTTTGAGGAGTAATATAACATCTCTTGGTTCCAACCTCTACACAAGGCTGGTTTTGGCTTCTATGTCCATATTTCAGTTTATAAGTATTAGCACCTGCCGCAAGTCCGAGAATTTGAGAACCAAGACAAATACCAAGAATAGGAATATTTTTATATAACGCTCCTCTTACATTTTCAATTGCTTCCAAACATTTCATCGGATCACCTGGTCCATTCGAAATTATAATACCATCAGGCTTTTCCGCTAAAAAATCATAATCCCAGGGAACTCTAATAACAGTCAAATTCCTTCTCAAGAATGCTCTGATTATGCTATTTTTTGTTCCGCAATCAATTACTACAATCTTTTTCTTGCCTTTCTTGTAAACGATAGGAGTTTTAACACTAACTTCTGCTACGAGATTTCTCTTATTTGGATCTTCAAACGGAATTTGTTCATTATTGTGAACAATCTTTCCAAGCATTGTACCATTATGCCTTAATTTCTTTGTTAATTCCCTTGTATCTATACCATACAATCCCGGGATATTATGCCTTTTCATCCATTTAGATAATGATTCTTTGGCATTCCAGTGAGAGTATTCATCAGAGTAATCGGCTAATATCAAACCCTGGATTCGGATTCTATCTGATTCAAAATGTTTTAGCAAATTATCTTCCTTTTCCTCACCGGGAATTCCATAATTCCCTATTAAAGGATATGTTAGAACCAGGATCTGCCCTCTATAAGATGGGTCTGTCAAACTTTCTGGATAGCCAATCATCCCGGTATTAAATACAACCTCTCCAGCTACGGCATTTTCAGTTCCAAAGGAATATCCATGGAAAATAGAACCGTCTTCCAGAATCAGCTTTGATGAATTATTATTAGACTCCATAATAACTACCTATTTGAACAAACTCATCTTCATTAAATCAAATCTAATGAAAAAAAAATTAATAGTTCACTACTGATTTTTACCCGTGTAATAGTTCTCAATTTTAATTAACTATTATCCTTGCATTGATTATTACACGCAGTTTGCGGTTAACGGTTTTTATCATCTGGCAAAGGTGCTCTCCAATGGAGTCCTTCTTCGAAGAGATCCCTTCGGGACGTGACCTTTGGAGTAAACTGTGAACTGTCACTTTTGCACTTACTTTCTATCCTTTTGGCTATATCCTATTAATCCCTTTGCTTTTTCTATCTGGATTTTAACATATTTCGGATTAGTTGAACCATAAGTTCTCTTTTTTTTAATAGAATTATTAAAACTAAAAACGTCATAGACATCGTCGTTAAATAAATCACAAAAATTCCTAAACTCATCAATCCTTAATAGGTTTAATTCTTTGTTTTCGTTCTGAGCATAGTCAACTATTTCACCAACAACGCCGTGAGCATCCCGGAAAGGCATTCCCTTTTCAATAAGATAATCGACTAAATCGGTCGACAGGATAAAAGGACTTATCTTATCCAAAATTTTCTCTCTTTTCGGTTTGATCTTGTGAAGTGCAAAGTCAAATACTTTCAATACTTTAATTGTTTCTTCAACTCCATTGTAAAGGGGAATTTTATCTTCCTGCAAATCTTTGTTGTAGGAAAAGGGAAGTCCTTTGATTATCATAAAAAGGGTTGTAAGGTATCCGAAAATTTTTACAGAACTTGCTCTTATAAGTTCAAAAAAATCCGGATTTTTCTTCTGTGGCATAAGACTGCTGGATGTGGATATGCTATCATCCATTTCAAGAAAATCAAATTCCTGTGAAGTAAAGATAATGAAATCCTCAGCGAGCCTGCTCAAATCCAAAAGAATTAACGAAAGAGCAAATAAGATTTCGAGTATAAAACTCCTATCGGAAACCGAATCCAATGAATTTTCTGAGACAGACGAAAAACCGAGAAGGTCTTTCATATATTCCCGATCAACAGGTATTGAAGAACCTGCTAATGCACCAACGCCAAGTGTCAAACTATCTACACGTTTTAATGAGTCATGAAGTCGGTTTTTGCCTCTTTCCATTTGCCAAAAAAGAGACATAATATAATGCGAAAATAACACGCACTGGGCCTGTTGTAGATGCGTATAACCGGGAATAACTACATCAAAATTTTCTTCTGCCGATTTAATTACATTAACCTGAATTTTTTCCAAAAGATTTATTATTTGAGGAATTTTCTTCTTCAAATACAATCTCTCATCAGTAACAACCTGTTCATTCCTACTCCTTCCGGTATGCAGTTTCTTTCCTGTTTCTCCAATTTCTTCTGTAAGTAGAAGTTCAATCGCTGAATGAATATCTTCAAATTGATTTAAGTTTTCTCCCTGTTCGAGGTTTTCTTTAATCTTATTTAATCCCGATAAAATCTTATTCAGTTCATTTTTATTTAGTATAGAAGTTTTTTTTAAGGCTTTAGCATATGCCTTTGATGCTTCAATCTCAGCTTTATATAGAAAATTATCTTCTTTTATTGAAGCATTGAAGTCCTCAAGTAATGGTATTCTTTTCCTTGAATGAAATCGCCTATTCCAGAGTTTCATTTTTTTACAATTCCATAAAAACTTTTTCCATACTTTCAAATAGGAAATCGATGTCCTCTTCAGTAATTACCAGTGGTGGCAAGAAACGAACAGTAGCACCCGTAGAAAGAGAACTCTTTACACTATGTTTTGCTAATAATAACTGGAATCTGTTAACATATTCTGGAAAGGGTAAATCAAAACCAATAAATAATCCCTTAATACGTACATCTCCAATTATAGAATATTTTCCTTTGAGTTTTTTAATTCCTTTTTTTATTTGCTCCGAGCGATCTACAGCATTTTTTGTTAGATTAAGTTTTCTCATTTGATTTGTCGCAACTGTAGCAGCCACCATTGCCATAGGATTGCCGCCGAATGTTTAACCATCATATTTAATTTTTCCGGATGCTCCTCTGCTGCTGGAATAATACTTTTGTAAAGTAAATTAGTCTCTTCCATGGATGCCGCTTTTTTTCATTATCGCATTATGTGCTTTAAGACGTATTGCGTTAATATTTATAAAACCTTTCGAATCTTGCTGGTTGAAACCACCTTCTATGTCCATACTTGACAGTTCTTTATCATATAGAGAACTCGGAGATTTTCTTCCAAGAACAAAGACATTTCCCTTGTACAAAGAAAGAAATACAACGCCATCTATTACTTCCTGACTTTTATCGATAGCCGCCATGAGAAAATCCATTTCTGGTGAGAACCAAAAACCATTATATACGATTTCAGAAAACTTCGGAGAAAGCATATCACGTAATCTCATTACTTCTCTATCCATTGCTATTCCCTCGATATCCATATGTGCAATTCTGAGTATTGTCATGCCAGGAGATTCATAAATTCCACGACTTTTAATTCCCACAAAACGGTTCTCTACCATGTCTATTCGTCCTATTCCATTTTCGGAGCCTAACTTGTTTAGATATTCAAAAATTTCAAGAGGCTTCGTTTTTTCAATATTATTAGTTTTATCTATTACTTTTATGGGTATTCCATCTTTGAAATGGATATCTATAAATGTTTCTTCATCGGGAGCATCTTTTGGACTTTTAGTCATACTGTAAACACTTTCATCTGCTTCAAGTTCAGGGGATTCTAAAATTCCAGACTCATGACTTATATGAATCAGATTTGCATCCTCGCTGTATGGCCTCTTTTTTGAGGCTTTAATCTCAATATTATGTATTTTTGCATAGTTAATCATATCAGTTCTGCCTTTGAATCGAGCAAGAAATTCCCCATTTTTCCATGGTGATATGACTTTTATTTCTGGATCAAGAGCATAATAGGATAATTCGAACCTCACTTGATCGTTTCCTTTTCCTGTCGCACCATGAGAAACAAACTCTGCATTTTCTTTATGAGCAATCTCTATCTGCTTTTTCGATATCAATGGCCTTGCAAGAGAAGTCCCAAGGAGATATCTGCCCTCATAAATTGAATTCGCTTTGATGGCAGGAAATATGTAATTAGTTACCAATTCTTCTTTGAGATTTTCTAAATAGACCTTTGAAGCTCCGGTTTTTGTTGCTTTTTCTTTTACAGCTTGCAGGTCTTCTCTTTGTCCAACATCAGCTATATACGCAATGACTTCATATTTTTTCTCTAAGAGCCATTTTAATATTACAGATGTGTCTAATCCTCCTGAATATGCTAATATAACTTTTGACATATTGTTTCTCCTAAAAAATATTGTTGTTTCATATTTATCGACGATATTTTAAAATTGCCATAAATTCTTTCTCTATCATTACTCTATTTTTATCTGTATCAATAATGATTAGTATAGTATCATCACCTGCTATTGTGCCGAGGATTTCTTTACGTTCCAATTTATCAATAAGGCTTGCCACGCCATTTGCATTACCCGGTGTAGTTTTTATTAAGATAAAATTCTTTGTGCTTTTTATAGATATTACAAAATTTTCAAAAAAAATTGTAAGATGGCTAATGATTACATCCTCAGATAATTTTTCCTGGACTGCATATTTATAAATACCATGTTTTACTCTAACTTTGACAATTCCAGCCTCTTCAAGGTCTCTTGAAATAGTAGCTTGTGTTGTTTCAAGCCCTTGTTTTTTTAGAATATCAAGAAGCAGATTTTGGTCTCCGATTTCCTGCTCAGTTATCACCTTCTTTAAAATTTGCTGTCTAAATCTTTTTGTATATTCACTCATAATACCGTATAAATATACATTATATAATTCCCACTGTCAAGCCTTTTATGCAATTAACTTAAACAAACTTAATCAAGATGATAGCGGCAAGAGTAAATTTAGGGGGTGAAACAGCAAATTAATCAATAAAGTGGTGTGATAGGTAATAATAAATCTGTACGATTCTTTAAGAATGGTATTTTATTTAATCTAAATTTTGTTTTTTAAGTGGGCTTACATTATTATTTAACGATTTAGATACTTTTATAATCAGTTACTTAAAGATAATAGAAAATCTTTAAAATCTTCAAAATCTTTGCTAATTAAGATTGATTTTTTATCTCTATCTAAATATTTCTTAAGCCTGAGAGGAATTTCAACTTTTCTATCTATTATCTCTTCCACGATATTTGAAAATTTGGCAGGGTGAGCTGTTGCACAAAAAATTCCCTTCCCCTGAAATTTCACTTCCGAAAAATATTCCTTCAATCCCAGGTATCCAACAGCACTATGTGGATCCAATATATAGTTATATTTATTATAAACTTCACTAATAGCATTTTTTGTCTGCTCATCAGAAAAACTTGCACCATAGATATCGTTCCGCATTTTTTCTACACTATTATCATATATATCCAATATTCTGGCAAAATTACTTGGATTTCCAACATCCATTGCATTTGAGATTGTTTTTATTGCCGGTTGCGGTTTAAAAATTCCGGTCTTTAAGTATTTATGAACATTATTGTTTACATTATTTGCAGCAATAAACTTTGAAACAGGAAGCCCCATTATTTTTGCAAATAGCCCACCTGTAAGATTTCCAAAGTTGCCACTTGGGACAGAAAAGACAACGGGTAAATCTTTATTCTTCAGCTGTGCATAAGCATAAAAATAGTAAAAAGATTGCGGGATTAATCTAGCAACATTTATAGAGTTTGCAGATGTCAGCCACAATTTATTAGAAAGTTCAGAGTCCAAAAAAGCCTTTTTAACGAGCGCTTGACAATTATCGAATGTTCCTTTTACTTCGAGGGCAATAATATTGCCTTCTAATGTTGTTATCTGTTTCTCCTGTATCTCGCTTATCTTTTTAGTGGGATAAAGAATAATCACACGGATACCTGGTGTATTATAAAAGCCATGAGCCACGGCACTTCCCGTATCACCCGAAGTTGCTACAAGAACATTTAGTTTCTTATTGGTGTTACCAATCAAATAAGCCATCGTGTATGCCATAAATCTCGCTGCAAAATCCTTAAAAGCCAGTGTAGGTCCATGAAATAGCTCTAACACAAACAGGTTATCGTTAAGTGGCAATATTGGTGCATTAAAATTCAGGGCCTCGGTAATAATGTCTTTTAAAATTTTATGTGGGATAGCATTGCGTAACAAATTTTTAGCAACTTCAAATGATATTTCCTGGAATGATAGATTACTTATCCTATTAAAAAATTCAGGAGGTATTTTTGCAATATTAACAGGCATAAACAGACCACCATCATCTGGAATTCCTTTTAAGATTGCATCACGGCATGATACTAATTTATTTTTTTGTTTCGTACTGTAAAATTTCATGATTTTTAAGAGAGAATTTTTGCCCCTTCTTCATTAATTCTTGAAATGTATAAGTCGCTTTTTATGTTTAATGCTCCAAATTCAGACTGCATATTTTTCCCGACTTTTTCTGCAGTTGTTTTTGAAGTGCTTAAAGCAAAAATTGAAGGGCCTGAACCTGAAATACCGCCTCCAAGAGCACCTGCTTTTAGAGCAGATTCTTTTACTTGTTTAAACCCTGGGACCAGAGATAAACGCACTGGCTCTACGATAACGTCTTGCATAGAGCGAGCAATTAGCTCATAGTCCTCTTTCATTAAGCCTGCTACAAATCCGGCAATATTTCCCCATTGAATTACAGCATCTTTAATTGATATAAACTCTTTTAAGATTTTTCTGGCATCTTCAGTACGTATCTCAATCCAGGGATGGACAATTGTAGAAAACAATTTATCAGGGGTTGGGATTTTGATTATATCGATTGGATTGCAGCTTCTTACAAGGATAAATCCTCCTAAAAGAGACGGTGCTATATTGTCAGCATGAGCTGCTCCGGAGGCAATTTTTTCACCTTCCAGAGCGAATTTTAAGAGTTCTTCTCTTTTCAATAAGTTTCCAAGTAAAAAGTTAGCCCCAAAGACAGCAGCTACTGCACTTGCTGCACTGGACCCTAAACCACTACTAAGAGGCATTCCTTTGTGCAAATCTATCTCGATTCCTTGATTAGAATTTATATATTTAAGAAAAGCCTTAATAGCAACTCCCGCTGTATTTTTATCTGGATCGAGGGGTAATTTACCATTATCTCCTGTTATTTTTTTAATATAAACACCGGGCTTGTCACAAAGTCTTAATATAACTTCATCACCTACTGAATCAATAGCAAAACCGAAAATATCAAAGCCACAGCTGACATTGGCTACTGTAGCAGGTGCAAATGCATGAATTTCTTTTTTCATCATCAATTACTTAATATATCCTTTTTTCACTAACATTTCTGCCATTAAAATAGCCCCTCCAGCCGCTCCCCTAATGGTATTATGAGAAAGTGCTACAAATTTCCACTGTAAGACTGGATCTTCTCGGATTCTGCCGACACCTATTCCCATTCCATTTTCCAGATTTCTGTCAAGTAGAGTTTGAGGTCTATTCTCTTCTTCAAAGTATTGTAGAAAAATTTTCGGGGAGAAAGGGAGATTAAGATTTTGGATTGGATTTTCAAAATTTACAATTGCATCAATCAGATCTTCTTTTTTAGGTTTAGTTTTGAATTCTATACTAACTGATGCCAGATGCCCATCGGTAACAGGTACCCGTATACAGGTGGCGGAGATTTTTGGAATGGTAGCAAGTTGTAATTTCCCATTTATTATTTTACCCCAGATTTTCATAGGTTCATCTTCAGATTTTTTTTCTTCACCCGGTATAAGAGGAATTACATTATCTTTCATTTCAGGCCAATTTGTAAAGGTTTTTCCAGCGCCTGATAGTGCTTGATATGTAGAGACAATAATCTTCTCCGGGTAATATTTTTTCCATGCTTCGATAACGGGGATGTAGGATTGGATTGAGCAGTTGGGTTTCACGGTAATAAAACCCCCTTTCCAATTTCTATTTTTTCTCTGAATATCTATAAGTTCAACATGTTGAGGATTGATTTCAGGTATAATCATTGGCACATCTTCAGTCCACCTATGAGCAGAATTATTAGAAATTACTGGAATTCCCATACTCGCGTAAGTATTTTCAATCTTTCTTATTTCATCCTTGCCCAAATTCAATGCCGAAAAAACAAATTTTACACTATTAGCGATTTTTTGTCTATCAGATTCAACTTCAAAGACTCTCAGCTTGCTGACCAGCTCAGGTATTTTTGAACTTAACACCCAACGATTTTTCACAGCATCTTTATATATCTTTCCTGCGGAACGACTGGATGCAGCAACACATTTAGTTTCGAACCAGGGGTGGTTTTCTAAAAGGGATATAAATCTTTGTCCGACCACTCCTGTTGCGCCAAGAATACCTATGGGAATTTTTTGTTGATTTAATATATTCGTCATATTTCACCTAATTATGAAAGATTCTAATAATATCGGCGAAAACACCCGCAGCTGTTACTTCTATACCTGCACCGGGTCCTTTAATAACCAGTGGGCTATCTTTATATCGCTTTGTTGTAAACACAATCATATTATCACTACCTGTGAGCGAGTAAAATGGATGCTTATCGTCAATTTCTTGTAATGATACCCATGCTTTTTTGTTCTCAATAATACCTACATATCGTAATGCTTTATTTTTTTTCTCAGCTCCCAGCCTACGCAGTTCAAACATATCATCAAATTTTTGAAGTTCAATGAAAAAATCATCTATAGATTTAGCTTTATGGCATTCTTCTGGCAAAATACTTTCTACAGATATATCGTCAAATTCTAAAGGAAGTCCAATTTCTCTTGCAAGTATCAATAATTTTCTTTCTACATCCAAACCGCTTAAGTCTTCTCTCGGATCTGGCTCAGATAGTCCTAATTTTTTTGCTTCAAAAACAGCTTCACTAAATTTTTTATTTTTATTAACTGAAGAAAAGATAAAGTTTAAAGTACCCGACAAGACAGTTTCAATTCTTAATATTTCATCTCCACTATCCAATAAATTACTAAGAGTACTGAGAACAGGTAGACCAGCTCCTACATTAGTTTCATAAAGGAATCTTACATTATGTTTAAACGCCTTTTCTTTTAATCTTTGGTATCGAGCATAGCTAGCTGAGTTAGCTCTTTTATTTGGAGTAACGATGGAGATATTTGAGCTTAATATATCATCATAATAAGAAACTACTTCGTCGCTGGCAGTACAATCCACAAATACACTTTTAGGCAGATTTAGCTCTTTCATCCTTTTCATATATTCATTAAGGTTCATAGATTCTTTTGATGAATTCAATCTTTCTTTCCATTTATTAAGTTCTATACCGTTTTCACCAAAAAACATTTTTTTTATATTAGCTACTGCTATAGTATTGATTTCAAGGGCGCGTTCTTTTGATAGAAATTCAGATTGCTCCTTAATTTGTCTTAGTAATGTACTTCCAATTAATCCAGTACCAACTATAAAAAGATTAAGTGTTTTAGTATCAGAAAGAAAGAAAGATTCGTGAATAGCATTAAGTGCTTTTGACCCATCTTTTTTACTTATTACAACAGAAATATTTCGCTCTGATGAACCCTGTGCAATCGCGATAACATTTATTCCGTTTCTACCTAGTGCTTGAAAAAGTCTTCCTGCAATTCCAGGAGTTTTTCTCATATTTTCTCCCACCACTGCAATAATTGACAAATTTCGTTCTATTATTACCTCATCTACCTGATGGTTCCATATTTCGTAAGAAAATTCTTTTTCTATAACTTTTTTAGATTTATTGGCACTATGAGGATCTACCGCAAAACATATTGAATGTTCAGAAGAAGCTTGTGAAATAAGTATTATATTTATATTCTCTTTTGAAAGACATTTAAATAGTCTCCGGGAAATTCCAACTATACCAATCATACCGCTTCCCTGAACTCGTATCAAAGCAATATCATCAATTGATGATATACCGCTGACAGGAAGCTGTGGAAATGCTTCTTTACTAATTACTGTACCTTTGAATTCAGGATTAAAAGTATTTCTGATACAAATTGGGATATCTTTCTCTGCCGCAGGACGCATTGTCGGAGGGTGCATTACCTTTGCACCGAAATGTGACATTTCCATTGCTTCCTCATAGGTCATACTATCAATTGAGAAAGATTTTCTTACTTTTTTGGGGTCAGCAGTCATAAAGCCATCCACATCAGTCCATATCTCTATTTCCTTCGCATCTAACGCAGATCCAATGATAGAAGCGGTATAATCTCCACCACCACGTCCTAAAGTTGTGGTTTCTTCATTAAGTGAAGAGCCGATGAATCCTGTAATTATTTGTAAGTGATTGTGAGATTCGAAATACTTTTTAATATTATTGTAAGTTGTATCAATATGAACTTTTGCAGACCCAAAGTTATCATCTGTTTTAATTAAATTACGAGCATCGAGGTATTCTGAATTAATGCCTTGTACTTTCAATATTTCACTGATAATATAGGCAGAAAATCTCTCTCCAAAGCTCATGATGAAATCTAGAGTTTTTGGTGAAAGTTCCTTTATTAGAAAGACTCCATTGAGTACATTATCCAGTTCAACTTTTGTTGAATTAAAAACTTCAATAACATCATCTTGCTGCTTGTTTTTAATAAAAGCTTTCACAATATCTATATGTTTACTTTCTAATTGGGCAAGTTCTTTTTTGTAACTTGTGTCACCCTTTTCAGCCATTTTACTTATTTTTATCAATTCATCTGTTGTATTTCCAAAAGCAGACACTATAACAGCGATATGTTGGTTTTTCTTCTTAGATTGAGAGATAATTTCAATTACATTTTTAATTTTCTCTGCAGAGCCAATTGATGAACCCCCAAACTTCAAAATTTTCATACAGCAATCCTATAAAGTTATTTAAAAATATTAGTATAATTCAGATATCTAAAGTTAATAAGTTATTTCAAATGTAATGCAAATCGATTTTTTTTTATTGCCTTAAATATTACCGGCAATAAGTGTTCCCATCTCTTTTGTATTAACTTTTTTCATTCTTTTCTGTATAATGTCAGGTGTACGATAACCATCTATTAAAACTTTATCAACAGCATTTTCGATACTGTTAGCTTCCTCATTCATATCAAAAGAATATCTTAACATCATTGCGGTGCTTAATATTTGGGCGATTGGATTTGCTATTCCTTTGCCAGCAATATCTTGAGCTGATCCGCCACTGGGCTCATACATTCCAAAATTGCCCTCGGATAAACTTGCGCTCGGCGACATCCCCAAACTTCCAGTTATTGCCGCAGCTTCATCTGATAAAATATCTCCAAACAAATTTCCACATAAAATCACATCAAATTTTTTTGGATTTCTTGTAAGTTGCATTGCGGCATTATCAACATACATTGGTTCATATTCAATATCGGGGTATTCTTTTGCGATATCATCAACTACTTCACGCCATAAGACCATTGTTGTTAAAACGTTAGCTTTATCAATGGAGGTTACTTTCCTCCTTCTATTTCTAGCTGCTTTAAAAGCAACTTGTGCTATTCTTTTTATTTCCCCTCTCTTATATATCATTGTATCAAATGCATATTCATCCTCTCCTTTTCCCATTCTTCCTTTAGGCTTTCCAAAATAGATACCACCTGTTAATTCTCTTACAACTAACAAATCGAAACCTTCTTTTGCGATATCATCTCTTAAGGATGAAGCAAATGCTAAAGCCGGATATAATTTCGCAGGCCTTAAATTTGCATATAAGCCGAAATGTTTACGCAATCCTAGAAGTGCATTCACTTCAGTACCACACCACTTACTGGAAGTCTGCTCTTTTACAGGGCCGCCTACAGCACCAAATAAAATTGCGTTAGACTTTTCACATATATCGAGGGTTTCTTCAGGAAGATGTTTTCTATATTTATCCCAGGCAGCACCACCCACCAAAGCATGATTTAACTTAAATGCAATATTAAACCTTTTTTCTACAGTATTAATTACCTTTATTGCTTCTTCCATTATCTCATGACCAATACCATCTCCAGGTAAAACTGCTATTTCATGCATTTTTTCTATTCTTATTTATATAATTCATAAGTCCACCGACTTCAATCATTTCTCTTGCAAATTCAGGAATAGGAGGGAATTTATGTATATCATTTTTAGTTAAATTTTTTATAATTCCCTTTTCAAGGTCTATATCAATTTTATCTCCATTTGATACTTTTTTAGTTATCCCCTTACATTCAATTGCAAGGAAACCATTGTTAATACAATTCCGATAAAAAATTCTTGCAAAACTTTCTGCAACTATTGCTTTAATTCCTGAACCTCTTAATGCCCAAACAGCGTGTTCCCTGGAACTACCGCATCCAAAATTTTCACCTGCGATGATAAAATCCCCCTTTTTAACCTTGTTTACAAATTCAATATCCAGATCTTCCATAGCATATTTTGCTAACTCATCCTCTTTATCTATAGTCAAATATCTAGCGGGGATAATTTCATCTGTATTAATGTGTCCTCGTATATAAACATGTGCTTTTCCTATCATAAATTTTTCCCTTTAAAGTTAAAAACCTAATCTCACATCTATAAATATTTTCTCGGATCTGCTATCTTTCCTTCAATTGCTGAAGCAGCAACGGTTGCCGGACTGGCAAGATAAACTTCTGATTTTGGGCTACCCATTCTACCTACAAAATTTCTGTTGGTTGAGCTAATACATCTCTCTCCCCCAGCAAGGACTCCCATGTGTCCTCCTAAGCATGCACCACAAGTCGGTGTCGATACTGCTGCTCCTGCTTCCATAAAAATATCAATTAGTCCCTCTTTATTTGCCTGTTTCCATATCTCAGTTGTTGCAGGTACTACTATCATTCTAGTACCATCAGCAATTTTTTTGCCTTTAATAATTGATGCAGCAATTCTCAGATCCTCAATTCTGCCATTTGTGCAGCTTCCCAAATATGCTTGATCAATTTTAATTTCTCTAATGCTGCTAATTTGCTTCCCATTGCTTGGTAAATGTGGAAATGAAACAATTGGCTCTAAATCGCTAACGTCAATTTCTATAATTTTTTCATAATGGGCATCTTCTTCGCTTTTTATCATTTCAAATTCTTCATTGGTTCTCTTTTTAACATAATCAATTGTTTTCTCATCTGGATTAATAATGCCTGATTTTCCACCGGCTTCGATTGCCATATTACAAATTGTCATCCTTGCCTCAACAGAAAGATCATCAATTACTTTTCCCGTAAATTCCATTGCCCTATATAGCGCACCATCAACACCTATTTTTGTTATGATATACAAAATAATGTCCTTTGAATAAACTCCTTTCGAGAGATTACCTTCTATTTTAAACAATATCGTTTCAGGTACTTTAAACCAGAGCATCCCTGTTGATAGCGCTGCTGCTAAGTCTGTGCTTCCGATGCCGGTTGAAAAAGCTCCTAGTGAACCATGAGTAGTTGTGTGGCTGTCGGCACCTATTATCGTCATACCTGGTCTAACATATCCCTGTTCGGGAAGGAGGGCATGGCAGATACCGTGTTTTCCTATGTCATAAAATTTGTTAATATTTTGCTCTTTTGCCCAATGCCTGATTTTTTTAACGAGTTCTGCTGATTTTATATCCTTGTTAGGAATAAAATGGTCAGGCATTATAACTATCTTATCAGGATTAAAGACCTTATCTATTCCGCTCTTTGCAAGTATGTCAATAGCAGGTGTCGTAGTTACGTCATGGCACATTACTATATCGATTTCAGCATTTATCAGTTCGCCGGGTTTGACATATTTTCTGCCACAATGTTTTGCAAGAATTTTTTCTGTTATTGTACTTCCCAAGATATTCTCCATTTTTTTCTAATGATAAAATCAAATTAATAATAGAAAATGCTGATTTTCTAATTATTCAGATTTTTGTGGGTGAATTTTCTTTTTATAATTGATTGCTTTATTAATTCCCTTTATTATTCCTATGGCACTTGCTTTAATAATGTCCTCGTTAACCGACCTTGCGAAAAAAATATTGTTATCTTTATCGGATAGTTTAATTGAAACATCTGCGAGAGCATTTGTACCGCCAGTAATTGATTTTAAATAATATTCTTCTAATCTTAAAGACGGCCCAACAACATTCCATATTGCGGAGCTTACAGCATCAATCGGTCCAACACCAACACCAGCTCCTATTTTTGTTTCCCCATCAATAATTAGTTTAACCGAAGCAGTTGGCATCATACTGCTGCCTGTGGTAACAGCAAATTCATCCAGTTTTATACGTTGTTCTTTTTCTGATAGTTGATGAGTAACATCAATTGCAATTGCGATGACGTCATCTTTTTCAACAACTTTCTGTTTATCAGCGAGTTCCTTTACCTTATCAGTTATTTGACTTATCTGATTTTTATCGAGTTTAAATCCTTCATCTTCCAATAGCGCTGTAATGGCATGTTTGCCTGAATGTTTTCCAATGACAATATTTTCGCCTAGCCAACCTACATCTTCAGGTTTCATTATTTCATAGGTTTTCTTGCTACTTAAAACACCATGTTGGTGAATTCCTGCCTCATGAGCAAAGGCGTTTATTCCGACTATAGCTTTATTTCTTTGGACATCGATTCCTGTTAAATTTGATACGAGCCGGCTTGTCTTATAAATTTCTCGAGTATCTATCCCCGTTTCAACATCAAAAAAGTCCTTCCGTGTCACAAGATTCATAACAACTTCCTCAAGGGATGCGTTACCTGCACGTTCTCCAATGCCATTAATACAACCTTCTACCTGTGTAGCACCATTTTGAATAGCGGATAGTGAATTCGCAACCGCATTCCCCAGATCATTATGGCAGTGTATACTAATAACAATATTTTTTGCTTCAGGAACTTTCTCAAATAGATATTTTATTCTATTGCCAAATTCACTCGGTTCAGAATATCCGACAGTGTCAGGAATATTAACAGTTGTTGCACCTGCTTTGATCACTTCTCTGACTACATCGCACATATAGTCCAGACTCGTTCTGGCTGCATCCTCAGGAGAGAATTCAACATCGTCGCAGTATTGTTTTGCTTTTTTTACGGCATTTACAGCTATCTCGATAACTTCTTCTTTGCTTTTCTTTAGTTTTTTTTCTCTATGAATTTTTGAGGTAGCAATGAATGTATGTATTCTTGGTTTCTCGGCGTATTTAACTGCTTCCCAGCATCTATCAATGTCTGCATTGGAAGCTCTTGCCAGGCCACAAATAATCGGACCTTTAATGTTCTTTGCAATTAGGCGAACAGCTTCAAAATCTCCCTCAGATGCGATTGGGAATCCAGCTTCAATAACATCAACTCTTAGTCTTGCGAGTTGTTTTGCAATAATCAGTTTTTCATCAACTGTTAATGAAGCGCCGGGGCTTTGCTCACCATCTCTTAACGTTGTATCAAAAATGATAATTTTCCTTTTCCCCATTTTATTTCCTTTTTCAATTTTAGTTGTTACTTTTTCTTATCATGCATTAGATAGTAGGCAATACTATCTGTCAATGCTTGCCAACTTGCTTCAATAATGTTTTCAGATACACCAACAGTTCCCCATGAATTACCCTTAGATGCTGAATCAATCAGAACACGTACTTTTGCAGCGGTTGCTTTTTCAGCATCGAGTACGCGTACTTTATAGTCTGTAAGCTTCATTTTTTCGATTGATGGGTAAAATTTCGTAAGAGCTTTCCTTAAAGCTTTATCGAGAGCGTTTACGGGGCCATCTCCCTCGGCTGCGGTATGTTCTTTTTTCCCATCTACATTTAACCGAATTGTTGCTTCAGATCGAGGTATTCCTGATTCATCTTTTTCTACAGTAACTCTAATACCTTCAAGCTTAAAAAAATCCTTCCATTCTCCAGTCATTTTTTTTAATAGGAGTTCAAAAGAGCCCTCCGCAGCCTCGAACTGATACCCTTCATTTTCAAGATTCTTCAATTTTTTTACTATTTCTGGTACTTTGTCTTTATGTTTCTCCAAATCTATTTTTAGTTTGTCAGCTTTATAAAGCACATTGCTTCGTCCTGAAAGGTCAGAAATCAGTACTCTCTGAGAATTACCAACTTTTTCTGGATTTATATGTTCGTAGGTACGAGAATCTTTCATAACCGCACTTACATGAATTCCACCCTTATGGGCAAAAGCGCTTCTTCCAACATAAGGGAGATTTAAAGGCTGTGATAAATTGGCTACTTCAGTTACAAAATGTGAAAGCATAGTCAACTTTTGTAGATTTCTTTCCGGTACGCAATTACAATTACACTTAAGCTGTAAATTAGGAATTACTGAACAAAGGTTTGCATTTCCACAGCGCTCTCCATACCCATTAATTGTACCTTGTACATGAACACAACCTTCTTGTACTGCAGCTATTGTATTAGCTACTGCTATATCGGAATCATTATGAGCATGAATCCCGAGTGGAATAGAGACTTTTTCCTTTGTCTTTCGGATAACCTGAACTAAATCAGATGTTAGTGTACCGCCATTTGTATCACAAAGCACTAATACATCTGCTCCTGCATTCTCAGCTGCTATTAGTGTTTGAATGGCATAATCAGGATCTTCATTAAATCCGTCGAAATAATGCTCTGCATCGTAGATAACCTCTTTATTATGAGCTTTTAAGAATTTAATGGAATCCTCTATGATCTTAAGATTTTGCTCAGGACTGATTTTTAGAGCTTTTGTAACGTGAAGCAGCCATGACTTACCGAAAATTGAGACTGCAGGAGTTTCAGATTTCAAAAGAGATTGAAGGTTTGAATCATCTTCTGCTTTATGCCCTATGTGTTGAGTACTACCAAATGCAACGATTTTAGCATGTTTGAAATGTTTCGTTTTTGCCTTTTGGAAAAACAGAGAGTCCTTAGGATTTGATCCGGGCCACCCACCCTCTATATACTGAATTCCAAAATCGTCTAATCGTTCAGCGATTCGTAGCTTATCTTTTACGGAAAAAGATATTTGCTCTCCCTGGGTTCCATCACGAAGAGTGGTATCAAAGATTTTTATTTCTCTTTTTACCATTATGCTTTTTATCCCTTCTTTTGAAGCCAGGGCATCATATTTCTCAAATCACGTCCTACTTTCTCAATTAATAAGTCTTTATGTTCTTTTCGCAAAGCATTCATAACCGGCCTTCCTGCTTTATTTTCAAGAACCCAATCTTTCGCGAATGACCCATCTTGAATATCACGAAGAATTTTTTGCATCCTCATTTTTGTTTCTTCGTTAATAACAACAGGTCCTCGCGTCATACCACCATATTCAGCAGTTTCACTTACAGAATAGTACATTCCTTTAATACCTCCTTCGTAAAGAAGGTCAACGATTAGCTTTAATTCGTTAAAACATTCAAAATAGGCAATTTCGGGCTGATAGCCAGCTTTTACTAGTGTATCAAAACCAGCTTTAACTAACTCAGTAACACCACCGCATAAAACAGTTTGCTCGCCAAAGAGGTCGGTTTCTGTTTCCTCTCTAAATGTTGTTTCGATTATTCCTGTTCTTCCTGAACCAATCCCAGCGGCATGTGCTAATGCCAGTTCTTTAGCTTTACCAGAAATATCCTGATATACAGCTATTAATGACGGCACACCTGCACCTGTTTCATACATACGTCTTACTAAATGTCCGGGACCTTTTGGAGCTACCATATATACATCAATGTCCGAAGATGGTTTTATTTGGCCAAAATGGATATTAAATCCATGAGAAAAAACAAGGGCTTTCCCCTTTGTCATGTTTTTCTCGATATCATCGTAGTAAACTTTACTCTGGATTTCATCTGGTGTCAGAATCTGTACAATATCTGCTTTCTTGCTTGCCTCATCGGCGGATAGTGGAGTAAATCCGTGTCGTACTGCAAGTTTGAAATTATCTGTTCCTTCGAGTTCAGAAACAATAACATCATATCCACTATCTCGGAGATTTTGAGCCTGAGCGTGTCCCTGACTACCATAGCCGATTATAGCTATCGTTTTTCCCTTAAGCAAATCTTTGTTTGCATCTTTTTCATAATACACTTTAATTGACATTTGATTTCTCCTCTTTTAAAAATTATGTTTCTTTTAATGCAACTTCTCCGCTCCTAACAAATTCTTTTATACCATATGGAGTCAGGAGTTCAATAAATCTTTCTATTTTTCTAGGTGGTCCGGAAAGATCAATTGTTAAATGACTTTTTGTAACATCCACAATTTTAGCTCTGAAAACATTTATAAGTTGAAAAATTTCCGAAAGGTTTTTTGTTGCATTTACTTTTATTAAAATGAATTCTCGAACTATATAATTTTGACTGTGAGAAATATCTACAACTTTTATGGTATCGATGAGTTTATTCAATTGTTTCTTTACCTGTTCTATCCTCTCATCAGTACCTTTTACTACTAAGTGGATCTTATAAATATCTGGATTTTCTGTTGGAGCTCCGATAATGCTTTCTATATTATAACCTCTTGAAGAAAGAAGTCCAGAGATACGTGCTAATACACCTATATGATTAGCAACGGTTATAATAATTGTATGTTTTCCTTCCATCACTCTTCTCCCATAATTATTTCATCTAAAGATTTACCTGGAGGTACCATCGGATAAACATTCTCTGTCTTTTTTACCATAAATTCCATTAAAACCGGTCCATCAGTATTTATTCCTTCCTGAAGAACAGCGTCAACTTCTGAAACTTTTGTAGCTCTTAACCCCTTTATGCCATTAGCCTCTGCAACCTTTACAAGATCAGGGAAATAAGGCCTTCCAGATTCACATTTCTCTGTAGGCCCCTTACATTTATCTGGACATCCTGGACCTTGTTTTAAGCAGGTGAATGCATAGTTTTTATTCCAGAAGAGATCTTGCCATTGCCTTACCATACCAAGAAACGAATTATTTATAACAACGATTTTAACAGGAATTTTATTTACGGAACAGGTCGCAAGCTCCTGTATATTCATCTGGATACCACCATCGCCAGAAATATTAATCACTGTTCGATCCGGGAATGCTATGGATGCTCCCATTGCTGCAGGTAAACCAAATCCCATTGTACCAAGACCTCCGGAGCTCAAAAAAGTACGAGGTTTCATTTGTTTATAAAATAACGCACACCACATTTGATGCTGACCAACATCAGTTACAATTATTGTATCATCTTTAGATAGATGGCTAATTCGATCTATAACATATTGAGGAAGTATTTCGCTATTTTCGGATTGATTATATTTTAGTGGATAATTCTTTTTCCATTCTTCAGTAACTTCATTCCACTCGTTGGGCTCTCTTGGTTTTACTTTCTTATAAAGATCAGCAAGAACATTTTTTGCATCTCCGACAATAGGAATATGAGTTTTTATGTTTTTCCCAATTTCCGCAGGATCAATATCGACATGAGCAATTTTTGCATTTTTTGCAAAGGTTTGTTTGTTACCAGTAACTCTATCATCGAAACGATTTCCGATTGCAATTAAAAGGTCACATTCCATTATGGCATAATTAGCGGAAACCGTACCGTGCATTCCAGGCATCCCTAAAAATAATTTATTATCAGATGGCACACTCCCAAGCCCCATTAATGTAACAACTATTGGAATATTTGTCTTTTTAAGAAATTTATCAAGTTCCTCGGCTGCTCCTGCTGTTATAATACCTCCGCCCGTATATAGAAGAGGTTTTTCTGCATTATCTATATATATAGCAAGTTTTTCTATCTGCCTTGCGTTTCCATTTAAGGTAGGTTTGTATCCTAGCATATCTACAGTCTCAGGATAAGTATAATTTTTTAGACTACTGGTAGTAACATCCTTGGGTAAATCAATGGAAACAGGTCCCGGTCGTCCGCTTCGTGCTATATAAAATGCTTTTTTTATCACCTGCGGTAGGTCTTCTACTTTCTGGACAAGATAATTATGCTTACATACTGATCTTGCGAGACCATCCATGTCGGTTTCTTGAAAGGCATCAGTACCAATATAATTAGTGCTTACCTGACCGCTAATAACAACTATTGGGACCGAGTCTAACTTAGCGTTAGCGATACCTGTAATTGTATTTGTTGCACCCGGTCCAGATGTGACAATACAAACACCAACTTTTCCCGTTGCTCTGGCGTAACCATCTGCAGCATGAGTTGCTCCCTGCTCATGACGTGTTAATATGAATTTTATATCTTTTTCCTTAAATAATACATCAAAAATTGGAATAACTGCTCCACCAGGATAACCAAAAATAACATTTACCCCTTCCTTTTTTAATGCATCAATAAGGATTTCTGCACCAGTCATTTATTTTATCCTCCATTATTATTTTTTAGTTATATCACTTTAGTTTATAATTTGAGAATGGCTCCTTCACTGGCTGATGATACCATTTTTGAATATCTTCCTAAAACCCCATAATCTACCCTGGGTTTTCTTACTTTCCATTTTTTTCCTCTTTCTTCTATTTCTGAATCAGTGATATTTACATTAATTTTTCCATTAGGAATATTAATTGAGATTATATCACCGTTTTCCAATAAACCAATTGGACCACCATCTGCCGCTTCTGGAGCTATGTGACCTATACAAGCACCTCTTGTTCCACCAGAAAATCTTCCATCCGTAATTAAAGCAACGCTTTCACCAAGCCCCCTGCCCATGACATATGAAGTGGGGGATAACATTTCTTGCATTCCTGGACCACCTTTTGGGCCTTCATAACGGATTACAATTACATCGCCTGCTTTGACTTTATCTGAAAGGATACCCTCACATGCTTCTTCTTGACTATCAAAAATTACAGCAGGCCCTTCAAATACCATCATTTTTTCCGAAACACCTGCGTATTTTACAATGCTTCCATCTGGAGCAAGATTACCGTACAGAACTGCAAGTCCACCAGTTGTGCTATAAGCGTTCTCAAGTCGGTGGATAACATTCTCATCTTTTATTTCAGCGTCTTCAATGTTTTTACCAAGAGTTTCACCAGTAACAGTAAGACAATCAAAGTTTAAAAGGTTATCTACTTTTGACATTTCTTTTAAAATTGCACTAATACCTCCTGCTCGATCAACATCTTCAATATGGAAATGGCTGGATGGAGAAACCTTACATATATTGCTTGCCTTTTTTGAAATCTCATCTATTCGTTTTAGCTCATATTTTATTTCCCCCTCATTCGCAATTGCAAGGGTGTGTAAAACAGTGTTTGTTGATCCGCCTATAGCCATATCAAGTATAATTGCATTATCTATCGACTTATTTGTGATAATGTCACTGGGTCTGACATTTTCCTTTACAAGTTCTACAATTCTTTTCCCTGCAGCATCGTAAAGTTTTTTACGCCTTTTGTCTTCGGCAAGAATAGTGCCATTTCCAGGTAATGCTATGCCAATAGCTTCGCATAGGCAATTCATAGAATTAGCAGTAAATAAACCAGAACAGCTACCATACCCGGGACAAGCATTTTCTTCGATATGTTTCAAATCTTCCTCTGAAATTTTACCTTCTTTGTATTCTCCAACTCCTTCGAAAACAGAAATCAGGTCTATTGCTTTTCCGTCTTTTGTTTTCCCAGCTCTCATAGGTCCACCAGAGACGAATATAGTTGGTATATTGACTCTCATCGCAGCCATGAGCATTCCAGGCACAATTTTATCACAGTTAGGAATACACACCATTCCATCAAAGCAATGTGCACGAAGCATAGTTTCAACTGCATCTGCAATTATCTCACGACTTACAAGACTGTATCGCATACCCATATGCCCCATAGCAATACCATCACAAACCGCAATGGTATTAAAGACAAAAGGAACTCCACCGGCTTGATATACCGCCTTCTTTACGGATTCTCCAACTTCATGCAAATGAACATGTCCGGGTACTACATCGGTATATGAATTAGCAATTGCAATTAAGGGTTTATTAAAATCCTTCTCTTTTATTCCACATGCCCTTAAAAGGGATCTATGTGGAGCTCTTTCAAAACCTTTTTTTACAGCATCACTTCTCATTTAATCTCCTGTGTTAATTCGAAATTTCAATTAAATCCTTTTTGCATATAAAAAAGCCTCCTTCTTTTGGAAGGGGGCTTTAAGAATTTATTTAGTATTAACTTATCCTTTTATCCCCTTCCTCTTTAGGATAATAATGGTAATTACCAATAGTGTAATTAAAGATAAGTTATTTACTAAATTCATATTCATACTTTGTAAATTTTCAAACTTAAGAAAGATAATGTAACTCTTTTTATTTGTCAAGTATTTTCTTAAATAATTTCAATAAAAAATATAAATAGGATCACTGGATTTTTTAGTGGAGAAAATAGTTTTTTCATTAATTGGTGGTAGATGCCCAAAGAAAAATATTGTAATACAATTCATTTGCTAATTGCCAGACAGAAGATTTCCGTTCCTCACGAGATGTCTGCGACACAAATCGAATAATTCGGACTTCACAACGAAACTTTCTGTTTATATCTGGCTTCGTTCTATTTATGTGATCTCTTTGGTGCTAATGTAAGTCTACCTCCATCATAAGCCTTCTGTAATAATTCTAAAAACCTTTTTCGCATAGTCATTGACATAGCCCGTAATGGAAATAAAAACTTATTCTGATAAGGCAATCTTTTGAATTTACTACCATCATATGATAATCCGCATCCTGCTACTATAAAATGAAGATGAACATGATAGGAAAGCATCTGACCCCAGGTATGAAGAATACCAAAGAATCCAGGCCTGGCTCCTAAATATTTTATGTCTTTTGAGAACTCTTTAATTGTATAGGAAGCAGCTTTAAAAAACAGATCGTAAATCACTTCTCTATTAAAAAGAGCAAGATTATTTAATATATGAGGCATTGTAAATACTACATGATAATAAGGAACCTGAATCAAATCTTTAAGACGATTGTAAACCCATTTTAATCGCTTTGATCCCATACACTTTGGACAGTGACTGTTACGGCATGAGTTAAAAGCAATAAAAGTATGATTATATTCCGGATTGGTACATGTTTCAATATGATAATCCAAAACAGATGTTCTACAATTTTTTAGGGCATTTATAACTTTTGACTGATGTAAAGAACAATTAAACTTCTCTCGAAACTTTCTCCAGTAAAGCCGAAAGATATCAGATAATTCGTACAACGGCTTACTAACACTACTAGTACTACTGCTATCACTATGCGAATTACTATTAGTATAAATCAATATATCCTAACCTTATTAAACTGCCGTAGGCTTAATTTAACGTTTGAACTCAGCGGCTGGCCACCGGAGTTACCCGCGTCAGCGCCGCCGCGCTTCTTCCAGTCCGCTGGAGTGACTTGTTAGCCCTCCCGATTGAACCGACCCGGTGCTAAAAGCATTACCATTTCAAGGACCAATTCCATTAGTTTGTTTCTTGTGTCATGGATACTATTTTTGTCGAAAATAATATCAAAATTAGGTGGCACTCTTTCCCAACTTTCTAATTTCTCGAAATTTGGAAATACAGTTGAAACTTTAGAACTATATGAGTCGATCCAGGCTGCTAATGTGCGCGTGCTTTCTACACCTTGGTCGAGTTCAGACAGCAATTGTGATAATGAAGTAACAATTAGCCGATGCTGAAACATTTCCATTAAAGCAAGAATTCCGTCTTGCTCCGTGGTTCTCTGGTCAATTGGAATAGTTTGGCGATCAATACTGTTTAGTTGCCTAACAGCAGCAGCAAGGTCGTGAATAGTTGGCAGCAAAGACTTAGCATTACGAGCTGCGTATAAAGACTCACCAAGATTTTGATAATGCCAACGTAGATTGTCTCTTATTCTTTCCCACCCGTCTTGATTTAATAGATTATCTGTTGGGACTCTGATTGAGATTTACTTTTCATCTTTATCTTTTAATGATTCTCTAACTTCCTCATAAATATCAATGTGCCACCGGTAATAACCACATTTTTCAGTTGCGTCATAGAAGACAATAAGCGTAGGCAATGGACTCAAAAACCAATATTCAATAGTCGAATATTTTAATCGTGATATTACAATATTAGATTCACGAATCTTTGGTTTCTTTGATGCTTTTACTTGAATACGAAATTCTCTCCCATTTAAATCAGAAGTGTCGCAGATTACAACCACACCATCTACACCTACATCAGATTTTGGAGGCTGAAGCACCCAGCCCGAAGGGAGTTGAGACTCAAACCAAATCTCCCCTTCTCGTCCGATTATCTGACCTTCAGATTGTTTTGGCATAGTATTCCTCTGAAGGGCTAACGGACAAGGCTCACCTACGGCGGGATTGATTTCGCCTACTTTCAAACATCTCAAAAACGCTTCGTAAACTCGCAAAATTATCAATCAAAAAACAGCTGGTAAAATAGAAAGGGCGGGTGTCCCACTCAGTCATTAAATTGTAATTTGACATTTATAACCCATAACCAAGAAAGGACACCCTATGAAGTACATCGGTTTGGACGTGCACAGCACTCACATCAATTGCGCCGTTATTGATGAGCAGGGAAACTTGATCCATCATGACTGTTTTCCAACCTCCCTTCAGAATCTAATCAATCTCAGTGAGAAATTAAAGCATCCGTTGTCATTAGTATTCGAGGAAGGTGAACTAGCTGACTGGTTGTTCCAGGGATTGCGCTCATCGTTTGAGGAAATTGTCGTTGCCGATCCCATTGAAAATCGTTTGATCTATGGAGGCGATCAGAAAAGTGATCCTATCGATCCCCTTAAACTGGCCACACTCCTCAGAGGTGGATTCATTAATCCCGTTCATCATACCTGGGACCATCACCGCTCTCAATTCAAACAACTGGTCTTCGCCTACCACGATATGGCAAAACAGGTGACCCGGACAAAAAACAAAATCAAAGCCTATTACCGTAAACAGGGAATCATCATTAAAACCGACTCTGTTTATCATCCTGACAAACGGACACTTTTCATCAATGAGAGTCGCCATCCGGAAATCATTGAAAAGTATTACCAATTCCTGGATCTCTTTCAACACGAAAAAGACCGCTTTGAACGCACCCTGAAAAAAGAGGCCCGCCGTTATCCCATCATCAGACGTTTCCTCAAAATACCCGGTGTCGGAATTGTTACTGCCACAACATTCTTCACGATTATTGACGATCCGCACCGCTTTGCCCGCAAACAACAACTCTGGTCATACGCTCATTTAGGGAAATC
>Ga0307427_1000293_pt1 | contig 33873 bp, 28 predicted proteins | sample SalMarWE160190MG_FD_202162 | JGI IMG/M metagenome (GOLD analysis project Ga0307427, IMG submission 202162) | Salt marsh sediment microbial communities from the Plum Island Ecosystem LTER, Massachusetts, United States - WE1603-190 | ecosystem: Environmental > Aquatic > Marine > Intertidal zone >...
GCACAGTGTGTACCCGTGCCCGTCGGGGAGGGCGCCAGCGCCAACCCCAGCGCCAGCGCTGCCGCCAGAATAACCAGAACGCCTCCTTGAAGCAGCCGTTCGGTGCCCGAGGCGCGCAGCAAAGCGGGCCCTGCCGCGGCGCGGCTCGTCGCCGGACTCCTGGCCCTCGCTTCTGTCGCCACTTGATTCACTGTACAGCCCCCCAGGACCGAACGCTCGACAAACCCCGTCCCACAAGGGCTTCGATGGTACCGCCGCGCGGCCGCAGGGTCAATCGCCTTGGCCGGTCGGCGGTCGATACCGGCGCGGGCACGGCGGCCCCGTGAGGCCGCTGCCGCTTACTGACGTGCGCGGCTAGTTCGCGTCCATGAGTAGCCGCGACCGTGCGCGGCTAGTTCGCGTCCATGAGTAGCCGCGACCGTGAGGGAGCGGATGCCCAAACCTGTCTCCCCCTCCGAGAGAAAACCAAGGAATTCTGAAAATCGTAACCTCTTGCAGGTCCGGGACTTCTGGACTTTGCCCCGGACGGAAAACAGGCGAACTTGGGCGCAAAACGGAGCGCGCCATCCTTTTGTGGAGGGACGATGCAAATGCGAAAACGACCATCGGGCTGCTCGAACCGAAACAGGCGAACCCCAGTGGGAGCCCCATTATGAAACTGGACTTCACGAACTTCGCCGGCTCCGACGTCGATGAGGAGTTTATCGAGCACCTCATCCGGGAAGAGATGCCGGATCGGGCGCTCCACTTCAGCCGCCTGTGGGCCTACTACAAGAACGCCCTGACGCCCCTCGGTGTCGGCCTCTCGCAGGAGATGTCCGACCCGGACTGGTTGGCCTCCTCGCGGCCGTACTACCAAGCCCAGGAATTCGGCCTGCCTGCCCGGATCACCGGCCGGTCACACCTCGGTTACGGTGGGGCCGGCGTGCCCCAGCCGGCCCTGACGCGCAAAGAAGTCGTCATCGAGAACGACATCGGCTGGCGGATTGACACCGCCGTCCACTTCCTGGCGGGAAAGCCTGTCACGATCGAGAGTCTGGCCCGCCGGCCGCAGGACGCCCGACGCATTGAGGAGGCGCTTGGGGCCGTCTGGGAATCGAGCGGCGGTGTATCGCTCATCCAGGAAATAGCCCTCATGGGAGGCGTCTATGGTTTTGTGGACCTCGTGATCCGCGTGCGCCCGGACAGCGGCGACGCAGCCGAGGTCCGCCCCGGCAGCGAGAGCGGCAACCCCTCCTCCACGTCCAATTCGGACCTGCGCGCCGCTCTCCGCGCCGGCCGTGTCGTCTCGATCGAAGCCATCGAGGCGCCGCGTGTACTGCCCGTCCTCGACGAGCGCGACTACCGGCATCTTCGGTACTGGATCCAGGTGTTCCACCGTCAGACCAGCCGTCTGGCCGAGGGCGGTGTCTTGGCGCGCCTGCTCGGGCGCGGCGGACGACGGGCCGAAGAAGTCGAGGTCGTCGAGATTCTCGGCCCCACCTGGTGGCAGCGGTATGAGGACGGCGCCATCGTGGCCGAGGCACCCAACCCGCTCGGGCGCGTCCCGGTCGTCCACATCCAGAACTTCGCCAACCCCATGCACTATGAGGGCGCCGGTGAGGTCGAACCCCTCATCCCCGTTCAGGACGAACTCAACACGCGGCTCTCGGACCGAGCCAACCGCGTGACGTTCCAGAGTTTCAAGATGTACCTCGGCAAGGGTCTTGAGGGGTTTGAGGACCGCCCGATCGCCCCCGGCCGCATGTGGGCTACCGATAATCCCGATGCCCAGATCGAGGAGTTCGGCGGCGACGCCGTAAGCCCCAGCGAAGATGCTCACATCGACCAACTCCGCCAGGCCATGGACAAGACAAGCGGCGTGACACCACTGGCGGCAGGACTGCTGCGCGACCAACTCGGCAACCTCACCAGCGCGACGGCTCTGAAGGTCGTCCTGATGGGAACGCTGGCGCGGGTCCAGCGGAAGCGCGTCACGTACGGGGCTGGCCTGGTCGAGGCGAACCGCCTCGTCCTCGACGCGCTCGACCGTTTCGGCATCCTGAAGACGGCCCCCGAGGATCGGGCCACACGCCTCCACTGGCCGGACCCGCTCCCCGAAAACGTCACCGAAAAACTCCGGCAGGCCCAGACCAAGCGGGAACTCGGCATCCCTGCCGAGACGGTTCTCAAGGAACTCGGATACAACACCGACGCCGCACAGTAGCGCCAACGTTACGACACCGACGCCGCACAGTAGCGCCAACGTTAGCCGCCGGGCTTGCCCGGCGCGTGACCCGGAAACGCAGGAACCGCAGCAAAGGAGGACACGATGTCCACGGAAGCACAAACCCAGAAGGGCCAGCCCCAACACGACCCTACGGTCGCAGCGGGGGAGCGGCAGGAGCCGCAGACGTTCGTTCGCGAGAGTGTCAAGTACCGACGCCGCGCACAGGAAGCGGAGCGCCGAGCCGAAGCCCTCGAGGCAGAAATCGACGGCCTCCGTCAGGCCCAGCAGGACCAAGAGGCGGCCCTTCAGAGCGAACTCAGCCAGGCCAGGGCCGAGGCCGACGCGCTCGACGCACGGCTGGCCGGTCTCGAGCGGGATAGCAACTTGGAACGTGAACTCGTCAAGGCCGGCTGCGCCGACGTGGAGACTGCCATCGCACTGGCTCGGCAGCGCCTGACCGACGGGTTGCCCCGCCGGGGCGAACCGCCCGAGGATCTGGCAGCCTTTGCGAAGGCCCTGCTTGAGGAGAAGCCGCACCTTCGCGTCGCCTCCTCGGCAGGCCCGTCGCCCGCGCCGTCGCCCCTGCCGCCGCCAACGGCCGGCGCCAAACCGGCAGGTGATCGGGCACCTCGTCGGGCGGCACAGCGCCTCGCCGAACGGGCCCGCCAGACCGGCAGCGCCGGAGATGTCATGGCTTACATGAGGGCCCGCCGCACCGTCGGACCGTAGGCGCCGTCGCGAACCGCGCCGCGACCGGTCCGAAGTCAGGATCCTTTTCGGACGGATGCCTTGCGGCACCCGTACCGGGAAGGTTGAGAGCACGCAGAAGCAAGCGTCAACCCCAAACACGAAAAGGAGACAACCATGCCGTTTACCGGAAAAGCAACGTACTCCGCAGGCGCCAGCCTGCCCGAGATCGCCGAAGATGTCTCGGACCTCGTGGGCATCGTCAGCCCCTTCGAGACGCCCCTGCTCGACGCCATCGGTGACCCGCAGGTGGAGGCTCGATCCACGCATCACGAGTGGCTAGAGGATACGCTCCTGCCGAACACCGACGCCGTCACTGTCACGCCCACCAATCCCCAGACCGACACGGAGATCGAGGTGGACCACCCGGACCGGTTCCGAGTGGGCGACCAGCTTCGCTGCGGCGACTCAGAGGAACTCCTCCTCGTCACCGCGGTCGGCGCGAGTACCCTCACGGTGACCCGCGGCTACGGCGGAACGACGGCCGAAGACGTCTCGGCCGGCGACACGATGCACATCCTTGGCAACGCGTCGCTCGAAGGCCAAGACGCCGACGCCGCCCGGTTCACCGTCCGCACGCGGCGGAGCAACTGGACCCAGATCTTCTCGAAGACCGTCCTGGTGTCCGGCAGCGAACTGGCCGTGCGGCATCTGGGCTTGGCCGACGAAGTGGACTTCCAGAAGGCCAAGGCCGTGCGGGAACTGCTCAGGGATCTCGAGAACACCGTCCTGGGTGGCATCTCACCGGAGGCCAACCAGATCGGCTCCGAGACCGTCCGCCGCACCATGAACGGCATCCTGCCGCAACTCGCGACCAACCGCTTCGTCCCCGGCACGGGCGGATTCCCCAGCGGCAACGACCTCGACGAGACCAAACTCAACACGGCCCTGCGGCTGATCTGGGAGCAATCGAGCGGCCAAGTGGACCTGATCGCCGTCAACGGGTACCAGAAGCGTGTCATCAGCCAGTTCGGCGCCGGCTCGCGGGCCTACGCGCCCGAGGACCCGCGGTTCACCAGCCAGGTGGCCATCTACGAGAGCGACTTCGGCGTCCAGCGCGTCGTGCTCTCGCGGTGGGTGCCGCGCGATGCCGTCGTCCTGCTTGACTCGAGCCGCATCCAAGTCCTGCCCCTGGCCGGGCGCAGTTTCCACTACCGGCCGCTGGCAGTCACCGGCGACTTCGAGAAGGGCCAAGTCCTGGGCGAGTACACGCTGGAACTCAGGAACGAGGCAGCCCACGGCGTGATCCGCGGGCTGGACACAGCCTGACCGCTGTTGGGAGGCCGGTCGGTCGCTCCGGCGACCGGCCCCTCCCGCCTCCCCCGCGGGGGTCTGAGATTCGGGATCTCAGATTTGAGATCTCAGATCTGAAAGGCCACGCTCCGCGGGTGAAGCGGGAGGGAACCAAGCCGCGACCGTGAGGTAGCGGGAACGTTCCCCGACCGGAAGTACGAGCGAGCCCGAACCTCGGCAGCAAGGAGATGTCCGATGACCAACTTCTCGACCGATGCTGACCTCCTCAAATGGGAACCCGCCCTCATGCGGGAAATCGTCCTCGACCATCAGTGCTTGACTCAGGGCAGCGGCGCCTCAAGCCAGACATTTTCCGTCGTCGCCGCTAGTGGACTGTTCATCACCAGCAAGGTCCGTGCCGGGCACGTCGTCCATCTCAGAAACGCAGATCAGGGCGTAGATGGGTATTACGAGGTCATCAGCGTCGAAGGCGAGACCGAACTGATGGCCGGCCTGGTCGGTGGACGCGGCGATGAGTGGGTTCCCCTGCCCACGGCCACGGACCTTGAGTTCCGGATTCAGACGTTCGACCCGCAGCACGAGGAGGCGCGCTGGGCGCTCCTGACCCGGTTCGGGCTGGAAACCGACGCCTCCGGCCAAGGCGAGGACTTGGCGCGATGGATCGCCGAGCATCGCAGCCTTCGCCGGGCGAGCGTCGCGCTCGTTCTGGCCACACTCTATCGCGGTCAGGCAGGTAGTCCCGGCGCGCCGGGACAAGAGAGTGGCCTGGCGGTCAAGGCCGAACACTATGCCCGCCTCTACGAGGACGAGGTCGCCAAGGCACGCCTCGTCCTCGACCGCGACGCCGACGGTCGACCTGACGACGTCCGAACGCTCGCAAGCCATCGACTCCGACGAGATTGAGGAGGGTGTGATGAACGTGGCCGATCTTGAAGTTCTGGAAGCGACTCACGAAACGCTCGTGGGCGTCTCGGGCCTGCGGACGGTCCGCCTCATCCGCACGGACGAGTCGGTAGAGATCCCCCTGAGCCGCCTGCCTGCCGCTGTCCTCGAACCGTCCGGGGTCGAGAACGTCGCGTGGCCCGAGACGCCGGTCGGGACGTACCACCTCGTGCACTGGCGCACCCGCGTTCTCGACCGCGCGGTACCCGGCTCGCGGGCGTTCGAGTCGCTCGTTTCTCTCGCCGAGGCCTGCCGCGACGCCGTTGAGGCGAACTCGCTGCTCGGAGGGAAGGCCGAGGACGGACCGCCGTCGGAACGCAACGCCTCGCTCAGGCCTGCCGTGGGCGCGACACGTCTCGGGGCGGTCCGGCTGTGCGAAACCGTCCCGGGCCGTCCGACGGCGCTCGCCTTCGATGGGGCGTCCGGCTATTGGATCGAGTCGATGGCCGGCGCCGCGACGCTGGATGACGAGACTCTCTTCTCCTCCGGTCCCCATGTCGTCGAGATCGGCAGCCCGGCTCGCCGCATCGTGGACCAGACATTCAACGGCCTGACCGGGGGGCTGACCCTCGATCTCGGCGACGGACCGCGCGAAATCCACCAGATGGGCGTCCTGTCAGCCGGGTCGACATCGGCCCTGGCGGTCCTCGAAGCGGCTATCGAGTCCTTCATTGACGGTCGCACCTACACGCTCACCACGCCGGGCGGCGTGGACTTCCCGAACTGTCGGTTGGAATGCTTCGGCCGGCTCGGCCCGCCCCGGGCCGGGACGCAGTGGCACCAGCCCTACAAGATCACGTACCGGCAACTCGCGAGGTGACCGTGTCTTACTCGACCGAAGGCATCGCGCACGTTCGCGTTCGGCCCCTGGCCCTCGATGTCGGAGCCGAGGGCGCCACCGTGGCTCCCGACGCCGCCGAGGTAATGTGGGACTCGACGCAAGAGGGTCGGTGGCACCAGGTCTACGTCAACGGCCAACTGGCGGGTGTGACAGCAAAGCCGGAGGATCGGCGGCTGGCCGTGTCGGCGCCGGTCCGAAGTCAGGACCCCCTCCGGGTCGGTCCAAACAGACCTGCCCAGATGCTCCTTGTCGAGGTCGTCGCAGTCGAAGCGGCAGACAGGTGGACCGATTTCGGCAGTCTGCTCAGTGGGTTTGGTGAAGATGCCGGCGCCCAGGTACGCCTGACATGGCAGGCGGGCGAGTACCTGGACCCGAACCTCGAATCGTTCGACGTCTTCAGCGACGGCCGCACCGGCACGATGGACTACAACACGCCGCTGAACGAATCGCCCATCCCGGCAAAGCCGGGGGGCCTGGCGCCTTGGGGGTACGGTTGCGGCGGCTACGGCGTGGGCGGCTACGGTCAATCGGCCGCGATGTACGAGTGGACGACCGAACTCCTGGAGCCCGGCATGTGGCGCTTGGCCGTGGTCGCCGTGGATGCTGCCCGCAACCGCCTTGCGAGTGCTGCGGAAGTCCAGATTACCGTGGCGCCGCTGCCCCCGCCACCCGACAACTTCCGAGGAACCGCCTACGACGCCCAGACCCAGACAGCCACCCTCGGCTGGGAGGCGAGTTCGGGCCTGTAACCGCATGAGAAAACGGAGGCTCAGAAAAGGAACGCGACATGGCTTCAACGTATACGCCGAACCTGAACCTCGAGAAACCCGGTCACGGCGATCACGTCGGCGACTGGGACGAGGTGCTGAACACGAACTTCGACCTGGTGGACGCCGCCGCATGGCTCGTCCCGGTGCGGACTGACGATCCGGCCTCGCCCGCTGATGGGGAGCAGTGGGTCCGGTCGGACCTCGGACAACTGCGGGTCCGCGTCGGCGAGACCACCCGCAAGGTAGACCTGGAAGCCGTCTGACGAGGAGTTCACGTGTCATGCTGACCTTCCGCATGGACGAGACAAACTTCGCCGAAGGGGACCGCGCCGGCGTGCGCATCGTCGAGGGCGCCGGGCTCAAGGTCGATTTCGACGAGTTCGCCGCCGACGGCCAGACGCTCGGCCTCTGGCACCTGCACGACGGCTGTTGCCAGGGAGAAGGGACCGGCCTGGAGGACTCTTCCGGCGGCGGCCACGACTTCTCGAACTCAGGCGCCGCAAGCGTCGAGGACGGTTACCAGTTTGCTCGCGACGAGGCCGACTACATGGACGCCGCCTTCGCGAGCCAGCCGGCCCGCTCCCAGGTCACGCTGGAGGCCTGGGTCCGGGGCTGGGGCAACCCGAACGGCACGCGCGGCCAGTTGTTCACTCTTTACGACCCCACTACGTGGGGAAACTACATTACCGTTCGGGCCGAGCGCGCCACGAACCCCGCCGGATCGTATTTCAATGCGATATTGAAAATCGGGGGCGGGGCACCAAAGAGCGACATCGTATGGATGAGCGCAGACGTTGCCGACCTGCTCGACTCGGGCGACCCTTGGCACGTGGCGGTTGTCCTGGACGCCGCATCGACCCCCAAGACGTTTCGTCTTTTCGTGAATGGTGTTATGCGTGCTGAAGGTTCCGGTGGGGCGATTGCCGGCCTGCCAGCGGACGATTATCGGCTGCGGCTGGCCCGGGCTCCGGGCGCGAGCGACTACACGTCGGCCGTCCTCGACGAGGTACGGCTCTCCGCCACGGCGCGGTACCCGGCAGACCTCACGCCCGATCGCCTGCTGGCATCCGGGACGTTCACCGCACCCACCTTCGATGCTGTCCGGCTCCAGGCCGACTGGACGGACCTGGTCCGCACTCAGAGCGTGCCCGGGGGCTGCGAAATCGACTGGCAGGTGCGCGCCGGCGACGAGACCGATGTGAACGGAGACCCCCAGGCCCTCTGGCAGCCGTACTCGGGTGACCCGCAGGCGCTGCCCGACGGGCGGTACTTCCAATGGCGCGCCACTCTCTCGGCTTCCGAGGACCATCTAGCCTCGCCGACCGTCGAGTCCGTCGAGACGCTCGCGAGCGAGGCCGGATACAACCTTTACCACGCAAGCGGCACCGGACCCGAGTCCCTCGACTACGACGAGCCTTGGACTCAGGTGGGACCGAGCATAACCGAAGTCGAGACCGACGCGCTCGCCGTCGAAACCGTTCACTGGTTCGGCATCCGCCCCGTCGACACGGATGGCAGGGAAAGTCCCGTGGCGCAAGGCGAGGTCCGCCTGGAGATCAATGCTCAGGGAGAGCAAGAGCCGGACCGGCCGGCTGGGGCCCTTGCCGCGTCCGCTGCCCCCCTGCCCCTCGGCGCAGCAAGGCTCCAGTGGCGGTACAGGATCGGGCTGGGCGGCGTCTTGCCGCAAACCTTCCGGATCTTTGGTGACGGTGGCACCGGCACGATCGATTACGAAACGCCCCTCGATGAGGCGCCATGGCGCGAAGGCCAGTCCTGGTACGCTTGGACGAGCGATCCACTGACACCCGGCGTCGAACATCAACTGGCGGTCCGCGCCGTGACGGCCGGCGGTGTGTGGGATGAACAACCCGCCGTCGCCCGCGTTACTCCCGACGCTGCACCCCCCGGCGAGGTGGACGCCCTCGAAGCGGAGGTAGCCCCGTGACCATAGAGCCGAACACTGCGGCATTCTTCGGACGTTCCAGCGGAGAACCCCTCCTGGCGCCCCCGCAAGTTCAGGTCCGGATCGACGGGCAAGTGGAACCGCGCGTCCGCCTTGACTGGATGGAATCCGAGATGGGCGCCGCGCCGAGAGCCTGGTTCGCGGTCGGCTTCGGGCGCAATCCCGCGACCGGAGACGAGGTCCGCCTGGAGAATATCGCGGCGTCAATTCGGCCGGGCCGGGCGGTTCGCGCCACGCTGCTTCGCAGGGGCGTGTTTCCCGGAGCCCGCAGTGAGGACCTGGTCGTGTTTGAGGGCCGCATCGGACGGATGGAGATGACCCTCGACGCCGACGGCGAGAGCCTTCGCTTTGAGGCTGAGGACGTGGCCAACGAATTGCTCCGGCGGCGCGTCGGTGGACGGCGTACCTGGACGGCCCAAGGAGCCGCCGGCCGCGTCGAAGGCCTGCCCCTGGTATTTAATCCCGACGGCCGACCCAATGCGTCCGGCCAGCCCTATGACCCGGGCACAGGCGGTTCGTACACCATCTTCGCGCCCGACGGGGCCGACGCCTCGGCCTGGACACTGGACGAGGCAATCGCTTACTTGCTCTGCGAATACGGCGCGTCCGAGAATGTGGACGTACCCTCGCCAAGCGAGGTCCGCGCCGCAGTTGACGCCCTCGTGATCCGGGACGTTTCGCTCGAAGGGCAGACACTCGCCGAGGCACTGGGCGCGCTGCTGGAACTCGCCGGCGGCCACATCGTCGTCACGGCTGAACCCCACACGGCTGGTCTCAGCCGGCGGATCGAGATCTGGTACCCCGGCCGCGCGCCGGTCGTCTGGTTTGCCCATCAGCGTCTGGGCGAGCGGTATGACCCGGCCGCCACCGACCTCGCGGGACTGAGCGTCCGAATGCGCTTCGACTCGGCGCCCCGGCGTTACGTGGCCCGCGGTGACACCAAGGTGTACGAATCTACGTTCGACCTGGTTGCCGGCTGGGACGACACCCTTGCGACCTACGACCCTGACGATTTCAGTCCGAGCACCAACTCGAACTTCGACGCCGTCCGCGACGTCTTCCGCAAGTGGGTTCTCAACGAGGCGGGCCAGTACAGCGAGAGCCCGTACGGTCGCGGGCCGGCACCCGACCTCTCGGCCCTTTTCGAAGGCGCGCCCTATGTCCGCCGCCACCGGCGTCTGCTGCCGTGCCTGTCGCGCGACGCCCTTGGGCGAAGCCACGGCGTCTACGTGGAAGTGTCGCTCGACGGCGGCGACGCGTGGGAACGGATGAACCTCGGCGTCCGGATCCTCAAGAACGAATGTGGCCTCTACCTGACGGACGACCCCCTGCCACCGAAATATCTCGCGGCCGCCATGCGAGGGCAGGTGTGTGTCCGGGTGACAGCCACGATTGAGAGCGACGCGTTCCTTGCGGTCGAGTACGCCAGCGAGGCATCGACTGACCTGCCTGGCCGCACGCGCCACCTGAACGTCCCAGCCGGATACCGGTACCGCCGAGTCGCGACCACGAGCCGTTTCTACGGCCGGCCTGGCGCCGACGAAGTGGACGACTCGGCGAGGCTCGAGGAACTCATCCGCGCGGCTTACGAGGCCGACCGGCGCAGTCCGACACCGACCCGTGTCGAGATTCCTTACCTGGCGATGAGCCGCCGCGTTGGCCAGCGCATCCTGGGCATCCGTGGACGGCGGCTGGACCTGGCGCGAGAGCACGGCGCCTGCGCCGCCGCTCCGGTGGCGAGACGGGTCCGTCTTACGTTCGCGCCGGTGCCGCAAACGGAACTCGAACTGGAGTGAGATCGTCATCATGGAAACGGACCGACTCAGGATTTACGCGCCCGGCGCCGCACTGGACAGGGGCGACGACCGTCACCTGGAAGCCGACCGGCCAAAGGACCGGTGGACGGAGATCAGTCCCGGGGGACCGCCGTACAGGGTCCTCTGGTGCCGCATCACAACCGGCGCCCCCGGGAGCCCGGCCGACGAGCGATACTACGCTGAGGAGGTGCGGCCGAAAGGCACCGACGCGGGAGGCCACATCGAGTGGGAAGCCGTGCCTGGTGGGGTCGAGGGGATCGTCGTCCACAACGTCGCCGAGGCCGAGACAGGCACGCACTTGGTGCCCGAGAGCACGGTCGTCCGGGTTGAGGAGCGGCTCGACCGCAGCGCGCCGCCCGAAATGGTGTACTTGACGAACGTGCCGGTAGCGCGCCCGGCGCAGCGGCTCGCACGGGTCGTCTCCTACAGCGGCGGTACGTATACCGTCCAACCGGTCCGCCGAGAAGAAGGCGGCTTTGAGAACGACGGTGACCCGATCTCCGGAGTGCCGAACGTCGGCGAACTCTGGCCCGACGAGGCGGGGTACCTCGCCGGCCCGGACGGTTTCGACCGGTATGTGCGGATTCTTTCGACCCCGGCGGGGTGGACCATCTTGTTGCACCCGCCGCGAATGGTGTGAGGAGTAACCCGATGCCGTGGACCCTCGATCGATGGCCTCCCGAGCCACACGAAGCCCTCGACACCGACTTCATCATCAATGAGGCCCGCGCGGCGCTGGCGGAGCGCGACGGACTCGTCCAGGCCGGATACGTGGCCGATGAATTTGACCGGTGGGACCCGCTCCGCGGTACGCCCACGGGCGGCAACCCGGACCCCGTGCCGACCGTCGCGAACTTCCAATTCGAGATCCAGGAGATGCTGGACCTTACCTGGCCCCTACGTTGGTGGGACCCCAATCGCAACACGCTTTACGCCCTCGCGAGCCTCTGCCAGGACGCCTTCGGCGCCGACGGCTGGTCCTACGACCTGACGGCCGAGGACGGGCAGGGCAACCCCGCGAATCCCTGGACGCCGCCCTATGCGACGATCTTCGGGGAACTGTACGAGACGATCAACCGGTTGGACCGCGTCCGGATTCTGCCCACCGTCAGCGAAAGCGAACGCCGCGACAGCGTGTACCGCCTCACGTTCGGCATCAACAACTGGCCACAAGAGCGGGCAGCGACCTTTGCCATGTTCGACGGGGATGACGACGGTGTCAGCGTGGGCCTTTCGTACGACGTCGGAATGGGCGGCGAAGTGTTCGATGCCGGCGCCAGCGAACAGTGGTTCCTGGAGTCGCGCGGCTTCCGGATGGCTTTCGCTACGGGCGCGCTGGCGGGCTATACCGTTCGACAGGCTTGGCTCGACTTCACGACCGAGGCACCGGAGGGCTCCGCGGATTTCTCCGACACGTTTACTGCCGAGGTTGCCGACGGCGAAGGCACGTCGCTCGATTCCTTCGACTCGGTGGACTACGGACCCAAGCACATCCTGGTTCCCGCCGACTCCATCAACACCGGCGCGGACACGTCGCTGGTGATCCGTTCGACGCGCGATGACCGGGCCGACCGTCCCGCATGGGGCCCCAGCGGGCCAGACTATACGAGCACTTATCGGGAGGGACTGGCCGTGACCGGCCCAATCCGACTCATCGTGGAGGTGGACTTTGAGCACCACGGATGAAACCCCGGCCGATGGTGGTCCGAAGTCTGTCCGCAAGGACACTTTCCAAAATGGGGGATCCTTGTCGGACGGATGCCTTGCGGCACCCGTTCCGGGCCCGTACGTGTCACGCGACGTCTGCGAGGCTTTTCGCCAGGAGCAGCGCGGCGCCAATGCCCGCACGTGGCAGGAGATTCGGATCCTCCGGCGTCTCGTGATCCTGCTCGTCGTGGGAGGCCAACTGTTCAGCGGCGGGCTGAACGTGGCGAGTGTTGGGTACTGGCTCGAGCAGCACGCCGCGCTGCCGCACGCCTCGGCCGTCGAGATGGTAGCCGCCGCGCGGGACGAAGCACGCCAGGACCTCAGGGACGTCCGACGCGAAATGTACGAACTGGTGCTGTCGGTCACGGCCCGCTCTGGGCAACCCATGCCGTTCCCCGGTCCTAACGAAGGAGGTACCGAATGAACCGCGCACCAATGTTCTGCACGTTCGCCGCAGCAGTGCTCCTCGCCCTGGCGGCCGCGGGGTGCGGCACGCCGCCGGCGCTGGAACGGAGCCAGAGGCTGCAATTGGCTGCCATGGTCCAGTACCGTGACGAAATGGCCGCGTATCACGAAAAGGTCACGGCTCAACTGGCCGAGGAGAAGCGGGTCCAGTTGGACACCGCGATGGCTGCCTCATTGGCCCAGTCGGCCGACGCCGAGGGGCAGGTCGCCGTGGCGACCGCGATCGAGAAGTTCGTCAAGCGTGTTGCCCTTGAAGACGAGTACCACGCTGCGCTGGCCCGCCTCGACGGGGAGTTCGCACAGCGCCAAGCCGCCATCCGGCGGGCCATCGAACTCGCCGAGGACACGCTCGATCTCGTGACCGAATACGGGCGCCTGGCCTCCTTGCTGCGGAGCCTGTTCGTACGCGAGGCCGAAGCCCGTCAGGCACTCGATGACTACGAAACAGAAAGGAGCAACAACAATGCAGGAAGCGGAAGCGAACCTGAAACGCACGGCCGTTGAGTTTCTCGAGGCGGCGGAACACCTGGCCGGTCGCGCGGCCGAAGGCACCACCGACCCCCTGGACGCCGTCTCGACCGATCTGTTTGAACTCGGCGACCTTGAACCGGCTATCCAACAGCAGGACCTCGCGGAACTGAAACGCCGCCTACGCAAAGAGAGACTCGTCCCCGAGACCGTTGTGGCGCTCGTCGCTCTGGCGCGGCAAGTGGCCGCCGCCCTGATGGGGGTGTGAGGACAGGAAACACGAGGCGCCGCCGCAAGCCGCCTGCGCGGTTTATCCCGCGCGTTTCGGACACGACGAAGGGCCCGACGGCCTGCGGCATTCTCGAAAGGAAGGTAAACGATGACGGAACTCCTCAAGAGCAAGAAGATGATCCTGAGCCTGATCGGCATCGCCGCCGTGGTAGGCCTGGTGCTGGCTGGGCACGACATCGAGACCGTCAAATGGGTAGGTGGTTTCATCGCGGGCATCGTGGCCAGCCTCAACGTGGGTCAGGGCTTGGCTGACGGTCTTTCCGAGGGACGCACCAGCGCCCTCAGCCAAGAGCGATGACGCGGTGCCGACTCATCCCCGCTTTGGCGGGGCGGGGACCGCGGCCGGGGCGATGGCGCTGAAAGCGCCTTTGGCCGTAACCGAACGCCGGTGGCTGCACTAAACAACTTTGGAGCATCTGTCTTCTTTGGCGCCGAGGCGCGGAGAGGAAAGATGACGAAGCGAGCCGTTCTCACGAGCGCAGCCGCTGCCGGGTTCCTAGTGCTTTCGGCGACGCTGTGCGCTGCCAGGGAGGCAACTCGCAGCGAGCGCCTGACGCAGCGCATCAGGGGCATCGAAAAGAAACTCCGCACCGAGAAGGACACCGGCGAACGCAGAGACCTGATCAACGACCTCGAATCGGCCAAGCACGAACTCGGCCCGAAAGACTCGGGCGACAACCGCATCAAATGCCAAGCCATGTGGCACGACGCGGCTCTGCGCGACGTGGACGCTGCCGTCAGGCGCCTCGGCCTGCGCTCCAGACCCAAAGGCGCCGCCGCCTTGGCCCTCGACGCCCGTCTGGCGACGCGGCGGATGGCGTCGATTGGCCTGGCGCGCGGCTGGTCTTACTCCGGGAGCAGCACGCCTACGAAATACCAGTTCGACGCCCTCGGCGCCTACCTCTACAACAACTTGCCAGCCCTCGACAAACTCTTTGACGAGGTGGCGGCGTATCTTGCCAGGAAAACCGCCCCTATGCCCGAGGACCCCAATCGCCAGGCCATGCTCAAGGCGTTGGGCGAGGTCGAGGACGGCATTGGCCGCATGGCTAAAGCCGTCGAGGACTTCAACACGATCGACGCCAGCACCACGCGCGGCCGCGAGAAGCGGATGAAAACCCTCCCGGCGTTCGTGGACGGCCTGCGGACGGTTCATGAGGCCGAGCGGACGCTTGCCGAACTCGGCGAAGGAATGCAGGCGGGAGAGACGGCCGGGCAGACGCCCGCAGACGCCGCACCGACCGAACCGACCGGCCTGACCGATGCCGACAAGGCCGCCATCGAGAAAACCTGCGAGATTCTCGCCTCTATCCAGGGCCAGGGATGGGACGACATCCGGGCCAAGATGCAGAAGTTCGTCACCCTTGCGGAGAGTGGCCTCAGCGTACCGAGCAGCCGAAAGAAAGCCGAGCAGTTGTTGCACATCCTCGCCGGCACGGCCCAGTACATCAAGGAACTGACCGCCGGCAAGTCTGCCTACCCGGAATACGTGGCGCGGCGGCAGGAATCGCTCACCGAGGCGCTCGAGTACCTTTCAAATCCAATCTACCGGCGGCGCCAGATCTCGCGTCTGCGCCTGATGTGCAAGGGAGGCAGTGACCGCAGGGCACTTGACCGCAGTCCCCTGAGCGGCGAAGCGTGCCGAGGCCTGATGCGGGCCAAGCGGATCCCCGAAGCCGCTTTCGGAAAAGACTCAAAGGCGTACTACCGGCACTACGCGCTTCAGAAGCACACGGACGTGATCGTCGAGGTGCTCGGCAAGATCAACCAGTGGCCGCCGCCCGACATGGCCGACCGGCTCAAGGCCCTCTGTTCGCAGGCTGCCGCCGCTTTTCGGAAGGCCGCCGAAGCCCTTGGAAAGGCGCCGCAGAACGACATCGAAGCCTTGGGAACGGTCGTGTCGGAAGTTGGCGGATTGGCCGGAGACGTCAAGCGACTCGTCCAGGCCGACGAGGCGGTCAAGGCGGCCGCCAAGTACGCGCCCAATCAGGCCGGGCTGCTGTACGAGCAACTCGTCCGCCGGATGGAAAAGATCATCCTGGACCCCTCGGCCGACAAGAAGACGCTGCGTAGCGACCTCGACGAGTTCTTCGGCCCGTTCCGGAAGTTGGCCGAACTTCGGTTGCCCGGGCCGGAGCATTCGCAGACCGCCCTCAAAATGGTAGGCCCAGCCTACAAAGCCGCCCTCAACCACTTGGGCCAGAGCCTTACCCGGAACCTGGCCTCCGCCGCCAAAGGGGACTCGACGTGGCTCAATGCGTCGCTCGATGCGCGCTCGATGTTCCACCTCCTCCGGCACCGCGCTGTGACCGAGCAGATGGGACTTGCGAAGGTCGGTGCCGCGAACCTCGACGCTTTCTCCGTACCCGACAAACCATGGAAGCAGTTCGTGGCGGTACTCGATAAGCGTCTCCGACGCTTGATCACGCAGTACGGCGCCATGCGGGGCTCCGACCGGAACGCATGGCAGACCTTGTACAACTGGGACAAGGTGTACTGTGCGGTGGCGGCGGCCCACCACCTGACGCCTGTGGCCCGTCAGCCGGACGAGACCGAGATGGACTTCCTGCTGCGGCACCTGGAGCAGGCGGCCGATCCGAACCCGCCCGACGAGGTCTGGCTGCCCTGGGCCGTAGGGTTCCACTCGCTTGAGGCCGCCGTCTGCCTGGCATCCGGATACGACGGGACTGCCGGGTGGCATCTCTCTCAACTCCGCTACCTCCGCCAGTACCAGCGATTCGAGAAAGAACTAACTTGGCGCGACTTCGACCCGCCTGATTGATCTCACGCTCCGTCCCCAACACGAACGGATTCCTCACGCCGAGCCGCAAACCCCGGCATTGGGGGCGTTGTGGCCAACGGCAGGACGCAAACAGGGGGCATCAAGGAGATAGCGCCCGCGTGGGTCGGCGGCGCCGCGGCGCTCGTGGCAACTTTTTCTTTTTCCGGAGCCGTCGTTTCTCTTTGACACATCTGCTGCGGCGCGGTATGAGGAGGGATAGTAGTGCCTGCCTGCCCACACCTCGCTCGACGCCTCATTCTGACTGCCCGCGATCAGACCCGCGCGCTGCAGTTCGTCTGACCCAGAAGGAGGTCTGTGGTGTACCGTCATATCCTCAATTTGCTGTACGCGTTTTTTGGAGACAAGGCTGAACTTGTCCTGGCGGCCGGCCTTCTTGCGCTGGCCACCGCCGTCCTGCTGCTCCTGTCGAAATCGTGGCGGCGCGGGGTGGCTGAGGCGCTGGAAGGCGGTGGCTGGCGGGCCGTCGTCATGGGCCTCGTCCATGGTTTCCTGATGCTCCTGGTAGGCGCGGCGCTGGTGGCGGCCCTCGGCGGGGCCATGCTCGTCCAGTCGGGCCTGTTCAGCGAGGAGCACGGCCAGGTCACCCAGCGGAACCTGGAGGCGATGCGGACCAACTGGGGAGAACCCCACGACCAACGCGAACTCGCCGTCCGCCACTACGTGACCGAGGAGAAGGCCTTCATCCTTTTCAAGGACGGGAGGCAGGTGCCGGAGGACGAAATCGGCTCCGGCGACGTCGACCAGATCGGCGAGAACCCCGTCAAGGTCAAACGCAAGGTCCGAAAACCCGTCCCGCAGAACTCCATCGTCCGCGGGAAAGTGGACGTGGACCTCCGCATGAACTACCGCCCAAAGGGATCCGCCTTTTACACCTGCTACGAAGATACCTGGCGGCTGGCCTATGCGGTCAAGAACCGAAGCGACCAAGAGACCGAGGCAGAGTTCCGTTTCCAGATGCCCGCCGGTCACGGCACCTATAACCATCTCACCATTACGGTGGACGGCGTGAACTGGACCGAGAACCTTGTCCTCAAGGACAACGCCCAGACCTGGAAGATGCCCATGAAGCCGGGGCAGGAGGTGCAGGTCGAGATCGCGTACGCCTCCCGCGGCATGGAATACATCCGCTATACGCCCGCACACATGGCCCACCGCGAGCAGTACAAGGTCACGATGCGGATCTACCCCGACGCCACCGACGGCGACGAGCCCGCGCGCGGCAGCCAGCGGTTCGTCTGGGAGAAACACATGGCCCTGCCCATCGGGTCCGTGACGCCGCACGTTCGCAAGGCCTCGCCGGCCGACGGCGAGCCGATGGTCCTGGAGTGGGACATGGTCTCCGCCGCCACCAGCCTGGGCATGGGCGTCATCCTGCCGGATATCAAGCAGCCGGGGTGGTACGTGGCGCGGCTGCTTCACGAGGCGCCTCTCGGCCTGATGCTGCTGGCCGCCAGTCTCGTTGTCACGTGGATACTGCTGGGCCGGGAGACGCACCTGTTCAGCCTGGGCGTGCTGGTCGTCGGATACTACCTCTTCTACACCTTCGTCGCCCACCTGTCGGACTACCCGATCTCGTTCGCCTCGTGCTTCGTGCTGGGGGTTCTGGCGACGCTCTCGCTCGCAGCGCTGTACCTGTGGCTCGGGTGGGGCAGGAACTACGCAGCACACCAGACGCTGGCCCTCGTGGCGGCGTTCACGATTTACTACCCGCTGGCAGTCGTCATGGACGAGCACATGGACCTGATGCGCCAGATCCTGTACTGGTGTCTGGCGGCTTATGCCGCGATGCTGGCCGTCGTCATGCTATGGCGCCGCCGACGCAGCGCTTCAGCCTGAGCGGTCCGACGCGGGTCTCTTGGAGGTGTTGCGCGGCGCTTCGGCGGCAACGGATTGATTTGCACGCCGCGAGAGGCCGCCTGCCTTGCCGGCCGCAGCGTGCCTTACCGCAGGCGCAGATAGTCTTCCACGGAGAAGCCCGCGTCCTTGAGAATACGCACGGCCAGACCGCGGCCCACGTCGCACCCGGTATGCACTGGAACGGTGACGGGCACCTTCCGCCCGTCGTGCCACAGCGTCAGGTGGCTCCCGGTCTGTCGATCCTCAGCGAACCCTTGGGCCTCCAGGAACCGTATGAGTTCCCGCGCCGTCACCTGGGGCATGCGGCTCATTCGGGCATCCCGACGGTAAGTTCCTCGACGTGAACAAGGTTCTGGCTCTGGGGTACGGGTTGGGCGTGAGCCAGCAGAGACGCAAGGTGCTGCTCGATGGCGAGGCGGATGTTGCGCTTGGCGTCCTCGATGGTCCGGCCGTTGCTGAAGCAGCCGGGCAGCGTCGGACTGTAGGCGTAGTAGCCTTCGTCCTCCGGCTCCTTCTCGATAACGATCTGAAAGGAATAGAACTTCATCGCACGTCTCCTTCGATGGCCATCCCGGATGATTATACCGCGCAGGTCCGGGGCGGCCAGAGCGCCTTGCTCAATCCTCTTGTGCCACGCTTTGCGCGGTGCGCTAGCCGCCTATCCCCTTGCGTCCCTCGGGAGCGCCGAAGCCGGGCGGCAGCGTCGGGGTCGGTGGGGCTGCGGGCAACTTGTCGAGGCCCAGGCGCTCGACCATCTTCGCATGCGCCGCTTGGGCGGCCTTGACTTCCGACTCGTACGGGAAGAGGGGTTTGAAGGGCTCGGTCACGCGTGCCCGCAGCGGGCCCTTGGCGCCGAAGATTTTCTCGCGTGTCTGCTGGTCCATCTGGGGACTTCCGCCTGCGCCCTTCTTGCCCGCGAGGACGCTCTGACGGACGTAGGCGTCGTCGGCCATCAGTTCGTCCATGACCTTGAGCATCCGGGCCCCATCGAACGCCAGGCGGACGGCGCCGCTCGGCTCTTTCTTGAAGCCGCTGACCTCGGCAAGCGTGCCGGGCAGGCGGAACGAGACATCCATCTTCATCGTGCCGAGCATGGTGGCCATCATCGGCCGCACCTGCTGATACTGCATCCGCTCGGCCTGGATGCGCTGAGCCATCTGCCCCTCGGGGATTTCCTTGGGCGGTGTCGGCGGCTTGGCACTCTCCTGCTCTTTGATCGAAAGGACCATCCCGCCGCGATCATCCTTGGTGAAGGAGATGCCCTCCATCTTTCCCGACTGGAGTTTCATCTGCGAGAGGTCCTTAAAGTAGGCGGTGCCGATGAAGCGTGTGCGGCCGTCTTCGGTGCGTTCGTATCGAACGTCTGACCAGGCCCGGACCCCTTTGGAACCGTCGAGGACCTGTTTGACGAACTGCTTGGCCGCGAGGTCGGGGTCCCCCTGCCCGTCGGGCGGGCCCAGGTTGAAGGGCATCTGAGGCATGGTCATCTCGACCAGCACCTTGCCGGAACCGTCGGGGTTCAGCGTGTAATCCTGCTTCGTCTCGATGCATCCGACCACGAGGGCTGCCGCTGCCACAACCGCCGCCACCGCGAGTACCTTGCGCATTATCATCTCCTCGTCCCCCCGTGCAGGCGCGCTCGCCGCGCCCGTCGGCGAGCACTTTGTCATACGGACCGGCGGTTTCCAAGCGAAAAAGACTCCGGCTGTGCCTGCGGGCCGTCGACGCAAAGTAGAAATGTCTGTCACGCCGGCGGTTGACTCCGGCCTCGCAATCCGGGATAACGACCGCAACTCCCGGGGCAACCCCCTCGACAACGGGAAACGCACAAGGCAATCGCGCCGCGAGATGTCGTTTGGAGGCACCATCGGATGAGAACACGGGTCGCACTGGTCTTGCTCGGCGTCTGCGCGGCGCTGGTCACGTGCCGGCCTCTCGGCGCCGAGAGGCCCGCGATGAACCTGAACCCCGCCACCCCCGAGCAGGTTCTCAACCACCACCTTGTGCGATCGGCCAAACTGGGGCCGGGCGAGGCCGACGCCGCTGCCGTCCGCCTGATGCCCTGGCGCAGCGAAGACGACGTGGTGGAAGGATGGGACTGGTCGCTGCCGCCCGGCATCGGGCCGGCGCCGAACTCGGGCCTCATCTTTTCTCGCCGCGAACAGCGCCGCTTTCCGGGGAACCGGCTGCTCGACGTCGCCGTTTTCTGGCGCGACGTGGAACCCGAAGAGGGCCGCTTCGAGTTCGGCCCCACAAAAGCGAAACTCGAGCACCCGCCGGAGGGCGTCGCGGGCTACCGTTTCCACTTCTACGCCACGGTCGCCCACAAGATGAATAAAGGGGGGCGCAAACAGCCCGTCGCCCCGGACTGGCTCGCTGCCTGCGGCATTCCGGTCATCGACATGACCAGCATGGAGAGCCGCTTCCAACTCTTCAGTTACCCCATTTGGGACGAGCGGTACCACCGGCGCTACCTCCGCGTTATCGAGGCGCTGGGCCGAAGCGGCATCCCGAAGATCGAGGGCCTGCGCATCGTCTATGTGGGCGCCATCTCCAAGTCCTGGGGCGAAGAGATGTACGTTCCGCGCGACGTCGCCACTTGGTGCGAGAAGCACACCGGCCTCACGCCCGAGCGCCTGGAGCAGTGTCTCAAGGAGCGTCTCGACGCCTGGGCCAGTGCCTTCCGCGGCGCGGAGCACAAACTGGCCTGGGTCGGGGCCGGGACCGGCGGCGTCGGCAAGCCCGAGTACCGCGACGTGGGCGCCCGCGCCATCCGGCACGCCTACAAACTGGGCATGGGACAGCGGTGCGGGTTCGTCGAGAACTACCTCTACCACCTCGACAACCCGTGGCTGGGCCAGCGCGTGGATGACGACGGATACCTTCTGGTGGACGAGACGTGCCCGCCCATCGCCGAGGGCCGGGCCTTCGGCGACGAGAACGAGGAGTACGGCCGCTACTGGACGGGGCGCTTCGGCCCGCTCGAGACCCACGCGTACCGGTACCACGAGTCGATGCTCCGCACGCTCCAGATGCGCCGCAACTACCTGTGGATGTCGTCGGCGTCGGTGGACACCGACCCGGCGCTGACGGCCTACGTCAGCCTCGCCCTCGGCCACACCGTGGAAGACTCGCCCGACGCCTTCTGCTACCTGCGCCAGAGCACCGTGCGGGCGTCTGCGGCAGGCAAGAAGGGCAAGACGTTTGCGGTCCGCAACTTCGAGCGGTGGCTCATCCAGCGCGACCGCGACGGGTATCGCACGAAGCCGGCGATCAAGGCCGCCCAGCACGAGATGATGTGGATGGTGCCGACGGGCCACAAGTTCGACTGGATCGCCCGGCGGACCGATCTGGCCGGCGGCAACGGGCGCATCGGATTCGCACTCGACGACCGGTTCCTCCGGGGCGGCCCGCACCGTGTGGCCGTCAAGGTCACGTACCACGACATCGGTCGCGGCCGGTGGAATCTGGTGTATTCCCGGCCCGGCGGGGACCGGGGGCGGCGCACCGCTGCGTGCCGCGATACCGGGAAGGTCTTCACCGCCACGTTCCACCTGCGCGACGCATGTTTCCCCGGCGCGGCAGAGGCCTTCGATTTCACCATCGAGGCGGAAGGCGAAGACGTCACCGTATCCTTCGTCCGCGTGATCAAGGCATCGCCGGAGCGTTCCTGACTCTTCCAGACCAGCCGTGCTGCATGGCGTTGCAGGGCTAGGCGAACTCCGGGTACGTCCAGGGGGCGCGGTACTTTCGGCGCAGGAGTTTGTTGGCCTCCGGATCGCCGGTGATGACCTGCTTCTCGCCGTCCCACTGAATGCTCCGGCCCAGTTTCAGCGAGAGCATTCCCAGCAGGCTCATGCTGGTGGAACGGTGGCCGATCTCGATGTCACACGCCGGGCGGGCGCCGGTCTGGATGCACGTGAGGAAGTCGGCCCACAATTCCGGGATGTTCTGGTCGTCGGGTTTGTGGAGTTCCGGGTCGACGTGGACGGGGGCGCGGCCGCGGCCGGAGGGGTAGAACGTCCAGCCGTCGCTCCACCCGAGGTGCAACGTCCCCTCGGTGCCGTAGAAGTAGCAGCCGATGTTGTGCTTCTCTGCGTTGTTGGCCCCGTACTGCCGGTGCTCCCACTCGGCCGTGAACGACTCGAACTTGAACTGGACGACCTGTGTGTCGGGTGCGTCGGTGTTGTCCCGCTTGATGTGGCGGCCGCCCGTGGAGAAGATCGTCTGTGGGTACTTTTCCTCGGTCCACCAGAGGATCTGGTCCATCCAGTGGATGCCCCAGTCGCCCAACGTGCCGTTGGCATAGTCGAGGAAGGCTCGGAAACCCTTGGGGTGCATGCGGCGGTTGAACGGCCGCAGCGGCGCCGGGCCGCACCAGAAATCCCAGTCGAGGCCCTTGGGGGGCTCCGAGTCGGGCACGGGTTTTCCCGGGCCGCCGCCGTAGTGCACGAACGCTCGGACCATGCCGATCTTGCCGAGTTTCCCTTCCTTCAGGAACCGCATCGCCGACATGTTGTGCGGCGAGACCCGCCGGTGCGTGCCAACCTGGACGACTCGGTTGGCTTCGCGTGCGGCCTTGACCATGGCGCGGCCCTCGTAGACGGTGTGGCCGACGGGTTTCTCGACGTGCACGTGGGCGCCGGCCTTGACGGCGGCGATCGTTATCAGCGGGTGCCAGTGGTCGGGCGTGGCCACGATAACGATCTCGGGCTTCTCCCGCTCGAGGAGTTCGCGGTAGTCCTTGTACTTGTGCGGGGTGTCGCCCGTGCGCTTATGGATGTCGGCGACGGCCGGGTCCAACTGGTTCTGGTCGACGTCGCACATGGCGATCGTCCGGCACTGGCCGGACTCGACGGCGGTGCGGAGGACGTTCATCCCCCACCAGCCGGTGCCCACGAGGGCCGTTCGGTACTTCTTGGCGTCTGTCCTGGCCCCGAGAATGACCGGGCCGCTCATGACCACACCGGCGGCCGCGGCCGCCTTCAGAAAACTCCGGCGCGTTGTACCCATGGGGATTCTCCCTGGAATGAACGATTCCCTGTCTCCGGCCGTTCCGCGATGCGCGCTCTCGGCGCCGCGAACCTGAGTATACGTTCCAGCGGCCTTCCGCACCATCTCTTCGCTCTAAGTGACTGTTTCACAACCTCCGGCTGGTGGCCTTCCCAGGCCACCAGCACACCGTTTCGCGGAATTCTCGCGGCGGCCTGGGAAGGCCGCCGCGCGACGGGCCGCGAGACGCCGAGTGGACGACTATGCCGCAGCCTCTACGGCGTGCGGCGCACGCAGCCACCCGACGGACGGCTGTGCCGCTTTCTCAATGAGATCGAGCGTCTCGTCGATCTGCTCCGGTGCGACAAACCCGATCGTGAAGCAATCGACGCAGCCCAGCCCGAGCACGTACCGGAGCGCCTGGAGCCGCTTCTCGGCGCTGTCGTAGCCTGTCTCGCCGAAGACCTTCATCCCGATGACGCCGCGCCCCTTCCCGTGCATCTTCTTCAGTTCGGCGGCCACCTTGTCGGGCTTGCCGTCCATCTGGATGCCGAACGGGTTGATCCGGGCGAGTTGAACGTCAGCCCAGCCGCAATCGACGGCGGCCGCCAACGGGGCGAAGCCGTGGCATGAGATGCCGACGGCCTTGACGTGCCCGCGCTGCTTGGCCTTGAGGAGTTCGTCCATCACCGGTCGCATGTCGGTTGGCCAACCTCCCTTGGTCATGCAGTGCATGAGGAGCGAGTCGATGGTGTCGACCCTCAATTCGCGTCGGAAGCGGTTGATGTCGGCCCTGGCCACCTCCGGCCCGCGTGCCGTGGTCTTCGTCTGGATAAAGTATCGCTCGCGCGGAACGCCCTTCAGCGCCAGACGGACGAACAGATGCGTCTGGTACCTGTCGGCCGTGTCGATGTAGCGAATGCCGCGGTCCAGAGCGTGCCGGATCATCTTCGTGAAGCCGGCCTGGCCGATGGCCAACTGCTCGCTGCCACCGCGCGTGCCCGTGCCGACGCCAAGGAGCGTCGGCTTCAGGCCGCTCCGCCCCAGCGCGACCCGATCGGTTCCTTTCGTAACGTTGGGTGGAGTGCCGGCGAACAAGGTCCGGGGTCCGATGAATGCGGCCGCACCGGCGGCCGCCGCCCCAGCCAGAAACCCTCGACGTGTGATTTTCGACATAGCGTTCTCCTCATTGCCTTGACAGTCCAACGGGCCGGGCACGTGCGACAGCGCCACGTGCCGGTATCCGTGCACAGGAGTAAACCCATCCGGCATCGCCGGGTACTTGCAGTTTCAGCCCCACCAAAGCATAATCGGGCGGCTCTGCGGAGTCTAATCCGAAAGACGACGACGTGCGCTCGTCCCGTGAAGGAGGTCCGATGCTTGCTGTCCTGCGGACGGTGTCTCTTGCGGCCGCGCTGGGTGTGCCGGCCGCCGGCGCTGCGGCTTCGGAGGCGTGGCGTCCGGCCGCGCCGAAGGACGCCGTTGTCCGCGATTGGATCCTCCAGGACTACATGAGCGTTCCCCTGCCGCCGGCCCTGGAGGCCCAGAAGGAGCGGTGGCGTAAGAAGCACCTGCGGGCGCGGGAGTCCATGCACGATGCGCCCGTGCTGGCGAAACTGACCTGCTTCGTCAGCAACGCCGACGCGGTCGTCGAGCAGCGGATGATCGACCGTGTCCTGGCCGAAGTCGCCGCCGACGGCGAACCGATGCGCCGGGAGGCGGCCACTCTCGCACGCGCCGCCGCGCCGGGACGCGACCCGCGATGGCGGAACCTGTACCTGCGGGCCTGCGAGGTCCGCCGCGCGAAGCGCCTGAGGCCGCTGCCGGCGCGATGGCGGCGGTTCGTTTTCACCCAGCACCGCTTCAACCGCGGGAGTTGGAAGTACACCGAGGGGCTCTCGGACTCGCCCGGCAGCCGCGGCGGATTCCTGCCCGGCTCGTCGCTGAACGTCCTGGAGTTTGCCGACGCAGACGGTGCGGCGAGCAGTTACGGCAAGGTCCGCACGCTGATTGATGATCCCAGGGGCTTCCTCCGCGACCCGGACGTGTCGTACGACGGCCGGCGCGTCCTGTTCGCCTGGAAGAAGTCCATGAACGACGACGACCTGCACCTGTACGAGATGGACGTTGCCACCGGCCAGGTGCGTCAACTGACGCGCGGCCTGGGCTTCGCCGATTACGAGGGCGTGTACCTGCCGGACGGCAACATCCTGTTCAACTCCACACGCTGCTTCCAGACGACGCCCTGCAACGTGAATCCGGTGAGCAACTTCTACCTGATGGACGGCCGCGGGCGATTCATGCGGCGCGTCGGGTTCGACCAGGTCCACACGATCTTCCCGACGGCCACCGACGACGGCCGCGTGCTCTACACGCGGTGGGAGTACGTTGACCGCGGCCAGATCTATCCCCAGCCGCTGTTCCACATGAACCCCGACGGCACGGAGCAGCGCGAGTGCTACGGGGCCACGTCGTGGTTCCCGACGAACATCGTGCACGCGCGGAAGATCCCCGGCACCACGAAGATTGTGGCCATCGTGACGGGCCACCATCGGCCGGCGGCGGGCAAACTCGGCATCATCGACCCGGCAAAGGGACGCCAGGAGGCCAGCGGTGTGCAACTGGTCGCGCCGATCCGGCACACCGAGCCCATCCGCAAGGACAAGTACGGCGAGGGCGGCGACCAGTTTCAGCATCCCTATCCGCTGGACGAGCGGCGGTTCCTGGTAACGCTCGCGCTGCCGACGCCCGACGGCGACCTCGGCCGCTTCAACATCTACTTGGTCGATGTCGACGGCCGGCGCGAACTGCTCGTCCAGGGCCGAGAGGCCGGCGCGGGCATCGGGTGCAAGCAGATCATCCCGCTGGCCCCGCGACCGCAGCCGCATCGGCGGCCGGACCTCGTGGATTACCGGCAGACGACCGGCGCCGTGTACGTTCAGGACGTCTACGAAGGGCCGGGCCTGAAGGGCATCCCGCGCGGGACGATCAAGCGGCTTCGCGTCGTGGCTGTCGAGTACCAGGCCGCGTCCATCGGCAGGCTGGACCATCGGGGCAAAGGGGGTTCCAGCACCGTCTGGACGCCCGTGGCGGTGGGGCACGGCTCATGGGACGTGAAGGTCGTCCTCGGCAGCGCCCGGGTCCACGACGACGGCTCGGCGCTGTTCGAGGTGCCGGCCTGCACGCCGATTTACTTCCAGGCCCTCGATTCGGAAGGCCGCGCCGTGCAGACCATGCGAAGTTGGACCGTGCTCATGCCCGGCGAGAAACAGTCGTGCGTGGGTTGCCACGAGCCGGCCAACACGGCGCCGCCCGCCGGCCGCAGGATCTCGGCGGCGCTTGCGGCCGGGCCGCAGCAACTCGATCCCTTCTACGGTCCGCCGCGCGGATTCAGTTTCGCCAGGGAGGTCCAGCCGATCCTCGACCGCCATTGCGTCCGCTGCCACACCGGTGCAAAGGGCAAACCCTTCAGCCTCTCGGGCGAACGGGTCGAGGTGGGCAAGACGCAACGCAAGTTCAGCCGGGCGTATCTGGCGCTGACGCACACGCGGGGCACGGACGGCAACTGCAACCATCCGATGGTGAACTGGATCGACAGCATGTCGGAACCGTCGATGCTGCCGCCGCGCCACCGCGGCGCCGCCGCCAGCAAACTGCTCGCCATGCTCGGGAAGCGCCACAACGACGTCCGTCTCTCCGCCGAGGAGATGGCCAAGATCGCCTGCTGGATCGACCTGCTGGTGCCGTACTGCGGCGAGTTCCGCGAGGACCACGCCTGGTCCGCCAAGGACCTGGCCCGGTACAACCGGTTCCTCGACAAGCGCCGGGCCATGGAGTCAACCGAACGCGCCAACATCGGCGCGTGGATCGAGCAACGCGACATGGCTTCTGCCGGCTCCGCGAAGGAGGCCCCATGAGCACGCTCCTGCGATCTGTGAGTCTGGCGGTTGCATTGGGCCTCGTTGCCGCTGCGTCGTATGCTGCCGAAGGCGGTGCCGGCTCGCCTTCCGTGGTCAAGGCCGCCTTCGGCTGCATGCCCGACGGCACGACCGTTGACCGCTACACACTGACCAACTCGCACGGCCTCCAGGCCGACGTCATGACCTACGGCGCGACGCTCACGGCCGTCAGGGCGCCCGACCGCGAGGGACGCCTCGCCAACGTGACGCTCTACCTCGACACGTTCGAGGACTACGTGCGCGGCCATCCGCTGTTCGGCTCGGTCGTGGGCCGGTACGCCAACCGGATCGCCGGCGCCACGTTCACCCTCGACGGCGTTGAGCACGCGCTGGCGCCCAACGCGGGCAAGAACCACATCCACGGCGGCAGGAAGGGCTTCCAGAAGATCCTCTGGAAGGCCCGGGCCGTCCGGGGCGACCGAAGCGCCGGCGTCGAACTCACGCACACCAGCCCCGACGGGCACGAGGGATACCCCGGCACGCTTGCGGTCAAGGTCACCTACACCCTGACCGACGGGAACGAACTCAGGATGGCGTACGAGGCGACGACCGACAAGCCCACCGTCGTCAACCTCACGAACCACGCCTACTGGAACCTGGCGGGCGCCGGGTCCGGCGACGTCCTCGGCCACGTCCTTATGCTGAACGCCGACCGATACCTGCCGGCCGATGAGCGGAAGATCCCACTGGGGGAACTGAGGAGCGTCAAGGGCACGCCCATGGACTTCACCGAGCCGAAGGCCATCGGTTCCCGCATCGACCAGGTCGAAGACCGCAACTACGACCACTGCTACGTGCTGAACAAGACCGGCGGCGAGCGGCTGTCGCTCGCCGCGCGCGTGGTCGAGCCCAAGAGCGGCCGCGTCATGGAAGTCTACACGACCCAGCCGGGCGTCCAACTCTACACCGCCAAAGGCCTGAGCAGCCGACTCAAGGCGGGCGGCAAGGCGTACGGGCCGTACCACGGGGTCTGCCTGGAGACACAGCACTTTCCCGACTCGCCGAGCCGTCCCGCGTTTCCTTCCACGGTGCTGCGGCCGGGAGAGGCGTACAGCCACGTGACGATCCACAAGTTCGAGATCCTCAAGCCGGATCGACCGGCCGGCAGGTGAGCAGGGCGCCGGCGTGGCATCGACCGCAGGAACCAGCCCTCGCCATCCCGCGCTACGGGATGGATGCGAAGACGGCCAGTTCGTAGACCGAGTACCCACCCCAATTGGTGCCGCGCTCGGTGCAGTACAGCCGCACGTAGCGCGCCTGGGTCGGCTGGAAGCGAATGACGTCGGCGTCGCCGTGCCAGAGGCGTTTCGTGTCGGTGCGGAACACGTCTCTCCACTTGGCGCCGTCGATGGAAATCTGGATCTGGTACGCCTTGGCGTATGCCTTCCACCACGAGACGACAACCGCGCCGACCTGTTGGGCCGCGCCCAAGTCCGCGGCCAGCCACTGCGGCCCTTCCTTCGCGCCGGACCACGAGGTGAACAGGTCGCCGTCAACGGCCACACCGGCGCGCTGGGCGTCCGACGACGCTTTCGCCTGCTTGCCGCGGGCCAGGTTCTCGAGGCCCACGGTCACCCGGCTCACGTTCGACAGGCTCGTCGCCCCGTCGGCGTCGCGGGCCAGAGCGACGATGTCGTGGCACCCGATCGGCGCGTTCCTCCAGGTGAAGGTGGCGCGGCCATCAGGGCCGGGCTTGGCCTCGCCCAGTCGCCGGGCCTCGCGCATCGCTTCCTCCATGTCGTCATCGCCCCTGAGGAACCAGTTCTTCCAGGGCCCGGGCAGGAGATAGAACTCGACGCCGGCGAGGTTGCCGTTGCGGTCGGCGGCCTGGACCTCGATCTCGACCGTCCCGCCGGCGAGCGCCGCGCCGTCGGCCGGCCGGACCAGCCGCGCCGTGGGGGCGACGTTGCGTGACCCAAGCGGCGGCAGTTCATCCAGCGTTACAACGAAGTCGTGCGCGAACGTCTTGCGGATCCAGTCCGCGGGGTTCGCCCGGCCGCCGGCGAACCACGGCAGGCAATAGAGCCAGGCGGGACCCCACTTCTGCATCAGGTCGGGGTTGGGGATGGCGGCACTCTCGCACAGCGCGAGCATCTTGCCCGGCGATACCTGCCGCATGATCTCCAGCGCCTTGCCGTACGTGTCCTCCTGTACCGGTCCCCAGCCGTAGTATGAGTTCGGGTAGATGTCGATGCCGGAGATGTCCACGTACCGCTCGCCCGGGTAGAAGCGCTTGCGGTACGGGATTTCCTCCTCGAGTGGGGCGCCGCGCTTCAGGTTGCCCGGCTTCAGGCCTGCGCTGTAAACCCAGATGAGGTTATGCAGGCCGCGCTCTTTGACAAGGTAGTCGAACATCATTCGCCAGAGGGCGGCCGTGTTCTCGGGCCGCTTGGTGTCGGTCCACCAGAACCAACCGCCGTCGATCTCGTGAAACGGCCGCCACAGCACGGGCACGCGAGCCTTGGCCAGTTGCTCCAGGTAGTCGGCCGTCCGGCGCAGATCCTCCATGGCCGCCTTGTGCTCCGGCGTGCCCGGGGTGACGGTCTTGGCGACGTCGACGGGTCCGGTGCCCTTGCCGCCGCCGACCCAGGCCGAGCCGTTCGGGTCGCCGGGCTTGCCCCAGTGGAACTGCATCGAGACGATGCCGCCGCGCTTCTGCCACCACGTGCGGGCGCCGTCAATCGCGCCCTGTAGGACGCGGCGGTAACTCGCGCCCCACTTCGGCTTGTTCCAGCCGAAGGCGTCCAGGCTGTACACGGCCGGCGCCCGGCCCGACGCCTCGAACACGGACCGCCATCCACCGTAGGACGACATGCCCGAGAGCGTCTTCTTGCCGTACACCGACTCCAGGTACGCCAGGACCTTGCGTGCCTCGGGGCTGAGGTCGGGGTCCACGGGTTCGGCCGCTCGGACCGCCGGTCCGATGGCCAGGACGACGGCCCCCAGCGCGACGGCCATCCACCGGTTAGCCAGAGCCTTCATCTCGTGTTCCTCCGCTGCTGCCGTCCGGGTCGTCTTGCTTCCTGGGCACTCCCATTCAGGCCTCGCGGTCCGGAAGCCGGTCCTTCACAGTTCCCAACCCTTGCGGTATTCGTCGCGCCGGAGGTACTTGTTCGCGCCGGAGACGTTGCTGATTTTCATGTTCTTGTCGTCCCACTGGAGCCGCGTGTTCAGGCGGATGGCGATGTTACCAAGGCAGATGGCTTCTGACAGGTGTTGGGCGTTCTGAAAGTTGCCGCGCGAGGGCTTGCCGCCGCGGAACGCGTTGATCCATTCGTCTTCGATGCTGACGATCTGGACGTCGGGCGTTTTGATGGCCGCGGCCGCCTCGCGCATCTTCTTGTCGGGGAGAATGCGGGGCTTCTCGTTGAAGTAACCGGCGAGGATCTTGCCCTCGTCGCCGACGAACATCACGCCGCTCTCGGGCATCTGCTCGCCGGTTTCGATCAACTCATCCGGCGTGCGCGGCCGCATACCGCCGTCGTACCAGAACACATCGCAGGGGGGCATCTTGCCGCGCGCGGGGAAAGTGAACCGGACGGTGCTGGCATGCGGGAACGAGACGCCGTTCTTCACCGTCCCGCTCCGGTAGCCGCGCACCGCGCAGGTGAAACTGGCGCACCCCTCGGCGCTGGTCGGGGCGCCAAGGTCCATGATCCTCCAGTCCATCCACAGGCCGTAGTTGCCCATGTCGGCCAGGCAGCCGCCCCCGAAATCGTACCAGCCGCGGTACACGGCGTGGGTGTACTTGGGCGAGTACGGCCGATGCGGCACCGGACCAAGCCACAGGTCCCAGTCGAAGCCTTTGGGGACCGGAGGGTTATCGGTCGGCAGATGGGGGGAGCCCTGCGGCCAGATGGGCTTGTAGAGCCAACGGTGCACTTCACGGACCGGGCCGATCGCGCCTTGCCTGATCCACTCCCGGATGGTGTAGATCTCTTTGGACTCACGCCAGGCGTGCAGGTGAGTGGCCAGTCCGGTCTTTCGGGCCGTATCGACGGCCAATCGGGTCTCGTACAGGACGTTCGAGATCGGCTTATGCGTCGCAGCATGCTTGCCCTTCTTCATGGCGGCAATGGCGATGGTGGCGTGCAGGTGGTCCGGCGTCACGATGTGGACGGCATCGAGGTCCGTCTCCTTCTGGAGCAACTCGCGAAAGTCCGCATAGGCCGCGCAGCCCTTGTACGTTCCGGAAGACACGGACCGACGATAGAACGCCTCAACGGTCTCGCGTCCGACCTCTCGGCCGCCGCGAATCCCCCGGGCGCCCGCTTTCCCACGTCCCCAGCCTATGTAGTCGCTGCTTTCCGTGTTTGGATCACAGACAGCGACTACCTGGACGTCCGAACGCCGCAGCAGTGGCGGCAGCATCCGCAGTCCCTGAAACCCCATGCCGATGCAGGCCAGGTTGAGCCTTTCGCCGGGCGCAGCGCGGCTGGGTCCGCCCAGCACATCGCGCCCAACAACACTGAACGCAACCGTGGTTGAGGCCGTGGCCTTCATGAAGGCCCGACGATTCATGGTTTGCTTGGGTTCCATGTGCCACCTCCTTGACGTTCTCCTCATGATTCCGGGACGGGACAGGCCGCGCTTGCCTTCACTCAACGAATATAGTATCAGAGAGGGCGGCTTTCATTATCCCCGTGAACTCGCATAAGGCAACTGCTCTATGCCGGGAATCACGGGCGGAGGAAAAGCAAAAAGCGGAGGTGAGCCGTGAGGAGGGCAGTCCATGTCTGACACGCCAATCGATCGACGTCGCTTCTTGGGGAAACTGGGCCTCGGCTCGTTGGGGGCGACGATGGCAGGCAACTTCGTCACGCACACCCTTGCCGCCGGCCGGCCGAAGAACCAGCAGAAGTGGAAACCCGTCTCCGACCGCAAGATCCGCTTCGGAATCGTGGGCTACGGCGTCTGCCGCTTCGGCGCCGCCTTCGGGTTCCAGAATCATCCGAACGTCCGGATCGTCGCCGTCAGCGATCTGATTCCCGACCGCCGGGCCGGACTCATGAAGGCCTGCCGGTGCGACAAGTCGTACGAATCGCTCAAAGTGCTGGTGAAGGATCCCCACATCGAGGCCGTGTTCGTCGCCACGGATGCCCCGAGCCACGCGCGGCACTGCATGGAAGTCCTCAAGCACGGCAAGCACGTGATGACGTCCGTGCCTGCCACGTGGGGGTCCATCGAGGAAGCCGAGCAACTCGTCGAGACCGTTCGCAAGACCGGCCTCAAGTACATGATGGCCGAGACCAGTTGCTACCGGGCAGACTGCCACGCCATGCGCGAGATTTACCGGGCCGGAGGCTTCGGCCGCCTGGTCTACTCCGAGGGCGAGTACTACCACTACACCGCGAAGCCGATCGATTCGTTCAAGGGCTGGCGGATCGGCTCGCCCCCGCTCTGGTATCCGACCCACTCGACGGCCTACTACGTGGGTGTGACCGGCAAGCGGTTTACGTCTGTCTCGTGCGCGGGGTTCCGCGGGAACTTCCCCTCCATTCAACCCGGCGCCAACCGGTACAACAACCCCTTCTCCGACGAGATCGCCCTGTTCCGGACCAGCGAAGGCGGCGCGTCCCGCATGTCGAAGTTGAGGGCCGTGCGCGGACGCATCGTGGAGACGGGCCGCGTCTTCGGCGAGCGCGGGTGGATGGACGGCACCGGCTACCACGGCGTGGCGAAGGGCCTGCCCGACACCACACGCCCGCCCCTGCCGCCCGGCGTGCCTGGGGGTGGGCACGGCGGCTCCCACGGACTTCTGGCCGATGAGTTCGTCACCGCCATCCTCCAGGATCGCGACCCGCTGGTCAACGTCTACGAGGCCCTGGCCATGACCGTGCCGGGCATCGTCGCCCATCAGTCGGCGCTCAAGGACGGGGAGACGCTCAAGGTTCCGCAGTACGACGCGGCAAAGGCCTGAGGCGACCCCTGAGCGGTCGTCGCCAAGGCCGGGAAGCAGGCGGCGCCGCAGCCGATGATGTCGCACCCTTCGCCGGCCCTTATTCCTTACCTGACATGCAGAGCACCTTGCCGTCTTTGGTCGCGATGTACAGATTGCCTTTGGCTGCAATCATGCCGTCGAACGCGGGTGGCGAGGAGAGCGAATACGACTTGACGAGCGAGCCGTCCTTGGCTGAGAAAACCTGGAGCATGGCGCCTTTGCGCCCCTCGAAGGCCGCCAGCGGGTCCTTGGGGTCCAGCACGTCGGGCGTCCCGGCGGCAAACAGGTGGTCGCTCGCCAGCACCATGGCCCGGATGCGAAGCGGTATCATTTTCTGCCACTTGGCGGGCCGGCTGCGCACGTAGCCGGTGCCCTTCTCGACGCCGCGTCCGCCTCTGCGGTGCTTGTCGGTGGCCGCCTCTTTCGGAAGCCAGTCGATGGCTACGGACTTCTTGCCCCTCTCATCGAGCATCGGCTCATTGTCCTTATCGTCGGCGAACAACAGATAGCCGCGCTCGGCCGGGATGAAGAGGGGACTCCATATGTACCGGCGATAGAAGTACTTCACCGCGTAGGTCGTGCTGTCGTCGAACACGACGAGTTGCCCGCTCTTGGGCGATTGCTGGGAGAAATAGAAGCCGGGCCACCGTCTGCTGTACATCCAGTAGAGCCGATCGAAACCGGTGTCGTCCAGGAACCCACCCGTGGCGACGAGGTGGTTGGCGCCCATGTCCAACTCGCCGAGGCTGCTTTCGCGCGTGGTCGCCAGGCGGTTCAGATCGGCGTCGAACTTGATCCGCTGCATGTACAGGTCCTTGCCGTCGCTGACGATCAGGTCCGGCAGCGC
>Ga0307427_1000294_pt1 | contig 33866 bp, 31 predicted proteins | sample SalMarWE160190MG_FD_202162 | JGI IMG/M metagenome (GOLD analysis project Ga0307427, IMG submission 202162) | Salt marsh sediment microbial communities from the Plum Island Ecosystem LTER, Massachusetts, United States - WE1603-190 | ecosystem: Environmental > Aquatic > Marine > Intertidal zone >...
CCTCTAGCTCCCCCTCTATCACGATCTCCCCAGAAGGCTCTTCCTCTGCAACCTCAGAAGGCTCTTCCTCGAAGCTCGGAACATCAGAAGCCTCTTCGCCTCCTTCAGTCTCTTCAATAATGATCTCCTCTTCATCCTCTACCGTGAACACAGGTTCACTAGCAGAAACAGCTTGTCTTCTCTCGTCAGGCAACCTCGCTATCCACTTATACACCAAAGCAGGCGAATAGCCTCCTTCCTTAGCCCATAACTTGATCGTTGCAGGGTCAGGACTCGAATTCTTCGCAAGCTTCGCCTTCACCAAATCAGTTTTAGTTGGCAACCCTTTCAACCCTCCTAATTAACTCTCTTCCACAAGTTTCACAGATCGGAACTAGCCTCCCCGTTCCTGCCTCTATCTCTGCCCTGACAAATCGCTTGCACTCAGTCTTACATACTGGATTCGGACATTTGTAGAACACTGTTTTTTTAAATTTCTTCACTTCCTTCAATCTCTCCAAAAAAGCTTCCTTCGCAAAACCGTAAAGTTCAGCTTTTTCCCCAAGTTTGCCAACTGCCTCATTGTATTGTTTGTCGTTTACCCAGAACCTTACTTCTTGCATATGTGCGTATGCGCCCACTTTGTTTATATTCTTTTTGGACTGAATACTCTAAATAACTAGAGGAATTTTAAATTGTCTCTCTTTACTCTCCAAAAACAGAAAGCTATTGAACCTGAAGAGCTTATGCCGAGACCCGCATTTCTTGAGGAAGTTTCTGATACCGTAGCCGTTGCTCAAACCTTCGACCTTGACATCCCAACAGACCACTTCATCCACTCGATTCTGATCTCCATAGGGGAAGGAACAACTTCAGGGGGACAAGCTCTTGCAGACGATCTAACTGACATAAGCCTAATTCTGAACGGCAACAACTACGTCAAAGACATGACTGGGGAAATGTGCAAAGCCATCTCCATAATGAACAAGAACGTCATGTCCACAGGCTACTACATGCTCTATTTCACAGACCCCAAAATCCAAAAAGCTAAGCCTCTTCCTGCATGGCTCTTCTCTAGCATTGTTCTCAGACTGAAAGACAACGCCCCCGCAGGCTCAAACTATCACTATATTAACGCTACTCTCTTTGAATCGGCAGGACGGGAAGTCTCAGGCGATTGGGCTTTGCTCATCGAAAAATACCTGAGATGGAAGAAATATGGAACTGACACACTATGGCAAGATTACGACCATGAAAGAGCCTACAATGTTTTCGGCTACCTCTACACCGTAGACGATGATGGAACCCTCTCGGATACAGAATTTGACAAGCTCAGAATCATAGCTCGAACCAAAGAGGGAGAGAAGCGCATCTTCAACGAAACAAAAATGACTCACATCAAAGAACAGGACAAAGTAGAGTATCAAAACGCTCTGCCAACTGGTTTCTTTATGGTAGAGTTTCCTTCAGGCTTGCCTACCGCCAAATACACATCTTTGACCAGTCAGTTGAACATTCCATCCGCCGCAACCAACGCGGGACTGAGAGTTTTGGAGAGATATTGTCTATAGGAGGAAAAAGAAACATGACCCTACAATCAACACTCGCAGGTTTACGAGAGAAGCATTGGAAGATCGTAGAATCTTCAGGCAGCATCGGCATAATCGGGATCGCAATCGCCGCTCTTGCCGCTGTTCTCTTGCTGTGGAAGCCCTTCTTGGGAGCTACCATAAGCAAAGTCGTTGCCTTAGTGCTGTTGATTCTTGTCCCAGTGTTCAACCTGTAGAAGGGTTGAGCGTTGGAGGACAAATTCAAAGCCCTGATCGCCTGTTTTGGAATAGGCTCTGTGACAGTCATAGAAGTCACTAATTTAATAATCACTGGATTAGACGGAACTGTCGCCGCCGCAATCGTAGCTTCTATAACCGGTATTGTTGGAGTAGCCATCGGAAAACTAGGCTCTAAATGAGGTTTAGCTGATGGTTTATGTAACACGAAAAACTCCAACCAACTACCGAACCCGTCACTCTGACTGGTATAACGGAGTTTTCAGGGACGTTGTTCATCAGATCGGTCTTGTAGGCGAAGCTCTCTTTTGGCTAGACTGCGAAGGAAAATGCAATTTCGTTGATTCTCTTATTCCTGACTGGTTCCCTCTGAACTACATACAGGACGGATTAATCAACATCTTCAAATCACACTACAACGCCAAATGCACTCAAGTTTATGATGATTGGTGTTTGCAGGCATGCAAAACCTTTGAAGTTCTTGAGGGACAGGTCAACAATGTTCTAGGTCAGATCAAAGGACAGGTTGACGAAGCCAAAGCCTACATTCAAAAGAACCTCATCGACCCCCTCCAAGCCAAGATCAACAATGAAGTTGTGCCTGCAATCAACGATGTAATTGGCAGGGTCAAAACGGCAGAAGCCACAATCAGAGATGCTCAAGTCAGCATATCTGAGGCTCTCGCAGACGTTGGGAACCTAGACAGAACCGTAAGCTCTATGAATACTCAAGTCAAGAACATCCAATCAAAGGTCAACGAGATAATCGCCGATGTCAATAGCAGAATGCGCACTTTAGATGAGCAGATCAGAGACGCACAAAGTAACATAGGCTCTCTGAACAGTCAGATCAAAGACTTCACCGACAAAATGAGCACACTAGATCAGCGGATAAGAGACGCAACCAACATCGTAGACGGTCACACCATAGACATCAAAGACATCTGGGCAAGCATCCAAGCCTTACAGCGTGGCGAACCATTACCTCCAACGGGAGAGTCAGCTTTCGATGAGCTTGTCAGAAGAGTAAAGGAGGCATTGATCTAAAAATGGGATTCTTAACTGATTTGTGGAACCAAATATGCGAATTCTTTGAGATTGAGGCAGTGGAGCCTATAACTCCGAAAGAGCCTCCTAAACCCCTTGAGCCTGTTGAAAGCGTGACCCCTCTACCTGAAAAACCCGTTGCCACAGCTCCGATAGAGCCTATAGAACCGCTTCCCTCAGAGCCTATTCATGAGGCTACACCGATCGGGGAACAGGGGAGAGCAGACAGAATTGAGGTTCTTCCCGCAAAGCCTGAGCCTGAAAGACCACTTGAACCGACCCCCGCCGTTTTGCCTAGCGGTGCAAGAGAACGTGCCGTATCTGCAGAGGTTAGAGTTCTTCCATGCCCTGTTGAAGGCTACTGCACAGCAGAAGCGGTTGGCTACGGAGTTCAAGACACTAAATATGTTGACCCTGTAACTGGTCAGACCTTCCATGAGAGAAGGATCGTAAAGATGGATTGATCAAAATGAGCGAAGAAAAAGTGTTCACGAAAGCTCAGATCATGAGTCTATGGCTTGGCAGAAATTGGTTTTGGGTAATCTTAGGGCTACTCATAATCGGAGGCATGTATGTTTCGGCAACCTACCTGTGGAACATATTCAAAGGAGGCAAAGAGGAAAAATGAACTGGGGCTACCTCATAGGATTAAACTTCGCCATCGGCATGTTGATTGTTGGCTTACTCTATATGCCACCTTTGGCTCTGATTGCCGCTCCCATCTTTATACTATGTCTTCAGGGTCTAGGAGTTGTGCCTAAAAAATGAGCAAACACAAAATCATAGCCATTCTTCTGATCGTTGGGGGAATCCTAGTGTTGGCTCATCAATGGTATACAAAAGGAGTGATAATCGAAATGTCAGACGTTGACTGTCACGAATTTCTAGCAGGATGCCTATTCTTCTTTGGGCTTGGAGGTCTCTTACTATGTCGGAGTTGAAACTACTTTTGTTAGTTCTGAACTTTGCCGCCATTCTCATCAGCATAGTCCTATTCATTGAGATGTGGATGGGTTCAGTAGCATCATTCTTTGGAGGATTATTCTAAATGCCCAAAAGCAAAAAATATCACAAGCATCCGAGCTACCCGTATATGCATCCTAAGAAGAGAAAACACAGATTTGGGAAGTCTTCACGAATCAAGGATCGGAAGGGCAAAAAGTTCAGACAGACAGCTCAAGAAAAAAGGAAAACCTATGTGAAGACAACATACAAGCCTAGGGCGAAACGGAAGAAAAAGAGGTATGATTGAAAATGAGTGAAAGAATACGTGATGGAGTTTACGGTCAAAGTGACCGAAAAGACACAGCCACTAGGCTACTCAAATTTCAGGAAAGGGTAGATAGCAGCAAAACTAGATCAAAATTCAAAAGAATAAAGCTCTATGAAGACAACACTCTTTTAGGCACTACCTACGAGGACAGCAAAATCTTCGATGCTAGACTCTACAAGGCTCCTTTCCTTTATCTCAAGAACACAAACGCGACTTTGGGCATGAAATATAAGGTGCTTGCTTGCATTGACCCTGACTTTTGGAAGGAGATCGTAGCTGAAACAGACTTGGCGGCTCAAGCTGTAGCCACTCTATCCATAACAGACGCTTGGGCTTTCATAAAAGTTCAAGCGAAAGCGGAAGAATTCGGTGTTGTTGGCAAGTGTTTTAGCCATACTACTGAAGGTGACGCTTGGATTGACGAAACCACAGACGCGAATAGCGCAGCAACAAACGATGTTAAACTTCCTCCACACAGCAACTATCCTTCTGACAGGAGGGACTACATCTACTATGGGTCAGCTGCACAGTTCACATCTCTCGCGATAACCATCGAAAACGGCTCTGAGAAAGACTATCCTGACAATCCATTGATGAAGTGGGAGTATTGGAATGGCTCTGCATGGACGGCTCTTGAGGATGTAGTGGACGAAACGGATGGAAGCCGAGACTATGGCGTAGCTATGGAAGTAAACTACACTCTGCCTTCTGACTGGGCTAAAAATGCAGTCCATGATGAAACATATTACTGGATTCGATTCGGAGGATACGCGAATCAGTCAAGTTCAGCGCCTACAGCAACTCAGATATGGTTGGCAGGAGCGAAGGCAAGCGTCAAAGGCTTCTTAGCAGGCAAATAATCATGAGCTTCTTTGACGGTCTTGAACGGTTTGCAGGTGAAGTAGAGAAGTTCTTTAAGGGTAAGCCTGAAGCCCTAAACCTGAGATCATGCAAGAATTGCCCTTATCATAAAGATGTCAACGGAGTTCTCTACTGCACTCAAACTAGCCCTCCGACAAGGATTCTATCCGAATATTACGCTCAGGGCTGTATCTACTATGGAGCGGAACAACCATTAACAGGGCTTATGACACAGGATGAAAGAGAAGATTATAAGAGCCTTTTAGATCGCATCAAACAGATCGACCTAGTTGATCTGATTAGCAAAATAACCGAGGTCACTACAATAAAGACGTTGGAAAACCTCGACCTCATCAAAGCCGTTTCCTCCATCACTGACATTGTGAACATTCAGAACCTTGAAAGCGTTGAGCTTGTAGATGCCATAACTGCGATCGGAACAATCGACACTCTACAAAACCTTACATCCATCGGTCTGATAGACCTCATCAACAAAATTAGTGAGATTACAACCATCAAGAAGATCGAGTCAATCGAAGGCGGAATCAGCTTTGACCCTTACGGTCTCACAAGCAAAACTAAGGTTTTAGATAAGCTGGCTTTTGCTTATGACGAAGATGGAAACATTGACACGATAGGTGGATATGAGGGAGAAGATCAAAAGTTTACCTTAACCTTTATTTGGGATGCTGGATTTTTGACGCAGATCGTGAGGACATAAAAATGGGAATAACAGTTATATCACGCCCCGCATATCTTACATCTTACGATGAAACACAAGTATCTAACCCTAACTGCCATAATCCTCATTCTCTCATCGTTTTTGATAGCGTCAATGCTTCTAGGGGAAGGAAGTGAACCTATGGCTACATTGTTGGATGGACATAGCCAAAGCCACTACACTAGCGATCACGCTTTACTTGCAGTTCATCCATCTGCTAGCCTCGCTAGTGCATACGGTCAAGCCTTCACAGTCAAAACGATAGAGGAAACATACAAGCTAACTCAAACAAAATTCTATCTGAAGAGGGTTGGCTCTCCGACTGGACACCTGAAAGCATGCTTATATTCTATGACTGGAACGTATGGGACTAACGCTAAGCCTACGGGTTCTCCTCTTGCATCAAGCGAACTGGTTGACATCGCCACTTTAGGAACTAGCTACTCTGAGATAGCCTTCAATTTTGTGGGCGCAAACCAGTATGAAGTCTCAAAAGACCAAAAATACTGTATTGAAGTTCAAGTTAATGACGGGTCTCTTAATAGCAATAATGGTGTTTGGTGTAAAGCATCGTCAGGGGATCAGGCTACCCATGACGGCAACGAAAGCTATTATTCCGCTTCAGCTTGGAGAAGCTTTAGCGATAAAGACTTTTGTTTTCTTGTTTACGGCGAATACGTTGCGCCTCCTCCGCCACCAACTTACTATTTAACTGTTGGACATGACGAAAAAGGCGACACAACCCCCCCCGCAGGAGCATATCCGATAGACGAAGGAACCCTCGTAACGCTTACATACACTCCCACAGGCGAATACATATTCGACAAATGGCTAAGAAATAGCACGGAAATCGCGCAGAACCCCTACTCTTTCTTTATGCCCCCTTCCAATCTAACTGTGACTGGCTACGGAAAAACAACTTTTGAGCCTCCTCCGAATGAAGACTGGTTTAGCCCAACTGGCTTCGAAGACCCTGACTCTAAGTGGAAGGACGAAGAAAAAGCTTATGATGATGATATAAGCAAATATGCTGAATACGTTTCCCCCTATACTACTGGATGGAACTCATTTCTTATTCTAACGGTTGACAATCCTATTACCAGCGATAAGATTCGTTTTAACGCTTACAATCGCGTAACCATAGATGCGATAGATATTGATGTTTACATTCCCGCGACTGATACTTGGCTGGACGTTTATGAAGGCGCTTTCACTAGTCAAGTGTGGATTGAAAAAACCTTTGAACGGAGTAAGATTTCTAAGGTTCGTATCCGCTTTCAACTAAACACTGCTTCTGGTCCGACTGTAGTCTATGAGTTTGATTTTTGGCGCATCATAACTCCGCCTTTGATGGGTGTCAGGTTGAGTAGCAATCTAGCCCTGATGTTGACTGGCAAGGACAAAGGCAAAGTTGTAATTCTAGTTTAGCCCTTATTGTCGAACACATATCCAGTATCCAATTATCCAATTTGTAAAAAAGGTTAAATGCTAGAAGAAACATATTTTACAACTGGTCAAAATGTCCACTGTGAGATTGAATCGAAGGCAAGTTGAGTTTCTCTTCTCTAAAATGAAAAAGCGGAGGGGAAAGTGGAAGGGCATAACGAAGGCTCAGAGGGCTTTCAAAGAGGAATTTGGCAAGACGATTAGCAGACCTACAATCTACAAGATTATTGAGATGTATCCTGAAGGGACTGTGAAGAAGGCTAGGAAGATTGAACCCCGTTATGTGACAGAATTTACGAACACTGAAGCATGGAAGAGACTGAAAGACCACAAATATGCGAACAAGATTAAAACTCCTTTGTTGGTTGCTTGGAAGCTTCTCGGGAAAAAGGAACCTGTAGATTGGACTCAAGAAGATGTTTTGGAGCTTCGTAAGCCTATGGTTAGAGGGAAGGATAATACTCTCTACATCAATGTAACTAAGGATATTTCACCATACAACGCAACCAGTTTGAGAAGAGCTTTTACAGGATTGTCTCTTTATGATCTTAAGAAGCCTCTTGAGGGAGTTCCTAAAAGACCTCTCGGAACACGAAAACAATGGTATCTTGAGAATGGAGAGATCATTAAACTGTTTGAGGGCATCGGAAGGCTTGACACTCTTATCTTTGTGGTTTTAGACCTTCAATGCGGAGCGAGACCCGTTTCAATGACGGGAATCAAAGTTAGCGACATCAATTTCGGCAAGAACTACATCTACTACTACGAGTCAAAAACGAAGGAGCATATTCCCCGATTCTTTATCCCTGAGACTATGAGCCTTCTTAGACGCTATGTTAGTGACATGCGACTGAAGCTGACTGATAGACTCCTCAAACGGAGCATCAGAAACTACACTGAAGAACTGAAAGAGGTAGGGAAAAAACAGGGCATAGACAAGCTGATCGTCAAGGGAGCGGGAGCTTACATTCTACGGCACACTTTCGCCACTCAAGCCTCTGAGCATGATGTCAGTCTCGAAGTTGTTATGAAACAGGGGAATTGGAAGGATGCAAAAACATTGATGGATCACTATATGTTCATTAAGACTAGCAAAATGATGAGAGAGCTTCTAGGTGTTGAAGTGGAGAAGCCTAAGAATTTCGGAGAATGGATTAAGCAATTCGTTCCTTATTGGGAAAAAAAATATTTGGAGATTAGACCCGTCATTTAATGAAGTATCGCAGGTCTTTGAGTAAGAAGATTATGAACTTGCCATCCACAATCTCCCTCTTCGCTTCTATGGTTAGCTTATTTTTCTCTATTGACTTCTTTAAAGCATCGTAGAGAGAGTCATATTCTTCTTGGGTTTTGATGTTTTCGATTTTAAGGTATCTTTCGGGGAGTCTATCTATTTCATCAATGAATTGAAGAGCTAGCCTTTTCCATTTTCCTCTTGTTGGTAGTTCCTCTTCTTTTGCGGGTTTGAGGGTATAGTCTCCTATCTTGGTTTCTTTTTCTTTTGTCAAATAGTTCACCTGTATCTCTTTGTTACTTATTATCTTTGGAAATTGTATAAAAACATTATTCTTCTAGGAGAACACAAAAAATTTTTGCCGTTTAAAAAGCGTGCAACCCTTTTTTTGGATGCAAGAAATGTTTTACATTTCCTCTAAAACATTGTTAATTATTGTAAATATATGTGTTTCTGGAAAAACTAATGGTTCAGCTAGGGAGGGTTTCTTGAAGTTCGCTACGTATATGCTTTGAAGCTTTACCATGCTCCTGCCTCTTCAAGTCGTCTTTCACATAGCTTTAGAGCGTCTAGAAGTAGCTCTTCTTCCTCTTTTTTCTCTGCTTTTTTGATTCTATTGTTGAAGTAGCGGCGTACTTCCTGTAAGGGTGTTGTTCTGGGAAGTGGTTCAATTTTTTCAACATTTTCAATGGTTATTTCTTTCTCGTCGGGAACTAGGGTGAAGAATTTGTTTTGAGCAAATGATAGGAGGTCTGAACGTCTGTAGGTGGTAAGCTGTTTTACGTTAACATTGCCTACTAGTTTGATGCGAAGAGCTAGCTCGGGATCTTCAAGTTTCAAAAGCTCCTCTTTTAGAAACGAGGTTAGGTTTCCTTTCTTTGGAAGATTTATGTCAACTGTTCGGAGCTCTCTTGCTGGGGTCTTTATGAACTCTGTGGAAGAAACTCCTTTTTTATCAAGATCTATCCAAACAAATCCCTTGTCTTCTTCTGCTTCTAGGAATCTGACGTGTTCTGTGCTTCCGGGATAAATTACATCTGTTCCTTTGATTTGGCTTTTCTGATGTTGATGCAAGTGGCCTGCAGCGACCAGTTGAAGTCCATCAGGAATGGATTTGGGTCTAACAACAGGTTCAAGACTTGGTCTGCAGCCTTTGAAGCCTTCGATGGGGTAATGGAGCATAAAAATATTTATGTCCCCTGACTTTGTCAACTTGATTGTCTCTAGAGGGTCAACGTTCCAAGTGAGTGTGGGGTCATAACTGATTCCAGAAACGATTATTTTTTGTCCATCAAGATTTAGGGTTGCTTGTGTTGGTTGATACGAATCTTGGAAATATGTAACATATTTTGAGTTATTGTAGATGGATATTGGAGAACTTCCTTGCTCCATGCTTTTCGGAGTGTCGTGGTGTCCGCTTATTAGGAACACCTTGATTCCTTTTTCGTGTAAAGTTCTGAAGTAATCCATTGCTCGAGCTCTGGTGGGGTTTCTAGGTTGTATGTGATCGAAGAAATCTCCAGCTATAAGGAAGAGGTCAGGACGATTATCCAAAGCGTAGTTAACCACGGTCTCAAAGCACTTCAAAAAATCCATTTTTCGCTCATATCGTCTGGGTCCAAACATAACTGCTGGTGGGTCTAGATGGTTGTCGGCTGTGAGTAAAACTTGAATACTCACTTTTTACACCTCTGAAAACTTTCCGCGGAAGGGAAGCTGTCGTTTGCGTTCTGTTTCGACAATATCGTCAACTTTCAATTCTTGTCGAGCTTGTCTCAGTTTTTCGACCACGTCGATGTCTGCTCCCCCTTCCTTCGTTTTTCTGGGTCTGACTTTTAGCATGACAGGGGCTTTAGTGACTTCTCCAACAACAACAGCTTCTCCTGGATTGAGACCGGGCAAATCGTTGAGGAGGTCTTGACTTAGCCTTTCGGAACTCTCTGCTACTGCTTTCTGGTCTTGGGGGTTTGTGAGTTTCATGATGACTTGGCTGTTGCATTGGCTTAGGCTGTCAGGGTGGACCTTTGAGGGGCGCTGAGTGATTAGAAGCAAGAATATTCCAAATTTTCTTCCTTCAGCTGCTATTTTGTTTATGATAGATGAGGAGAATGTTTGTTGGTCGCTTCCAGGAATGAATTTGTGGGCTTCTTCAAGTATCACAAAAACTGGATAGTTGAAGTCGCCGTTTGCAACGACGTTGAACGTGTCTATAAGGATTCTCGATGTGATGTAGTTCATGCTGATGTCTTCTAATCCTGAGAGATCGATGACAGAAACGTGCATGGGCTTGAGAAGAGATTCGGTTGAAGTTGATTGCAGCCCAAACACTTTAAGGTATGCCAATCTTCGAATGTATTTAATTGCACTGGCTGCACCCACTCTTAAGTCTCGTTGCTCCTCTGGGTTGTCCTTAATTTCCTCAAGAGTTGTCATCAAATCGTTTGGCAGGTAATGTCTTTCCTCTTCCTTTAGCCGTGCTACTCCTACACGGACAGCTTCCCGGATGTTACTGTAACTCTCGCGGATGCCAGCTACGTCACAAACTTCGTCGAATGACAAGTCTTGGAAGGAAATTTCATACGACTGTAGATTTCCGACCTCTTTTGTACTATAGCGGCCAGTGCTCGCAGGATTTCGGAATACAGTTATTCTGTTGGATTGACCATATTTTTCGCCGCTTTCGGCCAATGGAAGGAACACATAATCTGCATGAGGGTCTATGATTAGGATGGTTGCTCCTTTGTCTAAGAGTTCTTCGATGAAGACTCCTGCGCAGTAGCTTTTACCTGCACCGGTCTGAGCAATGATGGCGAGGTGTCTCCTGAAACCTGAAGTTGAAAGATAAACTGGCACGTCGGGTCTAGAAATTAGGTCTCCGATGTAAAGGGCTTCTTTTAAGGGATATGAGAAGAAACTGGTTAAAACTTCTTTAGGTGCAATATAGATGTGTTGGCCAGGAACTATAGCTCTTCTAGGCAAAAGAACTTCTTTTCTGCCTTCACTTCGTTCCACAATGTAACCAAGTACCCTAGCTTGTCCCAAAGTCCTGATCTCATCTATTCCTGCTCGCTTGATTCTTTCCAAAGCTTCAACATCTAGCTGTTGAGTCATAACTTCGCTTCTAGAAACAATTCGCTCCACTTGGGCAAGGACATCAACTGGTTCAAGTTTTCCATTAACGTATTCCTTGGAGTGGACGATTAGGTACTCCCATTTTGGGGGATATTTGTCTTTTTCTGAAACAAAAATGAATTCTGTGGAGGTGGCTTCCCCCACGATGAGTCCAGCTTCTGTGAGGTCATGGATATTTGACACGTCTATACCCCCTTGTGTGAATCAATGTGATCCCTAAATCTTTTTCTAGAAGTCGCTCATAAATGGCATCCACATCTCTTCTATGCAGTTTTACCTCTTCGTCCGCCCGTTTAAGCCAAACATTATAGTCCATCAAGCCAGCGTAACCTGCCTTTAACATACGGATTATCTCTTCTACGGCATTACTAGCGTGATTTATGAAGTGATTTTTCTTTAATATGTTTAAGGTGTTTTCGCTTCCTAGGATCCATGAGGGAAAATCGATTCGTAAAGGTGTATCTCGACTATCAAGTAGTAGATGAAAAGAGGTTATTGTTGGAAAGTTGATTACCTTATTGACTATATCAACAGCGTACTTTTGAAATTCGTCTTCTTTGTGTCTGTTCTCAACTAGAGAGTTTTTGAACATTCTTTTCACATAGTCTTCGGGGTTCTTTTCCATTCTCCGCAGGTCTCTTTGGAAATATTCTGTTACTGCAAGTTCAATTGGCTTGGAATAACCGGGGCTTGAAGCGTAATTGAGAATTAGCTGGAAATCAGGGCGAGCATGTAGGCGCTCAATCATTATTTGTTCTAACTTGTCCAAGAGGGATCCATGTTTTTCTTTATGCTTTGCAAAAGTTTCGAAACATGCGGCAGGTCTGCTATTGACCATATTAACACAGTTTTCTAGTTCTTTGATTTCCCGCATTGAAATTGATTTTCTTAGAGAACTTAGTTCTTTTAGGTATAGTTGATTTAGGAATTCATCCCGCATAAATTCGGCTCTGGAATCTTTGCTTACACCCAACAACAACACATTCTCTCGTCTACATTTTTCTAATAGTTTTGAGTAAACGTCCACGTATCTGAGTAGAAACCCTCGATCTCCCTCTACTGGGCAATCTCTGAGGAGGTGCATCATTCTGCCGTAAAGCGACCCATCAATTAGAATAAGTTTCTTTGATCCTTTCAAATGAGGAATTGATTCGAGAGCAAGAGCAATTTCTACGAACTCGGTTTTCTGTTGGATAAATCTTTCAATGTCTTCTGAGCTTCCCCGTGCAAGAAACACTTCTGTTTCAAGTTTACGAAATTTTTCTCCTTTATTTGATAAGCCAAATGCTCTGACCACATAAAATCTCGATCCATTTGCATACTCTCTTAGTCCCCGACTTCCATCAACAGCAACTAAATGAAGATCATTTATTTCACCGTCAGGCAAAGGATGCCAGTTTTGAATTAGTAGATCTCTAAAATCGTCGTCTAAGCTGGACTCACGCCCCTTTTCCAAACTTAGCTTTAAACGATCTTTTTTATTTCTGATTTCGTCTGCAAACAAATCAAGGAACTTTGGCATAAATCACATCGACTCCACAAACGAGAAGCGTTTAAAGGTACTGTAAAGATGGTTCTGATTTTAATATTTTTCATTAAAAAAGATGAGAATTAAGATCCTGAAGATTCTATTTTTAAGTTTTCAATTCCCTTAATGAAAAATTTATTTGAAGATTGAAAAAGAGAATATAGTAGGTGTTTTGAATAGGAATGACTCAATTTTGAAAGTTCACTAAACAAAGCGTTAGCTTACTCAAAGATCCTTCCTAATAACAGATTCAACAAAATAGTTTCTAAACACTCTAGCGCGTATTAGTTACTCAATTTGCGTTCTAACTCTTTCATTAATAAATCTCTATTATTAGGCTGGTTTCTCCAATTTTTTTCATAATCTCTTCGCTCAACAGCTGAAATCTTCCCAGCACTTCTCAATTTATTCAATAAGGATACTAGGTTGTGATATTCTTCCTGTCTCTTTTCTTCCTCGAAGCCAATCTTTTGTTTCTTTTCAACGCCAAAATCATCTTCTGTCTTCAGTCCTGTATCTAGTCGATTTTCAGTCCAATAATATAGGTCCAAAAATTGGCCAAAGGGTACAATTCGATTTGTTCCATATTTTTCTTGAGACTTTTTTCTAAAAGTGATAGTTAATTCAGCATTGTCGTTCAGATAATTCTGTAACTCTTTCATAACGCGAAGCCATAAGCTAAACTCCCACCGGGTATTATTGAATCCTTGGTGGTTTAGCAAGGGCATTTTTGCTCGGACCACAGAATCGAAGGCTGGAGTTTGACCCCAAAGGAACATTAAAGGTTTAGTAATTGTCATAACTAGTTCCCCGTAAAAGTTAGAGGTGTTGTCTTGATCTTTTATTTTGCCAAATTCATACCAAATTATTTTTAGGTCTTTTTCAGGGACCTTATCAAATTCGATTAGACTGAAATTTCTTATCCTATTATATGAGTCAGATATTTTTTCTATTGATTTTTCCATTTTTTGGAAACAGTAATCAAATTCGTATGGTCTATTCCATTGCCAAATTTTTAGGATGCTTCCAAGTTTTTGCAATGTCCTAGCTCTATTTTCTCTATCAAGTATGTGACTGTCTTTATTTTCCACTTTGAGTTTATATGACCAAAACCTCTGGAATGTATGTGGATAATTTTTGGAATCTAGCCTTTCAAAGATTCTATATCTCCTTCCGAATTTCTGGATATCGATCAAAACAAATCAACTAACCTAATCATATTAAGTTCCATTATCTTTTCTGTAGTTTCTTGAATGGGCGCGCTTTATGGCAGTGGGGAGTGTTTGTCTGTACGTGCATTAATATCTGTGGTGCGCACATATTTTTTATTTGTTGTAGCGTTTAGGAAGATGGATTTGAATACATGTCTATCTGGAAGCAGCAACTCAAAAAATACAATTCTTTGCTAGAGCAGATTGTTCAAAGGAAAGAGAAGAACGAGGGAGAACTTAGGTTTAATCGTTGTACTATTAGAGCTAGTGATGTGGCTGGTCAGTATTATTGTGAGAAGAAAATTGAAATGGAGTACCTTTATGGTGAAGTAGAAACTGAAACAAAGAATCAGGGAACAGAGGCTCATGAAAATTTACTTGAGGGCAGCGAGGCAGTTGATCAGGAAGATATTTGGAAAGCAATTTATGGCAAAAAACCGGTCCTTGCATTGGAGTGGTTGCTTCTGGCAGAGTATAAGGACATTATTCTGATTGGTCAACCGGATTCGGTTCTGTTTGAAAATGGATTTCCTTTGGTTGTTTTTGAGTACAAATTTTCCAGAAGCAAAAGGGCTTACCCGAGCTATCATGTTCAGGCTGGATTTTATGGTCTTTTGTTGAAGAGTATTGGGTTTGATACTGGAAAACTGTTTTATGCAATAGTTGTTGCAGATCGAAGAGCAAGAAATGACCCTAGCCTTAAAGAAAACGTGTTTGAGGCAGTAATGAAGAATGGCTTAAAGAGGGCAATTTTGCCGATTGAAAATGCTGTGGTTTATCTTAACAAGTTTGATGAGCAAGAGGCAATATCAAGTTTAGAGTGGGCTATTCAATTCTGGAAAGGACAAAGAGAAGCCATCTCAACAACAAATCCAAACAAATGCAGAATCTGTGAATACCAAGAAGAATGTAAAAGATTAATTTTCTAATTATAGTTTTTTTAATGAATGCACGCGTGCAGCAGATAGGTTCCTTTGGGTTCTTCTTTGGGATTCAGCTACAATTTTAGCTCTTGGCATTTGTTAATATTCTATTCTGAGATACATCGTAGTATTTCTTTGCTGTTAATTTCTAGCTTTTGACTATCCTCTTCGGAGATTTCTCGATTATGAGCTATGTCATTTCGGATGGGTTCCATTTCTCGTAACTTAGTTTTGATCCACGCTGTATCTTGGAATGTATTTTTGAATGCTTCTTTCCAGTTGTCTCCTTTAAGAATGATTTTGCTGTAGTCAGTGAAGTCTGCATAACAGATTGGGGGGTATTCTTTTTTTGTCATCCACGGGTATGATGCTTCTCTTTTTTGTTTGCGATCTTCGCAGTTTTGTTTTACGTCAGGTGGGATTCTGCGGTTCCACCATTTTTCTCCGGTCACTTCTTTGAGCTTGTTTTCGATGAATTCTCTCATTTTTGTTTCAAAATTTTGTAGAGTGTGATGAGAAATTGATAGAGTGGAAGTTGTTGATTTTGGCTTGCGTATCTTTGATGTTATTTGTGGAAATGCTTTTTCTGCTGCTTCTAGTGCGTGTCCGTAGAAGATCATGTATAGGTCTCTTCTAGCTGGTGGGGGTACCAGATCTAGTTTGTTTTTTGCTTCTGAGGGGAGGATGGCTTTTTCGCCGCCGTTTTCGTGGATTATTTGTATGCTTTCAGCTGTGTTATCTAGTGGTAAGATGTTTCCTTTTACGCTCATATCTCCGATAACAACTGTGGCTACAGGAAGTGATCTTTCGTTGAGTGCTGAGAGCATGGATAGAAAGAAGGCGACTCCGGTCTGTTTTGCTTCTTTGGCTTGCATTAGGTTGACAAGTTGTATATGTATGTCGTATTCTTCTAGTTTTTTTTCTACATCTAGTGTTGTTGCTTGTGCTTTGATGTAGTCGTAGGCTGTTCGTACATTTTCTTTCATTGTTTTTCCTACTAATCCGGTGGTTCGGATTTTTCCTCCTCCTTTCATGAGTTGGGCTTCTATGCGTAAGAGGCATGCTCTATTATTTTCTGTATCCCAACCAGCTGAATATACTACTCCCGGAGGTTGAATTGATGAGGGAACTGCTGCAACTTCGTATTCTTCGGGAATCTTTACTATTGTTTCACGTTCTCCCTTTGTTTGGTATGAGAATTCTGTGTTCCAGTATTCTACTCCTCCCATTTTTCGAAGTTGTTCTTTCACCCTTCTTCTCATCTCCAAGGCAAGCTGGAGGTATTCTTCTAATTCTGAGACTTGGTATTTCCCGTCTGGGTGAAGGAGCTTAAGTAAACCAGAAACAGTTCTTCTTACTGCTTTTTCGTCTCTCTTGTTCAAAGCTGGACCAAGATCAAAATATTGATCTAATTCTTTTGTTAAGGTCTTTTTTCGAGATTGGCGGAGGAATTCGGCGAGGAAATCAACTACGAAACCGTAATGTTTGGTTAAGTGTTTAGGTTGCATTTTTGGAATTTCCCAGCCTGGCAGGTAAATGTGGAACCGGTCTAAAAAGGCGAGGTCTCGCATTTCTGGGGGGAAAGGAATGAAAAGGTGCGATGTACGGACTAGGGTCTCGATGTCGTATTGGATGTTGCCAAGGAATATCATGCTTGCGAAGGCCCTGTGTTCCTCTCTTCCGCGAGAGAAGCTTCCAGATTCCATGTAATCTTTCATGATTTGAACGGCTGCGCTGTCGCTCAATTTATTTAGACCTGCAACTTCGTCGAACGCTACTGCATCCCAAAGTCCAACAAGGCCCATGTGACCTCTTCCAGACAGACTATAGAAAAGGCTGGGTACTGTGGTTTCTCCCCCTGAGACTAGGATCGTATGGGGTGATAGTTCTCGGTAGACATAGCTTTTTCCTGTTCCTCTTGGCCCCAGTTCGACGAGGTTGAAGTTTCTTTCGATTAGGGGTATGATTCTGGCCAGAATTAATAGTTGGGTTCTCTTGTCAAATTGTGCTGGTTCGAGACCCATACTTCGTAATAGCACATCTATCCATTCTTGGGTTGTGAAATGCTGTCTTTTTTTCTCTATTTCATCCAGTGTTGCGATTGCTAGTTGTATGGGACGTAGTTTTTCGATTGTGAAGGGTCTTACCATGCCCATGTGAAAAATGTCGGGATTGTATGAAATTTCTACTATTGCCCATATTCCACCAGCTAAGAGTTTTTCATACTGCTGGATGAAGCCCTTGTCTATGTTTACGTGATCAATTTGGAGATTGACCAGTTTAGCCCAGTATTTATCTTGGGTTTCCACTAGTTGGGCTTTTACTTTATCTATTACTCTGTAGCGTCCTCTCTCTTTGATCCATGATTTGAGTACTTCTGATTGGTCAGGTCGCACGTAATTTTCGGTAAGGATTCTTCGAACTTCTTTCAGTCCTTCTTCGATGACTTCTTCATTTCTAGATGAACAATATTTTCCTAGGAGGTACTCCGCAACATATGCTGGAACGTTGAATTCATTCTTCAACGGTTGGGCTATGTCTTTTCTTACAACCTTGCCGGGGAATAAGGACAAGAGTTTCTCGTCCAACTGATCCATTGTAGTGCCTCCATTAGAGGAGTTCATCATATCCCTCCAGCGCTACTGAGACTAATTTTTTGTCTAATAGAACTTTGGTGTCGAAGTCTCTTACTTGTATCTCTACCTTTTCCGGAATTTTTCGCAAGTGGAATTTCAGCTCTTTAGTTTCTTGAGAAAGTTCAACTGGTTTTTGTTCACCAACAAGTTCTCCTTTTGCCCATAGTTCAACTTTTACTGTTCTCGGTATAGGAACTAGATGATTTGAGAAGGGAATAATTTTTATTCTGAATATTTGGGTGGTAATGGGTTCAGAAACTTCGATTCTCACACTCACTGGTTTTCCAAGTCCTTGAGGCTCTATTTCTAAGACCCCTATACAGCATTCTTGGAGGCTTAAGCCTCCGTGTATGTACATCTCTTTTGGTCCTTTTCTGGGTAGATATGAGATGCCGAAGGGAAATAACATTTCGCCCTTGGAGTTGTAACCAGCTTTCTGTAAAGGTAAAGTGAAACAGGCTTCTACTCTTGGAGGGTGGTCAATGGCATATCTTCTGTGAATGGTTAATCCTTTGTTTGGAAAACTTTCTACTGTTTTCACTTTATTTGGATCTGGAGTAATAAGGAATCCATGGTCTGTAGTGATTGTTATCTTTTGGTATCCTAACAGAGCAGCCTTTTCTACGCCTATCCGGACTTTGTCCATGAAGTTATCAAAGTAATCTAGAAAGTCTCTTGAAATAGAAGTTCCTGCTTTATCGATCTCTATGTCTGTTACCAATACGATTCTTGCTCCTTTGACAAGCTTTTGTAATGTTTGTAGGTCTTCCTTCAGTTGGTCTAATTCAAGGAAGGCAATTTTGTCGCCATACAATCTTTTCAACAGATCCAGTCTATCTGCTTTCGTTTTGATTTTTTGTCCGTCCAACTTTACAGTAAGATCTTTTTCTGAGGATTCCAAGCGCATTTCGTCATGGGGAAGAAGTGCGGGCATACAAACTTCGGTGATTGAGGGCAAAGAACAGAGCATAGGTGTGTGCTTGACTTTGTGTCCCTTTTGTTTCAACACTTCCAATAATCGCTTCTGAAGTTCGAACCTCAAAGCATCAAGGAAAAAGATGCAAATCTTGTTATTGTGAGGTTTGACGAATTTTTTCCAAAAGGAATTTTGGGAAAGAGTGTTTGGGAGGGGCCATTTCTGGAGGGAATTCACTTTTTTGGTGAAGGCTTTGTTAGTCTTTTCTAGCCAATTTTGATATTTGCTTGCAACAGGCTTTAAGAAGGCTGATCTTATTGAGTCTTCTACTTCTTTTTCGAGAGATGCCAATTCTCGGTAGATTTGGTCAAGTTTCCACCAGTGGTTGGAATAAGATTCTGTGAAAAGTATATCTTTGTCTGTTATCTTTGTTAAAGAGTTCTCGATTCCTCTCAAAAGTTCTACGACTTTTATTAACACATTCCATTCTTTGATTTTTCCTTCACGAGCCCAGATTTTGTTTTCTCTTACCTTGGCGATTTTGTTTATGAATTCTGCGTTTTCGAGGATTCCCTTTGCGCCTTTGGTAGAAATCCTTGTTTTGATTTCGTTGAGCAGAACATTATCAACGGCTTTGAAGCTTTCTGCATCTTCGATTTCTCTGATTCCAGAGATTCTTTCTTTTATGTCGTATTCTGATTCTATTTTTTGAGACCAGAGGAGAAAGCTTTCAATGAGAATCGAGTCTGTGGCCCATTCATGAACGGCTTCACTCCAAAACCTTCTTAACTTTTCCTCTACGAGAACTGGCTCAAGTTCTTTCTCATTTATCCCTTTTGATTTGAATATTAATTCTGTTAGTAAGAGAGTTGCGGCTGCTTGTTTGGCTTCGAGTTCATTGAGGTGAGGTAGGCCGTTTTTGTGAAGTAATTTGAGAAAGATTTGCCTTAGGCCTGATTTTTCAAGTTTTGTTTTTATTTCCTCGGGGTGTCCTAGGAATTCCAGAACAGCTTTTTTTATGTCGAATCTTGAGGATTGGTCTATGATGGCTGCGATCAATGCCTCCTCTAATTTCTCTTCGCTTAATGGGGGTTCAACTTGAACTAGAACTTCATCCCATTTGTTTGCTAGACGTTTACAGTTGGCTGAAGTGAGTGCTGACGCTAGCTCGGGGTTTGTCTTCAATCCGAAGGAATCATGGAGAATTTTGTGTAGGTTGGTTTCCATTCTTTCTCCGAAGAGTTCGTAGTCTCTGAGCCAACTTGGTTTGATAGGTTTTCGGGGAATGTAGATGAGACGCTTTTTCTGTAGGTCTCCTTCTTTATCGATTTTTGCTCTGATTTGGAGGTAGCTGCCATCGTATTGGATGAGGTCAACGTCTTTGGGAACTATTTGATGTATTATGGGTTCTATGGTGCCTCCTGCATCGTACCAGACTAGCATATTGGTCTCGGAAAACTTTTTTTCCACCAAGGCACTTAAGGTTTCTTTCAGACTTTGACCGGTCAATCTACTTCACCCTTTCAGCAGCTCGATGGAGTAATCCCGCTTCTTTAAGGGGTTCAATGTTGACCCGCACTCCATAGTCTATAATTGGATTCCATCCGTTATCCCTTACTTCGGCGATTTTCCTCTGCACCCAGCTAGATTCTTCATTCAGTTCTGTTGGTTCTTTTCTAGGATTAGAGACCTCAGCAAGTTTCTTGTCAAATGCTTGAAGTTCATTCAACTCATCAAGGCTTTCCTCATATTCTTCTTGAAGCTGTCGTTCTCTTTTCTTATCTCCTAGGTCCTTTGTCTTTTGAAGTTCTTTTTTCAACCGCTCAGTCTTCCATTTCACTCCATCGATAATTCCCTTCAATTGTTCACGTTTGGTTCTTATCTTTGGAATGGAATCCTTGTCCAATTTATGGTAGTTTACCAAACAATTAAAAGCACCCAAACATCTTCTCTGGGAATTAAAATTTCGAGAAGTTATATGCCAATAAATGGGTCTATTTCGATAAACTGTTATGTGAAAATCAAAATAATCCTCAAGAATCCATTCTTCAAAGGGTTTACCAAGAATAGACAACAACTCTTTCTCGATGGTGTCAATGTTTTCTTCACCAAAATCATTTTTCCAATATTCCCTTATTCGACCAAAAGTGTTTCCTGATGAGTTCAGGGTCAATGGGATTATTCCATCAGAGTTTGTTTCTACTATTTTCTTAATATAAAACGAAATAAGCCTCTTTGCATGCTCCGCCAAGTCTACATTTTCTATCAATTTTACTTCTGATTTGACATCTGTGTCTCCAATTTGTTGAAGTTCTAATTCATGTTCAATTAACCGCTTTTCTTCACTTGAAACTCCGTAAAGGCCATAAACCTCTTTGTCTATCTCGGTTAAAATTTGCCTTAATCTAGCGTTAAGAAAATCTTGTCTTTTTTCGCAGAGATTTGCTAGCTCGTAAAGAGAACCAGCTTTACTTTGCAAATTACGCATCTGAACTAACGAAGGCCAACTATGCCATTCAAAATTTTTAGCAAATGGATGTCCAGTTTTTGGTTTATCAGAGAGATCAAATTCCTTAGCATGTAAAATCCAAGGCTTGACGAAAAGAGTAGACATCTCATCTCCTGTTGCCCACTCTTTTAGTATGTCATGAGCCTCTCTTGCTAACAACCCTATTTTGTAAAGAGTATTATTGTTAGCGTTTTGAAATGCGATGGGTAAACTCGCAGTGTTGCCTGTGCCTTGCTTATTCTCAGAGGATATCAATCTAGATGCAGCAAAAATCAACTTTGAACAACAAATTGCTAACAATGACCATACTTTTTCTGGTTCAACAATAACCCCTTGTGCCCCGACTCCAAATATGCAACCTTTTGGTAGAATCCTGAAAGGTAGTCTTTTGATAATCCATAGGCTCGGCAATTGAGTCCGTTGTAGATTAGCACTCCAAGACAAACCTTCATTAAAAAAGAAGCTTTCGTTCTGAATTCTTGGTTTTCCTGTCGCATCTGCAAATTTTTTTAGTTCTTGGGCGTCATATTCCCAATTCACAACTTTTTGGAGGTCGGCAAAAAAATAGAATAAAAAGAATTCGTCCACAAAAGGAACCCATTTCTTATTTCTAAAAGTTTCCAGATTATCCATAGTAATTTTGTGAGGTCTCACTTCCCACCAAAAACGAGTGAATTGAGAATTATCTCCTGTAGCTAATCCCTGTTTAACATCTGCAATCTTCAATAATTGAGTCTTTTTTATAAGATCACGATCTAAAGGCGGATATTTTGCAAATATATTCCGTAAAACATCAGGTGCCCAATAGCTATAAGGCGTTCTGGGTATCTTTTCTAGTTCAGCTAAAGATGCAACGTAGCAATTCTGATTTGTGTCCAAGCTTGATATTGCCCGTTCAAATTCTAATGTCTTTTCATCCCATTTGAAGTTGGTTAACCTGATGAAATGAATTTTTCTATGCTTGGATGTTTTATATTCTTCTTTAGAGATGCGATCAAGAATAAACCCCGCAAATCGTGCATGGGCTTCTTCAATTGTATAGAATCCCAAATCTAAAACAAAATTGGGAGGTGCATTATCAGGCAATAGCTTTTCGCGTACCCATTGGAAAGTCTTAGTGATTAATATAGATCTTCCAGTCAAAGCTGCAATGTATCCATCATAATCGCATAGGTCAACGGCCTGTTCCAAGAAAGCTGAGTAATAATCATTTTTGGTTTTTGGGTAGTGAACATTAAGATATTCCTTGGTTTTCGATGGCGCTCTCCCATGAGGAGGGTTCATAACTACTACATCATATTTTTGGATAAGCAAAGATAGTAAACCTACAGACTTCTCGGCTTCTCCTGCGAAGAGCATCGTTCCCATATCCTTTTTTTCCATGCCTTCCTTCTCGAACTCTAGCAGAGACCCAAACATTTCTTTCAAGGTTACAGCAGGTTTCACTAATGTTCCTCTTTGTAATTCCGAAAGTGATAACTCAGATTGGGCTTCAACACTCCCCTTTTTTGAAAAAGAGCTCTGACCAATAATCTTGGGATAAAATTTAGTCTGAACTCCTTTTCTTCTCTGCTCAAGCAGACTCTCAAAAGGTGCTCTAACCTTTAGAAGACTCCCAACATCGTATGTGTATTTAAATTCTGCAAAGAGCTTGGCAAATATCCGCTGCAGATCAACATCATGTTCAAAACGTGAGATAAACTTCTTCTGCATATCTCCATTCGTTATTCTGACATCAGCACACACAAGATTCATTCGTTCAATCTTTATCTCTCGATTGTACTCTTTAGCCTTCAAGTACAGGCTGAGAGCAGCTAACTGAACAGCCCTCAAATCAACATCAATTCCATACAAGTTATTCTCCAAAATTAGCCGAGGAATCTCGCTGCGAGGGGTTTTAGGCTGATCCTCCAGATACATCCTGTAAAGGATATTAAAAGCATAAACTAAGAAGTGTCCACTTCCACAAGCTGGGTCAAGAACCTTAATGTCTTTAACATTTTTTCCTTGCCTCGAAGAAGGATCCTTAACAGGAATAACATAGGAACAATACTCATCAACGGTTTCACCTTGAGGCTTTCTATACCTCTTTTCATTTGAGACCTCTACCTTTACTTCTCCAAGCTTCGGCATCCTTCTCTTCATTTCGAGCCAGAGGCGACCCAATGTATTATCAACTAATGCTCGAACGAGCCAACGCGGAGTGTAGAATTGACTGATAAGAGGCATATCATCGGGTTTAGGCCTACGCCTATTCTTTCTGAATTCAGCTCTAGCTTCAGAATTGTAATACTGGTAAATCCAACCTATAACATCATCTTCGCTCCAATCCTCCTGCGGCACCTCCTTCCCCAGAAGATCCAAAAGTTTATCCAATGTCCGAGGACTCGGAAATAAAAGACTATACTCATCAGTTACATCAAAAAGAACCTTAATCTCCCGGGAAACCTCGTTGAAGGCTTCAAAGAGACTTTTCTTTGCAATCTCATCTTTATCGCTCAAACCTTCCCTTTCAGAAAGCTCGTACTCCCTTCTACTCATACCCGCATACTGATCCCGCCTAACCACGGTCTTACCAATTAATTCTCTAACCTCCATGGCCCTTAGAGCAGCCAAACGATTCAGATATGTAAAACCAACATGCCGAACATAACGATCATAAGCTTCCTTAAGCTTGATATTTTTAACCTGCTCCTTTTTGATGGCCACTAGAACTTTGTCCCTCACCTCTTTGTCTTCACGACTGAGATGAGCTAATCGTCCAGCAGGAACAGTTTTTCCACCTTCTTCTATGCCCAGACGCTTAAGCTGAGTCCTAACGTCTTCTTCAAGAAGCTGTCTTGCTTGACCTACAACCTTTCGGAGATTAGACCTAGCTTTCTTATCCACTGTCTGTCTCGCCTTCCACCCTCAACTTAACTTTCTTTCCTTTGGCAAGCCAATACTTGACAAACTCTGAAGCCTCATCTAAAGCATCACTTAACTCTCCCTTGTTGCTTATTCTCTTGGTGCTGGAGATGCTGCTCTTGAACACAGGTTCTTTCCCTTCTACATGTAGAGCCAAGAGCCTCTCCTTTTCTTCAACTAAACGATTCTGAACAAGCGTTTTATCGCTTCTAATCGTAGATAATGTTCGCCTACAAACATTGCACAAGAATGCAGTCTCATTATAATCCGCTTCTTTCCCTCCTTCACAACCAAAGGAGGCAAGAGAGTCAGTGATGCTCTGAACCTGTGATTTATCAATTTGTTTCTTTTCAGCCCACTTAGTCAAATTGGATATAGCGTTATCCACGGTGGACTGACAATTCTTGTGGTTTTCTATATAGCTTTTCTTAAACTTCTCCTTTAACTTTCGAAATCTTTCATAGATCGTGTCCCACTCTGTCAACAAACTTTTACCTTCAAGCTTTTCCCGAAAAACATTTGCTTCTTCCTCGATCGATGGATCAAGCTTAACAAGGTTACCCAATGGTATTTCCGTGAATTTACTCATTATAAGATATAGGTTCAGTCTAGTGCTATCAACGAACTCTTCAAGAGCTTGCAACAATGTAAGATAATTTTCTATGGGATCTAAAATTTCAGGATCTAAGATAGCTTTAACTTTGTGAGATGGAGAAGGTTTATTCAAAAGCTTTTGAAAAGCAGCTTCAAGTAAACCCATTTCTTCAGCATAGGGCAGTTGGTGGTAACCTTCATTTCTGGTCAAATCCTGAATAGCATCAAGCTTCCCCTGTGCCTGATCCTCCAAAGTTTTAGAGATCTGCTCAGTTGTTATTCCAGCATCAACGCCAAATTTCTCGGATATAAACGTTCTAGCTTTCTTCTTTTCCTCCTGAGTAGGTGCAACTCCGACACTGAAACTAGCCTTCCTGAAGTTTCGTCCTATCACAAAAGAGCTTTCTACGTTAGGGTCTGCCTGAATGCTTCCATTTTTGCGCAAAGATGCTAAAGTTATACGGACTACCCTCTCATCCCATCCGTAGGGCGGGCTGTCAAAGTGTTCAGCGATCTCACTCCCACTCACCTCGCCCCGCTTCTTTACTTCAGATAAGATGGCATGAGCTACCGGTCCATTAGTAAGGATATTACGTTGCTGTGAATCAACAAGTTTAAGATCCGTATATACGGAAGGCAAATGCCCGCCACGCCATCTAAGAATGGCACCTATAATTTCATCTTTCGATATATTAACTGCTGCCTCATCAAAGCGAGTAAATTTCTGAGCTGTAAGCTGGCTCATCCACCTCTGAAAGATGTCAGTTATTGAATCTTTACCGTTCAACTCTTCCCTAGTTCCGTAGAAGAGTACTGTTCCTGCTTTCAGACTTGATTCCAGAAGCTGCGGGAGCTCCTCCTTTACATTCGCTACTTCTCTTCGATATGGATCAAGCTCTCCTAATTCCCTAGGTGATCTAGCCCTTTTAGTCCATTTATCCAAAACCCTTTCGAGGGCAATGACCCTTTTAACTGCCCATGTGAAGCGTTCATTAACTTTGCCGACCCAATAGACCACATCTTCTTTTCCTAGACTCACATATTCTACATCTTCAACAGGATTCTCCATTTGTGAAGCCCAAAAAGGTGAATACACTCCAAGTTTAAGATGACCACTTTTACTTATTTCCTGATCATCAATCGATAAATGGACATCGAAGACTCGCAGCTTCTTATGATTATACTTCTTCAAGTCCTTTAAGGAACGCGAAGCAATCTCGATTGTCCTGTCACTGATTTCTCCCATGCGAATTAACTGTACTGTATCATCAACTTCTTCCTCAAAGGATATTTCAACCTGTGAAAGGAAACGATACGAACCCTCCTCCTCTTTAACCCATCTATGTTTTACCATAAGATCTAGACAATTCTCCACGTTGCCAAGATGCTCTGAAGGATCAACACCCAAATAAGGATACAGAACTGCTGATATATTAGCCAGCGTAGGAGGAATCCAATCCTTAATCTGTTGTAAAAGAAAGAGAGCCTTTGCAACAGAAGAAACTTCTAAATTCCCAACATTTCCAAGTTTTGCTATCCTTTCTTTTATTAGCGAATTCTCATCAGCAGATACAATTTTGAGAACAGAATCGATGGCATCAAAGAGCAAGTCAAAAGTTACCAAGGTACCAACTTTAGCATCTTTTTCAACAAGTTCAGAAAGAATGCTCTGAACAACTGATAGTACCGCCCTCTCTCTCCCAGCAAGTTTTGTTTCCTGCCCCATTTTTCTTCCTTTAGCTCTTAATCGGGCGAAAATATCTATCATCACAGAAATATGATAGGGAAGTAGAGGATATGACTCAGAGAAAGAATCGAAGTCATGCCTCGAAAAAAGTTCTTCGTCATGAGCGGGATTCTGGATGGTTGTTGCCAACGCAAGTTGCCCTTCATTTTCATTATAAAGTCTTTTCAGCAATTCAAAAGCTGTGGCAGTTCTTTTTTTTGCAAGTAACCTCCGATTAACTACGGTGGGTATGTTCTCCGGAGCTAGAGAATACTTGAGAGGGAACCTGTCTTGTAACCAGCCAATTTGATCACGCCTTGCACCAATCTCGGGGGCAACATGCTCTAGAGCTTCTTGTGCCGTGGCTACGAGCCAAACTTTGCCTTTTCCGACTTTTTCCAAATCCTCTGCGAGACTGTTTAGTTCTGTTAATCCACTTGCTCCTGCGCTCCTTAGATAAAGACCCACTTCATCAAGAATCAGGACAACGCGACCCTGTTCCTTATCCAAGTTCATTGCTTCAGCTGTTAATCTCTGTGCAAGACGTTCTGTCCCTAAGATGAACTCCGTTTTTTGATCTTCCACAGCTTGTTGGGCCAAAGTTAAGTTTGGATAAGTTTCCGGTTTAACAACAATCAGAGCTTTTACCAGAGCTGGTCTCATCATAACCTCTTTTCTTCTCAATTCACCCCAAGTTTTTCCAGTCTCATCCTGAATAGCTTTAATGAAATCTTTCCAGAGACCCTCCTCTTTGAGCATTCTCTCAATTTCTGCTACCCATAGGACTTCAGAGAACCCCAAATCTTTGAGAATAGACCTGTACACATAACGAGAAAGATCTTCATCTCGGGCTCTATCAAACTTCAACATATTGTAGAAGAAAGCTTTTGTCTTCAACTCTTTAGATAGAATCCCGGTTCCTTTAAGCCCATGCTTTTTACTGAAGTAATCTGCTACGTTAGCTTTGGTACCATCTTCGAAGCTTATTTCTCGATTTGATAAGAGGTATCCAAGCATCTTAGAGAGATGACTTTTTCCAGATCCAAAGAAACCAGATACCCATGAACATACATCAGACTCACGCCCCATACGAGTCTCCAAAAATTGATCTATGAAATCTTGAATCAATCCACGGATCTGATCAGTTATTACATATTCTTCAACTTCAGTGCGTACAACTTGTTCATCATGTTGGTCTACCATCACAACGCGTGATATTCGTCTCGTCGGTTTTTTCTCAAATATTTCAATTATCTTCATCTTAGATCAACCGTCTCCGCTCTATAATAATCAATAATTCCTTTACTCCGCTCGTTTAACGGATAACCCGCTCCAATATCAGACGGGTAAGGCACCACTAAGGTACACTGAACACAGCCATTTAAGGATAGAAAAATATGAGAAAGGTGCACAAAAGGCCATAATGCCCCATACCTCAGAAGGACAGCACAATGACTGATTTCTCTCTCTTTCAAACGTTCCTTTAATGCTTCAACAACTCCAACAGAAAGCACTCGTCTTAAATCCCTAGCCAACTCCTCTCTCATTTCTTCCTCATTCTTTGTTATTTCAGAAGAAAGCATCCCAGACTCGTCTAATATCTCTATCATTAAATCAGAAAGCTTTATTGTTTCTGCAGAAAATCTTTTGTTTCTTAGACGAAGAACCATATTTGAGAAATTCTCCAAAATCTCAAGCTCATCTCTCGGATGATAGAGGCAAACATAGTAAGGAACCTCCAGTAATGGGGTCTTTCCCTTCAGAGTTTCAACAACTCTTTCTTCTAATTGTCGAAAAGCTTCTCTATTCAACGGCATCTATCCACATCTCCAAAGAACTGAATTTGGGTACAAGTTCATAGATTGTTCCTAAACCACGATATTGAAGCCAGCCTTTAACTTGGCATTCAGACAATTTTTCTTCGATGTCTTCCTGAGTTAAGAAGTAACGCTTCCATAAGTGGCTGTCAAAGATTTCAGAGGGAGATAATCCTTTATCAATTAGATTGTAAAGAAAAAAGGCGAATGTTTCAGGCTTGATGATGAATTTCTTAACAAGGGTGCTTGGATGCTTCTCCATTAGACCTGAAGATCTAAGAAAAGCATAGAAGTCACGACGCCATTTTTCTCTAGTATAATCTGCCCACTCATTTAGTTCAGGGTGCACTTCAGCCTCTTTAGAAATAAAGTCGCTATAGAAAGGCTTAGTCAAGCGAAAGGAGTTATAACTTTTCAAGTTAGATCCGACTAACTCGACCACCAAACGGTCCACCAGAGGGTGCGACTCACAAATGTATTGAAAGAGGGCTTGAATTCGCGCTTGATTTGAATTAACTGCATTAAGAAACTTTGTTAAAAAATTTCCTTCAGGCAAAAGCGAATTATTCCTAAAATATCTTTTTCTCGTATAACGTAGCAATACTTGGATCCATTTTGAACTCCTCTTTTTAAGAACATTCTCTTCATATGCAGCCTTAACAACCTCGTCCCAACTTCCTCTCTCGTTTAACTCTCTAAAGAGCATCAAAGCTTCATCATAGGCTGCACCAACATGCTTGAAACCAACAGTATATCGCTTAGTGGATACTTTACTCATAGCAAGTCGCTCCAAGAAATGATGAATTCTTCCGAAATTCTTGTAATATACGTCTTTTTTTGTAAGACCAAATGCATTAGAGCTCTCAAAGTCTTATGAAATGTCTTCAACTTCGCAACCACCTTGGCAGTCACAGGCGAACGTGAAAGAACCTGATAAATAGACCCCTCAAACTTGTCCATACAAAGCTCCAAAGAGAAGATAAATTGTGCCAAATAAAAAACTTGGGGAGCTACTTTGCGCACAGAACTAAATTTTAGTTCTAGTTCAAGCTACTTATCGCAAACATTTTCAAGGAGATTTTGTGTTTCGTGTTGTCGGGGTTGCCATAGGCTGCAGTTGTCTAGTAGGTGGGTCCAGCATTTGTCTTTGGAACATCAGAAAGTTTTGATGTACTAGAAAATGGTTACTGATCACCAAATCTTTAATCTATTTTTAAGTAACATCCTTTTGCTTCATTTGTCTTTTAGCGGTCAGCACATGAAACCGAAGCTGCAAGTGCATGAACAAAATTCCCAGCAGTTTCCATGTAATCCTGCAACATCCTCTTCTCGTCATAATTATGCGGTTCTGGTGGCGGAGTGTATCTAAAACTGAATAAACGTAGATCTTTCAACAACAAAGAATACCTAGAAGGGATAAGAAGCTTTTTTTCCTTAAGCACCTTATCTAACCGAAACACAATCCTTCTAACTAGTGCTTCCTCTGTAAAGGATGTAACATTAAGACATCTCGCATTATGCTCCTTACAGAGCGCCACGACCCACTGTTTTGAGGAGTAAGGATTAAATTCAACTCGAGTCACCTGAAGTTTATCATCAGGTCTTCTGCAGACCACAACTGCTATCTGCCGTTTGGCACTGTCTTTGTCTACAAAATCCTTAACGCCAAGAAAGGAAGGAGCATCTTTTAATTCAAATTCATTTACATCTCCAACCAACTTGGCTTGATAAATCGTCTTAAGGCTAAAAAACCTAGGAAGGGGACAACCAATCTTTAAGTCTCTTTTAAAATTTTGTGGCCACTCGTAGACATACCTGTCAGGATCCAAATGATACTTTTTAACTTCCGGAAAATCCACAGAATATCTGAACAGAGGAATAATAACATAAGCTTTCTCAATCTCTTCATCGTCACATGACCAGCCTCCTGGACTATAACGAATCCAAGCAACCAACTCCCAAAGCTTCTTAGAAAATCCAGCTACTGAGGGACGCCATTCTGGCAATATTATTACTTCGTTCGGCACTTCTTTAAGATTGTACTTTAAAATTAGGCGACCAGCAGAATTTTTTCTAGGCACTTTCTCCACTTCGTTTTTTTCTACAAGCCGTTTCAAGTGTCGGTGATAAACTCGTTCAGAAACCTCGATTACGTTAATAACAGCCTTTTTAAGATCTCTTGGAGTTTTTGCTCCACCAGAAAGTATACGCCTTATCGCATCATCAACATCCAACTTGTCATTCTTTTCTTCAGAAGTGTCACTAACTGACAATTTTTCACCTTCAAATGTCACTAACTGTCCATCTTCTTTCTTGATTTGGTCACTAACTGACACCCTTTTTAGCCCCAAAAGGTTACCCACTGACCATTTCTAACCCAATCTCTTTCAGAAAGTGGCTAAGTTAAACCTTTTGCCTATTAAAACATTAGGCATCAACGATGGAACAAATCAAAGAACGAGTAATAAACTACTTAAAAACAACAAAAATCCCCCAGGGCATCGAAAACATCAGAGTTGCCTGCAACATCGGAAACTGGAACACAGCCCTAAAACACTGCCTAGAACTGCTTCTCCAAGAAAAAATCAATGGTCAAAAAACATCTAAGAGCTGGATTTTCTGGTCTAAAGAACGCCGAACAAGTGGTAGTCCTGAGAAATTGGAAACGGTTTTTGAGAGGTAAAAAAGGTGGACGAAAAAGTAGAAGCTGCTCTTTTGGACTTTGTTAACACAATTGAGAGCGCATGCTTTGACTTTAGAAACAAAATCGCCCAAAAATACGACGTAACAGATCAAGAGTCTCAAGCAGTTTCAGAAATTAACTTCAATCTAAACTTTACAGAATTTAACACCCAAAAACTCGGAACATTCGAAGTTGCAGAAGAAAAAGATAACTTCCCAGAGAAATGGAACCGAGCCAAAAACATACTGAAACAGAACAACGCAACAATCAGCACCCGATATCATCAAGAAGGTTACATCTACTGCTACTGGCTCTACGACGAAAACCACGACCGAATATACAGACAAAAACTCAAACAACGAGGCTAACCATTCATGATAAACGAACCCCAAGAAAACAAAGCATTACACAAACTAAAGACAAATCCAAACCTTCTTGAAGTTTACATGAGCCATCTAGACAAGACAGTTAAGAAGGATCAAGCAATCAAACGAATGGTCTTCCTAACAGCACTGAGTGCCTACTCCCAAAACCCACAGAACCTATTCCTGAAAGGACCATCATCTACAGGCAAAACATATAATGTAACCCAAACTCTGTGCTACTTTCGCCAATCAACCATATGGATGCTAGGAGGACTCTCCCCCACCGCCTTAGTCCACGACTTTGGAGCCCTCATAGACGCAGAAAACCAAGAAGAAATCGACCCCATAGAAGATAAACCAAAAAAAGAAGACTACAACGACGACAAAGGAAAATTCGACAAAAAAGCCTATGAGGCAGCCCAGAAAAGGTGGCGAGACCGCCTAAGAAGAGCCTACTACCTAGTAAACCTGCAAGGAAAGATACTGGTTTTCTTAGAATCGCCTCATCTAGAAACCTACATGCGCCTAAGACCAGTCCTAAGCCATGACGCACCCCAAATCAGCTACAAATTCACAGACAAACCCGGAGGCGGAGCCCTGCGAACGATGCATGTAGTTCTTAAAGGCTGGCCAGCCTGCATCTTCTGCACCACAGAAACAAAATACATCGAGGACCTAGCCACAAGAGGCTTCACAGTTACACCTGACTTGGACCAAGAAAAGATCAAAGCAGCCATAGAACTGATAGGCGAAAAGAAAGCATATCCATGGAAATTTGATCGCAAAACCGACCAAGAATTCAGTAACCTACAAGAATTTATGGACATACTCACAGGTAGACTATGCATAGTAAACAACGTAGTGATACCCTACTCTAACCAACTGAGCAGAATCTACCACTCTACATTATCCAGAGACATGAGAGACTATCTACATTTCGTAGCATTAATAGAGCTTAACTGCCTACTCAACATTTACCAAAGACCATACATTCTCCTAAACAAAAACCCATACTGGATGGCAACCATCCACGACTACCTAACAGCCCTTGAACTGCTAAAAAACTTCGAAGAAACCACCAGAGCAGGAATACCTGGACATATCGTAGCTTTTTATCACAAAATAATCGTATCATTCAACAGACCGGCCAACTACGAAGAACTAGTGGAAAAACACAACGAAACAATGTCAGAGAAAGTTAGCAAAAAAAGCGTCTACAAGTATGTGGAACTCTTAAGAGACATCGGCTGGGTAGACACCATACAGGACCCAGAAGACAAAAGACGGCGCCTAGTTTATCCGTTGAAAAAGTCTGAAAGTCGTCTCTATTATTCGCTGAGAAGATCTACGCCCTTCTTTCACGAAAAAGACCTCAAAAACTGGCTGGAAGGTCTCCAAAATCATTCCTCCCCAGAAAACATTTTCCTCTACAACAATCTAGTAGAACGAGAAAAACACGCCATAAACTCAAGCAGCGACCTAACAAAATATTTTATAGAAAAGCTTTTCAGGGAGGAATATTTTCTAGAGCCTTTAGAACCCAAACAAGACTCTAAAACCTTAAAGGAACCCGAAATTAGTGGCACCGAAGAAAAGCTACAAATTTTGGGAATATCTGAGTTCGAGTCTAGGTTAAGGGAGAAGTTTTTATTTGGAACCCAACAAGATTTCGAAAACTTAGCCAAACAACTCGACCCCAACATTACTCAATCTGAAACAGAAAGCCTCTTCGAAAAACTCGTTGATGAAGGAAAATTAGCAATGGATCCTGAGGGCTGGTGGAGGTGGACCTAATGACCAACAACCACAACAGTTTTTCCAAAAAGACGCAAAGTTCGCATCTAACCACACTAGTAAACCGTTTCCTCACGACATTAGAGAACACAAAACATTGGAACCAACTAGACAACCTCATCGGAGAAACTAGACTAAAGCATCACCTCTCCAATATTATAGAATACACCTTCTACTACCACAAAAAGTTGGTAACACAACAAGAAGTGGAGACACTTGTTCAAATTCTTGAGGAAGGAGGAAACCGACAATAATCAGGAAAAAATCCTCTGATTCTGTAGTTGTCGTTGTACCCTACTCCCCTCCCTTCCCCACGTACAAAACAGGGAGTTTTTCAGCTTGCTTTTCAAAAACAGGGCTCAAAACAATTGTATCACCCGTTGAGGAAAGATGACAAACGTTGTCCAAAGAACAAAAAAGATGTAAGGAGATGACGAAAGATGCGGAAAGATGACACAATACAATTCCTTGCATTGCTGCAGGCTGAAAACCGCATCCAAATCCCCATAGAAATCAGGCAACACCTCAAACTTGAATCTGGCAGATTTTTGAGAATAAAGATTGAATCATTAAGCAAATGGAGCCCAATTAAAGAAGAATTCTTTGCCAAACTATCCTCTGACGGACGAATAACAGTTCCATGGGAAATAAGATGGAAACTCGAAACTAAACCCGGTCAAATGATGCGAATCTTTCTCCACCCTGAGGATTAACAATGACAAATCAGGTCCCAACCTGCCCAGAATGTGGCTCCACCAAAACATGGAAGGATGGGAT
>Ga0307427_1000296_pt1 | contig 33809 bp, 25 predicted proteins | sample SalMarWE160190MG_FD_202162 | JGI IMG/M metagenome (GOLD analysis project Ga0307427, IMG submission 202162) | Salt marsh sediment microbial communities from the Plum Island Ecosystem LTER, Massachusetts, United States - WE1603-190 | ecosystem: Environmental > Aquatic > Marine > Intertidal zone >...
CCCTTTATCCTGAACCATGTTCTCAAAAATAGAGCTGATTTGGACCTCTCCCAACAACCTTCCCTGCTCATTTACCACAGCAATAGGATAATCAGCCTCGGCTGCAATAGGAAAGAGATCCTCAAGCACCGCTTCCGGACTCGTTGTAGCTGGATCCGGTTCAAGGGCTTCCTTAAGAGAAGCCCCACTCATTTGGATGAGACCCTTCAGGCGTTTTAATGTTAATAGCCCCAAAAAATGTCTATTCCTGCCCACCATAAAGGCGTAATCTTCTTTTGCGGCGCTCAGAACGAGCAGAGCAGCCTTTAGTCCCTGCCATTCATAGAGCAGGGCATCAGGTTCATTCATGATTCTGCCAGCGGTAAATACCTTGGCTGGCGAGGCATCCTGCACAAATTCACGGACATAATCGTCAGCAGGTTTAGAGATGACATCTTCCGGGACACCGATCTGGATAATCTCCCCATCCCTCATAATTGCAATACGGTCTCCCATCTTCAGTGCTTCGTGAAGATCGTGGGTCACGAATACAATCGTCTTTTGAACCTTATCCTGAAGTTCAATAAGCTCATCCTGCATTTCCCGGCGGATTAAAGGGTCTAACCCGCTAAAAGGCTCGTCCATAAGGAGTATTTCTGGGTCTGTGGTCAGTGCCCTGGCAATGCCTACCCGTTGCTGCATTCCTCCACTCAAGGCACCAGGCATATACTGCTCCCATCCTGTCAACCCTACGGTTTCAATAGCCTCCTGGGCTCGCTTGTAGCGTTCTTCCATCGAAACGCCCTGTACCTTCAAACCATATGCCACATTATCAAGGATGCTGCGGTGTGGAAAAAGGCCGAAATATTGAAAAACCATGCCAGTTGTGTGACGGCGGAAATTCATAAGCTGCCTCTTATCGTATTGGCAAATATCTTCTCCGTGTATATAGACAGTGCCACTTGTTGAATCAATAAGGCGAAGAAGCATTCGGATCAGGGTTGATTTTCCGCTTCCTGACAAACCCATAATAACGAAAAACTCACCCTCTTTGACGGTGAAAGATACATCACGAACCGCCATCACACATCCGGTTGTTTCCAGTAAACTCTTTTTGGTAGCAGATCGAAGTTCAGAGTTTAAAATTTCCTTAGCCTTTTTGCCAAAAATTTTCCACAACCCCTGCACTTCCAAACAGACCTCTGCTCCCTGGTTTTTGGAATGGTTATTTTTCAGTTTTCATATCCTTATTATGGTGAGGCTGCATTAACCTTTTTTGCTATACTTTCTGGTACCCAACCACTCCAAAGATCTTTGTAGTTCTTTAAAAACCATAGGGCAGCATCTTCCTTTTTAGCTTTCTTTTCTCGCATATAGGCCAGGAACTTATTTGCCATAGCCTGGGTTGTCTCATAATTTTTGAGAAATTCCACTATCTCAGGCGCACGCTTTTGCAGACTTGCGTTGACGACGATATTCACACGCACGGATGGATACTCACAGCCGTAGTTTTCATCCCACACCTTTTTATCATAGGGCGGTTCCTCAATAGGTGCCATATCGTATTTTCCTAAAGGCCACGTAGGCGCCCAGTAATAACCGAGCCAGGGCTTCCCTTTCTTATACGCTCCAGCCATGGAGCCATTCAAGGCAGCATCAGAACCAGTAATAAAGTCATTGTAGTATTTATCCAATCCATAGGCCTTAAGTTTTTTCGTATTGATCTTTGTACACTCCCATCCAGGCACAGAGTTATAGAAGATTCCCTTGCTTGGGTCTTCGGGGTCTTTGAAGAGTTTCCAATACTTAGGAAGGTCACTGATTGACCTCAGATCAGGGGCCATAGGCTTAATTCCCCGCTTTGCATCACCCTTAATCACATAGGTGGGCACCAGCCATCCCTGCCAGCTATCAGGAAAATTGCTTCCCAGGTCAACGACCTGACCAGCCTTAATGGCCTTATCATAGGCCTCTTTCTGGTTAGCAATCCACACTTCCATATTGATGTCTATATCCCCGCGCGCCAAACCAGCAAAAAGAGGAATTGTCTCTCCCGGCATGTATTCTACTTTATACCCATAGCCGTGCTCCATTATAAAACCAGCAATACGATTATGCACCTGAACGCTGTCCCAACCGACATCGGCAAGAACAAGCTTCTTTGATGCAGCAGTAGCATAAGAGCTAAAGGGTAAGAGTAAAAAAGAAATTCCAAAAACAAGCACTACTACCTTGAAAAAATAATTCTTTCTTTTAGTCATAATCTACCTCCTTTTCTTTTTTTTTACGGTTTATGAATTCCCGAAACGCTGATAGACCTATCGGGAAGGTTTTGAGACTTCAGAAATACAAAGGCAAAAGTCTCATTTTCTGCGGCGTGGTTTGATTAACCTGCTTTCCTGGCTAACTTAACTTGGAGTATACAAGTTATTAAGTGTATTTATTTCTGATAAAAAAAATTAAACTGATAATGTATTAGCTCAAATATTTAGAGTAAGAATTATACTGAATTACCTATCTTGTCAAGTGTAAAAAAACAGTGTAAAAAAAATCATCGATAGAAATATAAATCAGCACACGGGAATAGGCAGTATGCTAATGAAATTGGCGTGCGTAGAAAAAAACTATTCTACTTCCAAATCATAAACGTCCAGCATATGGGTGAGTTTTGATAAACTGAGAATGATCTGTTTTATCTCCCCTTCAGGGAGTTTTTTAAGCCCATCCACAATTTTATGCTGTATGGGAGGGGGTGCATTTTGGGCAAGTTCTTTGCCTGGTTCAGTCAACTGAACAGTGATAACACGACGATCTGGGGAATTCCTCAGCCTCGCCACAAGACCTTTTTGTTCCAAACGATCAATAATCCCAGTTACCGTGCTTGATTTCACCATAATGTGCCTTGCGATCTGTGAAGGAGGTAAAGGGCCATTCTCATTAAGGGCTAGCAGGCAGTGAAGCTGTGGGGCACTTACTTGATAGGTTTTATTCAGTTCCTTGGTAAAAAGCTCTCCTGCTTGCATGAGCCTTCGGATCTGATAGATAATATCCCTCACGAGGTTCTGTGGTGTTTCAGAAGGCGTCTCTGGCAATGATGTTGAAACATTATTGGTCATTGTAATATCTTTCTAATAGAAAATGTTTGAGTTATGATATTTTATCCTTTGATTTCTATCATTAGCTCGCCTGGAATGCAATAAAAAATTTATATCCTCAGGAAATAGCCTCCCTTTTTAATATTTCGTAATAGGTCATTATCCTGTTCACATAGCGTACTGGTTCTGTACCCCTACAGTAGCCATTTTTAGTTTTTATGTAATATTTACGGTAGCGCAATAGCGGGAGGATCTCCTGCAAAGAGTGCCAGCTATTGGGATCGAGATTGTTTTCTTTTGCAATCTTCTGGGCATCCACAATATGCCCATAGCCCACGTTATAACTGGCAAGGGTAATGAGCACTCTATCCGGATCCTTTGCATCATCATGCCTCTCATAAAGCCTTTTAAGGTATTTGACGCCTCCTGTGATACTTTGTTTTGGATCGAGACGATTTTCAATACCCATATCCTTAGCCGTATCCAGGGTAAGCTGCATCATTCCCCTCACACCCGTAAAACTCCTTGCCCTTGGGTTAAAGTGGGACTCCTGATAGACCATAGCAGCAATCAATCTCCAGTCAAAACCATGTTTTTCAGCAGACCTTTTTATAATCTCTTTATATTTCGGAAGCCTCGTCTTAAGCCTTCGGTGGTATTTTTTAAGATCCACGTAATCGAAAATCTCAACATTTGAATAGTACTTTTTGTAGATCTTCGCAAAGGTTCCGTCCTTTTTTATCTTTTTAAAAAATTCATTTATTGCTCTCTGTAATCCTGCTTCTCCCTTCTTTACAGCCCATGCCAAAGATTGCTGCTCTTCTATGGGAAAGGCAATCTTAACATCGGGATAGTATCGGCGATTTAAGAAGGCGACATTGGAATCAGCTATAGTGACCTCGATCTCCTTTTCAGCCACCATCCTGATAAGCTCCTCAGTAGGGGTATCTTCATGTGGCTGGATAGTAATGTCTAAGCCCTCATTTTTAAGCTCATCCAATCGCTCCTCATAGGATGTGCTACGGCGCACATGTATGGTTTTTCCTTTTAGGTCTTCAGGTTTTTTTATTTTATAATTACTTGTATGAATAACAGCCTGTTGTTGGATGGCAAGATATTCATCAGAAAAATCTATTAGTTTCTCTCGTGATGGCGTATTGGTCAAGCTGGCTGCGATAAAGTCACCCCCTCCACCATTAAGTACATCGAAAAGCTTTTCCCAGTGGGATGTGACGACGTTTAATGATACACACAAATAATCACTAAAGGCCTTGGCTAAATCGTATTCAAAGCCCATGGGCTTGTCCCGGTAGGTGTAATAACAATGGGCATTATTCCTCGTGATAACGGTGATTCTCCCAGATTCCTTTATCTCCTCAAGACCACTCTTTTTTACACATGAGAATAAAATGGGAATAGTTAAAAAAATAAGGATTAGAAGTACGTTTTTCCACTCTTGTCTTTTCATCATTATCTTGAAAATGCAGTTGTTAGTATCACTTCCAGATCCTGTACACAGTTATCACCTTTAAAACTAGATTTTTAAAAACAAAATCACTTGACTTGCTATTCTGACATATTATAGTTAAATTTTTAGTTAAGACAATGAAAATAGAGAAAGGGGGTGTAAAGATTTATTTCACTGTCAAAGGTGCTATATCTTACATTTATTTATAATAAGGAGGATATGTTATGAGAAAGAGAATTTATCCAAAACTAATTGCCTTAGCAGTAATTGCTACCTTTGTTATGATCCTCCCCGCGGGATCTTCACTGGCAGCCAAAAAAAAGCCCATTGAACTTATTCTGGCAACAGCCACAACTGGTGGCACCTACTATCCTGTTGGTGTTGCCCTATCAACCCTTTGGAGCATAAAGCTGAGGAAAGACAAACCGGCCCCAATAAAGGTCAATCCAATTACATCAGCAGGATCCGGAGAGAATGTGAATATGCTCAAGGGAAAAGAGGTGGAGATGGCCATTCTTCAGGGGTTGTTTGGAAAGATGGCCTGGAATGGGACGAACATATACAAGGGCAAACCCATGAAAGATTTGAGATCCATCACTCTCCTATGGCCCAATGTTGAGCACTTTGTAATCTACCAAGATAAGGTTAAGACAGGCACTATCACAGATATCAAGGACCTTAAGTTCTCTATTGGCAGGGCTGGCAGTGGCACAGAAAGATCCGGCCTCACCATTATGAGCGGCGTTGGCATGGGAAGGGATGATGTTAAGGCAGAGTATCTGGGATACTTTGAATCATCCAAGGCAATGAAAGACAAGAGGATACAGGGGGCTAACTTATGTGCTGGTCCACCGGTTGCTGCAGTTACTGATCTCTTTGCTACCCCGGGAATGAAGGTAAAAATCCTGGAGTTTACTGACAAGCAACTCAAGGCAATTAATAGCAAGACCGCATATCCTGGTTTCAGATATATCGTCCCGGCCAATACCTATCCAGGACAAAAAAAGCAGGTCAAGACCATTGCTCAGCCAAATTTTTTAGGGATCAGGGCTGATATAGATCCTGCTATCGTGTATAAATTGACAAAGACCATATATGAAAATCTTCCCTATCTTTACGCTATACATCAGGCGACAAAGTTCATGAAGCTGGAACTGGCAACAAGCGGGTTACCTTGCCCCTTACATCCAGGGGCATTGAAGTACTACAGAGAGGTCGGAGTGAAAATACCTGATAGCCTAATCCCACCAGGCTCCTAAAAAACACGCCGGATCGCCTATAAAGCGATCCGGCCCTTCTGCATCTACCGACTGTTAAAGGATAATCATTTGAATAAGAGAAATCTATCATCTTCAACTCCCATAACTTCCAGGGAATCTGATAATAGTCTCAAGGAAGAGGTTGAGGAGGTAAAATCTGTTGTTCGAACGCTCTCTGGAAGATGGCAAACCATAACATATGCCATTGCAGTGATCATGTCCCTTTTTCACATCTGGGTGAATACATTTGGTGTGATGCCAGGGATCTATCGGAATGCTGTGCACATGGGTTTCGTTCTTATCCTTGTCTTTTTCCTCTATCCCATCTCAAAGAGACACCCCCAGAAATACCTGTCGCTTGATGTCATATTTGCCTTTCTGATTGCAATTGTGGCTCTCTATATCCTTCTTTTCGAGGAGGAGCTTCATCTTGAAAGGGCCTCTGTCCCGATCCTGAGGGACTATATATTTGCCGCTCTTGCACTTATTTTGCTACTTTATGGGACATACAGGGCAGTTGGCTGGTTTATTCCTTCTCTTTCCCTTCTTTTTGTCTTTTATGCCCTCTTTCTTGGAAACATTATCCCCGGAACATTCCACTACCGAGGTGTTGCTCTAACACGTCTTTTGTACCGGATGTATCTGACAGATGAGGGGATATTTGGTATTGTCTGTACTGTTTCATCTACCTACGTTATTCTCTTTATTCTTTTCGGGGCCTTTTTACTCAAATCAGGGGCAGGTGATTTCATTATCAAGCTCGCCCAGGCAGTTGCTGGTCACAGAGTAGGTGGTCCGGCAAAGATAGCTGTAGTTGCAAGCGGTTTTATGGGCTCCGTTTCTGGAAGCGCTGTGGCTAATACCGTGGCTACCGGCTCTTTTACCATCCCATTAATGAAGAAGGTTGGGTACAGGGCACATTTTGCAGGGGGAGTCGAGGCGGCTGCCTCCACAGGGGGACAGCTTATGCCGCCCATCATGGGTGCAGGGGCCTTTATAATGGCCCAATGGACAGGGATCTCTTATCTAAAGATCATCGCTGTTGCTACCATCCCTGCTATAATATATTTTGCCTCTGTTGCCTTTTTCGTCCACATCGAGGCACTGAAGCATGGTATTATGCCAACATCAAAGAAAGACCTTCCCAGATTAGGCGCTGTGTTAAAAGAGGGGATCCACTTCACCATCCCTGTAATCATACTTGTTTTTCTCCTTGTAAGGGGATTCACACCGACTTATGCGGCCTGTGTTGGCATTGGGAGCATTATAGTAGTAAGCTGGTTCAAAAGGGATACCAGGATGGGTATCAAGGATATCCTCGATGCCCTTTATATGGGTGCCAAAAATACCATATCAACCGCAGCTATCCTGATCTGCGTTGGAATCATCATAGGTGTTGTAGCAATCACCGGGGTCGCTATAACCTTTTCAGGTGTAGTTATGGAGCTTTCTCATGGGATTCTTTTCTTTGCAATTATATTGGTCATGCTAGCTTCCCTCGTTCTTGGGATGGGCCTTCCAGTCACAGCATCCTACATAATGCTTGCGGTTCTTGCAGGACCTGCCTTAACCCAGATGGGTGTCTCGCTTCTCGCAGCCCATATGATTATCTTCTGGTACAGCCAGGATGCCAATGTAACACCACCGGTATGCCTTGCAGCATTCTCAGCAGCAGGAGTGGCTGGCTCCAAACCTATGCAGACTGGCTTTACTTCATGGAAACTTGCAAAGGGTCTCTATATAATCCCTTTTCTCTTTGCCTATACCCCCCTGCTTTTTGAAGGCCCTGTCATTGAGGTTATTATTACAGCAGCTTCTGCCCTGCTTGGGCTCTTTGGTTTCACGGTGTGCTGGGAAGGATATCTTTTAAGAACTATGAATATAGGAGAAAGGGCAATAGTTGTGCTTGCCACTGTATTCCTTTTTTGGCCAGATAATCTTATCAAAGTGTTAGGTTTTATTATTCTGGCATCCATGTATATTTTTCAGCGGGTAAGTCTAAAGAGGCAAACATCTGAAATAGCAGCACCCAATTCTTCATGAATGGAATTCCTTTATTTTCAATTGTCTGTTGTCAATTTTCAATTCTTAATGCCAGCCCCTGGCCCTTCATGAATGCACTTCCTTAACAAAGAGATATGCTACTGCACCCAGGGCAGCGGTAACAAAACAGAGTCCAAAGGCGAAAGAAAAGGCCTCAGGCGGTAATTGTCCCTGGGGGAGAGAAAATTTATCGATACTAATCCCCATCACATGCTGATAAACGCCTGCACCTGCCATAGTGAAGAAGTTTACTGCACTCATTGCAGTTCCGCTAATAGAACTCGGGAGCAACTCTTTGATATTGGCATACATTACATTGCCACATGATGTTAGAAATCCAATGAAAAAGAAGATTCCTCCTATCATGATAAGAGAAGGTGTGTGGAAAAAACTGGTTAAGGGAAAGAAAAAAATAGTGTAGAAACCCATTGCAAGCAGTGCCACAGACTTCCTATTCCTGAACACCCGATCTGAGAGAAAACCCAAGATAGGACAACCTAAAAGAAACCCTACTGGAAATAGCATCAATATCTTCCCCCTCTCAATGAGGGGAATATTATAAACGTGCTCCAGATACGGGCCTGCCCATAGGCCGGCTATTGATATATAGGTACCGTACCTAACAAAGGCGGCTAAGGCTATAAGCCAAAAAGATGGGAGCCTGAGAACTGACAAAACCCCATCCATTGACCCCTTTATCCAGTTGTTATTTTGTAAATCTAATATATCGCCTGCCTGGTATTCACTTGGAGAATCCTTTACCGCTATATAAACCCAAAAGGTAATAACAAGGTGAATAAGGGCAATTAGAAGAAAGGCTCCTCTCCAGCCTATCCAATTAACTGCAAATGCCAGAGGTGCGGTAGCCACGATACCTCCCAAAGTGCCAATGGACAGAATAAGTCCGGAGGTGGTAGCAAAGGCATGAGCTGGAAACCAGATAGAGATAAGTTTATATGGCCCCATTAACGCACAGGCCATCCCCACTCCTATCAGGGCTCTTCCTATCAGGGCAACAGGAAATGAATGTGCTAAGGCAAAAATTATCGCACCAACTATACCCACAAAAGAAAGGAAGAGGATCAGCCTTTTCGCCCCAAAAATATCCATGGACGTTCCCATAGGAATCTGGATTAAGGCAAATGCATAGAAAAAAATCGAGCTCAAAAACCCCAGGTCTTCAGCAGTAAGACTGAGATCTCGCATAAGCTCAGATGCTATCACAGCAGATGTAGCACGATAGAACTGTGAAAGGAAAAACAACAGGCTGAGCGGAAGAAGCATCCAGATTCTTTTCCCCATCTTTACCTCAATAAAAAATAATAGGAGTCTTGTCTTAAATGTTGGGAGTATAGGTAAGCACTGTTGGCGTGTCAAGGATATGTGTGGTTATTGTTTGCTGATTTAGCTAAAATTGAAACAGATCGGCAAAGATAATATAATTTCTATCTTTGCCGATCTGTTTTGCTTAACTGTTTCAATACGGAAAATGGGCTCTATTTTACGCTGTGACGGGCTTTGCATTCGTACCATGACACGGAGGGATCTAACGATGAATCGTAGCGGTAGTTGGCGTACGGTTTTTTCTTGCGGAATTAGTCCTGGGTGCCCACATCAGGCCGCAGCAGCGACTCTGCGGTCGGATTCCGGTAACTTTCGGTCCGGGGAAAATTCCGTATCTTTTTTTTGCACGCCATTTCTTTTCCCCTTTTAAACAGCTAAGTATCGTGATTTATTTCAATATATCAAAATTGTACTAATATCTTTATGTCCCCTTTTCAATTTCAGTGGCTGCGAGCAGTTGGGAGATCTTGGCAATCCCCAATCCTTTTATCTTTTCCAAATCCTTTCTGTTGGTATTCAGCAATCCACTGAGGCCTCCAAAGTTTTTGAGCAGTTCTCGTGCTAATGTGACTGCATCTTTTCCTTTAATCCCTGTGCGAAGAAGTATGGCCACCAATCCTGCATCCGATACATATCCCGGGCCCTTATCCAACAAAAGCTCTCGTGGTCGCTCCGATTTAGGCCAGCTCTTTATTCCGTGCTTGGTCTTAACTTTGTCCATATAATGAAAATCCTATAATCCTTTATGTCCAAATATGTAAGCAATTTCCTATAAAAAATAACTATGCGTCAATTAGTTTTTATAGAAAGAAGAAATTATTATGTTATCGAGAAAAAATTAAAATGCCAATTGAAATGAATTTTTATAAACAGTGCAATATTAATTCATTTCGATTCTCTTGTGGAAATCTTCTTGATTATAATTTTACTGACTTTTGTAATAACTCAAGGTCTTCCTCGGTTTTAACAAATATACCGATATTCCCTAATCTCACATTCCTAAGTCCCACATCCTTTACCCTTGCGTAAGCATCAAGCATTTGCCTAAGAGTGGGAGATGGGACTTCCTTTAGCTGATATTCAGGAAAAAAGGCAAGAATTGTATATGGAATCTGGGGATCTTCCTCATTAAGAATTTGGGCTATCTTTTCTATCTGATCTGCCTCCACCCAGCCCGGGATAAAAAGTGAGAGCACCTCAAGGACAAAGCCCCTCTTTTTTATCTCAAAAGGAAGCTTTAAGATCCGCTCATTGGAGCATCCGGTCAATTGTCGATGTACTTCATTATCATATGCCTTGATGTCGAGCCAGAAGGCATCAATTCCAGAGGCCTTAAGCCTGTCCAAATTTTTTGGAGTAAGTCCATAACCATTGGTCTCAAAGAGAACCCAGAGATCCTCTCTTTGTCCTTTAATCTCCTCTGCGGTTAAGCAGTAAAATTCTGGCTGGCATGCAAGATCACCTCCTGTAAAGGCGATAATGTTCCTGGCTGGGCCCCATCCTTGAGGCGAGAGGATTATCTGATGAGGTTCTAATACCTCTGGGCAACCTTGGGGCCTCTTTTTCTCTGTAACACATAATCCACAGCAATGACAGAGATCGTGGGCATGGAAGCTGGTTGCCCTTTCCCTTGGCTCCCAATAGGTGATAGTTTTGGCATAGTCACCTGCCAATTTTCCAATACCTTTCGGGGACATCCACTTCCCCGAAGCGTACTGTGTAAAGTACCACGAATGACACTTCTTACAAGTAAAGTTACATCCTGATTGATAAATAGAAAAATAATGCTCGGGCCTGGATAGATGGGCAGACTCTATGAGCCTGGAAGGAGTATTTCCTTCCCATTTAAGGGTAACTTGGCAGGCCCTCTCTAATAGGGATTTTATGAGTCTAATCCTTTCTGCTTCATAGGCTACCATACAGCTTCCAGACTCAAATCCTTGTTCTTTTAGACGACAGGCAGCCGCCTCTCTCTCAGTCTTTTTTTCTTTTTTTGCTTGCACAGCCATATTCATTATCCGTGAAGTATTTTTGTGTATGGTACCACGATCTTCGATTTCCTGAATGTGCCGGTTTTATGGAATTCAACCTTTAAAGGTTATGACTCTATCATTTCGGAAATTGACTGATTTCCTCAAAAGACATCATAAAATTATAGCACCATTCACCAAATGGGAAATAAGTTTTTTTAGATTGAGGATAAAAATGAAGTTTGAGGAAGAATGGGATGATTGTTTTGATATAAAAATAGGACCCTTTGGAATGGGTGTGTACTTTGGTCCTCGGCCTTTCAAGTTAAGGTATTCCAGAACCTCTGATTACCATCTGTTAAATTTTTAGACAAACCGCGATGAAAAAAAGAAGATGTCAAAGTAAGATTAATTGAACCAGGGATACTAAAGATAGAATGGCCGCGCAAGATTAAGGGTGAAGAAATTCCGGTCGAATAATTTTCAAATATTAATCTACAAACCCCAAACAAACTAGTTGCTATTGAGTGTAGTTCTGTGATGTATTTGGTTAATTCAACAACACATCACTCTATATTCAAGATGGCTTAATGAGTTAGATATTTGGACATATCCTGTATAATGATATAAAGGACATCCGAACCATGTCAAATAAAGCATCCTACGTCACGATCACCGTCGATAAGAGCCATATTATCATAATCGGGGAGCGACTGTACGAGCAGAGCATTGAACTTATCAGGGAACTGGTCAATAATGCCTACGATGCAGACGCAACGCGGGTGGACGTGACTGTCACGGACAAAGAGATCACTGTCGCGGATAATGGTGAGGGAATGGATATCGAGGGACTCGAGCAATACTTTAATGTTGGATCCGCTGAAAAGCTTATTAATCCCATATCTCCCCGATTTGGGAGAAACAGAATTGGTCAATTCGGCATAGGGAAGTTCGCAAGTCTGGCCGCTGCTTCTCGCTTTGAGATCACTACGCAGAAAGGAACTTTTGCGGCCCGAGTCGTATTCGACAAGGCACGCTGGATTGAAGGGGGCGATTCATGGAAGATCCCCCTTACTTTATTGGAAAGGGATCCTAAGAGCGGCGATGGAACCACAGTGAGCCTCGTTGAATTGAAAAAGACCTTCAGGCCAGAAGACGTCACCCAGAGAATTGCCGAAGGCGTACCCATTCGTGCGAGGGATTTTTCTGTATACGTAAACGGGTACAGGGTGACCCCTAGGACACTGGCAGGGAATCGCATCCCTGTTATGGATGGCACCCAATACGGCATTATCCATGGGGAAATCGTGATCATTCCCGCCTATCGCGCCAGCAAAGAGGACATGGGCATTGAGATCAAGGTAAAAGGGGTAACGGTTCGACGAGAGCTATTCGAGATGGCTTCTTGGGGAAAGGCAGCAACACGTATTAAAGGGGAGGTCAATGCCGACTTTCTCCCTTTAACAAGCGATCGATCGGGATTTGTAAAGGATTCCTCGGAATACAAATCATTCCTCAAGGCCATGGAGAAAACGATGGCCGAGGTTAAAAGGGCGTATAGTCAGTTGGACTCTGAGCGAGAGAATCGAAGGGTTAGCCTCGCAGTCAAGGAGGCTTTGCGGCGCGTACACCATGCTTTAGTGCTGAACCCGGAGTTTTCCCCGTTCGGTGTTGTTCCTTTATCGGAAGAGGGAAAGCGAGGTGCAGGGGAAACGGGTGTCGAACTATCTCCTAGGAAAGAAGAGTCTAAAGAGGTCAAGGTAGAAGATGTAGAAGAAGAAATCACATCACATCCAGATGAGGTCGATTCCACCTCTGTGGCAAGCAACGACAAACCTAAAAAGGAGAGAAAGCCTTCTCTCCGGATAGCAACACCGAACGCGGTGGTGAAAAGGCTTAAGTTTGGCGATGCCGGGGTAACTTGCTGCCTGGATCACCTGGGACAGGACGGGCCGGAGTGCATGACGGAAGGAACGATCATCTATATTAATCGGGACCACCCTTTATACAAGCGGGAAGCCAGAAAAAGAGAGGCTCACATACTGAACATCGCTCGGCTCATAACACAGGAGATATCGTTACTGAAAGACCCAGAGAACCCCCGTGAGGCCTACAATCGTCAATCCAAACTGCTTTGTGATGCTTTCAAAGAGAGTGAGGACAAACCCTTAAGACAGAAAAGGAGCAAAGGCTAAGGGTGAAGAAATCCCGGTGGAATAAACTAATAGCTTAGGAACTTCCTTTTTTGTCGAAGGTGCTCGCAGATTATAAAGATTTATAAAATATTTTTTATCAGCGAAAATCTGCGGCCTAATTAAATACCGAGATTTAATCATACAACTCCAAGATATCGGCCTTGAGCTTTCCTTACATTATTTTGTTGTGTTCTTCGACTCACTGTTTTGAATGAATTGCGATTGAAATATGCAATGAATGGAGAATACCTCAAATTCAGTTAGATATACGTAAGATATCTCAATTTATTAAGTATTTAGGGTAGTGGCAAGTAATCTCAGATTTCGAAAAGCATCAAATCTGCGTCAAATCTATTTCATATCGCAAATTTCCCTAATCTGTGGTATTGTCAATATATCGCAAACTCAGGATTGTTCTCCTTGATGACGATATCTCACAGTATTCGAATTCCATGTTAAGAGCCAATATATCTGCCTCATCTTGTGCAAAGCATCATTTGTTAAATTTGTTTAATAATTGAATAAGAGGGACTTGGTCAGTTAGAAATTATAGGCTGAAATCCAATTTTAGCTGATGTAAGATTAAAGGGCAGAAGTTTGCAGGAGCAATAGAATGGAAGACTTCCAATCTGATAAGGATGGGAAGATTTTACATCCCCAAAAATTAACAGCAGAAGTTGAGGATATACAACCAAAGCGGTCAATTCCAAGACTAAATAGCCAGGAGCAGACTCTCTACAAGGCACTTCTGGAAAAAGACACCGGTCTATCAACAATGTATTTGGGGGCATTGTCTGTTCTGGGCAGCGAGAACCCGGACAGACATGCACTTGCTGCTCACGGATTTCGGGAGTTGATGGAGAAGATTCCCAGAATTGTAGAAATGAGGATAAAGGCAGGGAAAGAGAATCTCAAAACGAAGGTCATTTATTTAGAAAATCTCTGGAAAGCAACATGCAAAAGTTCGAATTGTCGCGGTAGTAAAGTTTGGAAGGGAGAAATCGATAAGCCTCTCTCAGGGTGGCTAAAAGAGATTAATAAATTCTTTCGCTGGTTTAATGAACACTACCCTCGACGGAAAGCTGAGACCGCTGCTACCCTGAGAGGTCTTGATGGTTCTGGACGTAATTTACCACCCCTTCTTGAGGATTTAAATATTAGAAAGTGGGAGGTCATAAGAAACTATTTTCAGGGCATCGCACATCATCGGACCTTCCAGAGTCCCCAGGAATTCAGTCAATGGCAAGACGCATTAGAGGTCATGCTCATTGATATGCTACGTCCAAGAACATATGAAGATTTTGACCTGATTGATAAGATAATTCAGGAGGGTGAGGGCAATGATTAGCTCGGAACTCATTAAGAAGGCTTTATCTCAGATTGGGAAGAGGGATGCTAATTATAAGTATTTTTTTGACAGTCTGAACTCTCCTGAATGGATAGAGCCCTTATATAAAGAAGGCATGTTCCAGCACCCTCTCGAGCCCGAGCGCGAGGGCGATACCATCGGCTTCCCGATCTGGCCTGAGTCGCGCTATTTGGCTCGGATGGCAACTTATGCCCCGGAGAAGGTGTTAGAAATTGCCCTGAAGATACCGGATACCGAGAATGTCAGAGTTAATGAAGACTTAGCCGATGCTGCGTTTGTCATGCCAGCTAATCTGGCAGCGCGCCTAGTTCCAAAGGCCAAGGACTGGCTAAAGAAGCCTTACAAAATGCTCCTTACCGAGAAACTTGGAGAACTCGTGACGCACCTCACCAAGGGGGGCCAGATTCGCGAAGCAGTTGACCTTGCCGGGACTATTTTGGAGGTATTACCAGACCCACGAGAAGAGGAAGGCCGTGAAACAGAGAGAAACGAGCTATTTTCTCCCGAGCCACATGCGCGAATTGACGCCTGGGATTATGGAAGGATTCTTAAAAAGCAGGTCCCCGACCTGATTGAATCTGCTGGTTTGGAAGTCCTCTCAATGCTTTGTGATAGGCTTTCTGATGCCGTGCTTTTTTCAATATCTAAGAGAAAAGTAGCGGACCCCGAAGACTATTCATACATATGGCGACCCGCGATTGAAGAGCACAGCCAGAACCGTGAACATGACATACGCGGGTTTCTGGTTTCAGCGGTGAGAGATGCAGGGGAGAAACTGATTGAGGCTGAGGGGAAATCTGCCCTTGATTTGATTGAAAAAAGACCTTTTAAGATTTTTCTGCGTATAGGCCTTTATTTACGCCGTAGGTTTCCTGATTTAGATCCTGAAGGGACAGAAAACCTTATTACAAAACCGTCTATATATGATGATATCGGTATCTGGCATGAGTTCTTCCAGCTTTTGAAGGAACGTTTCGGGAGTTTTTCAAAAAGATCTCAGCGTGCGTACCTATCCCTTGTGAGTAAAGGACCTGAACCCGAAGATATTGAGGGATGGGTGGAGTATCAAGCGGAAAGGAGAAAGCAGCGGGTAAATCAGGAGGAAATAGACCGTTATATTAGGCACTGGCAATATGAAAAACTGATGCCCATTCAGGCATATCTAGAGGATGAATGGAGCGAACGCTTTGGAAGGTTCAAGGAAGAATTCGGGGAACCTGACCATCCCGGTTTTCATGTCCACATCGGCGCAACCTGGGTAGGGCCTACAAGTCCAAAGGACATGGAAGAACTGCGATCTATGAGTATTGAAGAATTAATTCCTTTCCTGAAATCATGGCAACCGTCTGGGGAACACATGAGCTCCTCGCCAGAAGGACTTGGTCGCCAATTATCTGCTCTTGTCAAATCAGAGCCGGATCGGTTTGCTGAACAAGCATCAAAATTCAAGGGGATCGATCCGACATATGTCCGCGGCATTCTTTCAGGTCTTCGGGATGCGTTGAAGGACGGTAGGATTCTGAACTGGTCTCCGGTAATAGGTTTATGCCAGTGGGCTGTAGATCAACCAAGAGAGATGGTGACTCATAGAATCCCCTATGATAATCGCGACCCGGACTGGGGCTGGACAAGGAAAAGTATAGCTGATCTCTTTTCCGCTGGATTCGACGCTGGTGAAGCAGAGATACCATTTGAGTACCGTAGGAGTATTTGGGCAGTAATAAAGCCAATAACCGACGATCCTGAACCCACACATGAGGATGAGGCTGAACGCAATGGTATGGAATTAGACGCGGCATCCCTGTCCATCAATACAGCAAGAGGAGAGGCATTGCATGCAGTGGTAAGGTATGCCCTCTGGGTGCGACGTCATATTGAAAAGGAATCTGATGCTAAGCAACGTCTTGAACGGGGCTTCGATGAAATACCAGAGGTCCGTGAGGTTCTCAATCGTCATTTGGATCTGGGCCACGATCAGTCTCTTGCTATACGTTCGGTTTATGGCAGGTGGTTCCCTTGGCTCGTGCTGTTGGATTCCGGGTGGGCCGCTCAAAATTCTCCGAGTATCTTCCCAAAGGAAGATGCGTTGCGAGACTACTATGAAGCCGCATGGGATACCTACATACTCTTTTGTAGCCCGTATGATAGCATACTTGATTTGCTATACGAGGAGTATGAACGTGCAATCAAAATGTTGAGCATTACCTCAGAAAAGAAGAAGCTCCAAAGAAATCCTAAGGAGCGGCTCGCGGAGCATCTGATGTCATATTATTGGCGTGGGAAACTGAATCTAGACGATCCTGAAAACCTGATCGCAAAGTTTTTTGAGAAAGCCCCAGGTTCTCTTCGCGCCCATGCAATAGAATTCATGGGGAGAAGCCTTTATAACACAAAGGAGGAAATTGAGCCCGAAACGCTTGATCGGTTCCAAAGGCTTTGGGAGCAGCGCATTAGTAAGATACATAGTGAAGATGCAAAGGAGGCTAGCATAGAAACTTCCACCTTCGGGTGGTGGTTTGCCTCAGGAAAATTTGATGATTCTTGGAGTATCATGCAACTTAAGGAAGTATTAAGTATCACTGATAAAATTGATCCTAACCACTTGGTGGTTGAGCGCTTAGCATTTTTAGTCGAGACAATGCCATTGGCATCAGTCGAATGCCTCAGGAAGCTGGTAGAAAGTGACAAGAAAGGTTGGCATATTGAAGGCTGGAGAAAACATGCAGAGAGTATCCTTACGGCAGCGATCAAATCTGACGATGCCAAAGCCAGGGAAGCTTCGATTGACCTTATTCATCTTCTAGGAGCGCGGGAATTTCGAGGTTTTCGAGATCTGCTCTCTGACAAAAGATAAGCTTATGCTTTAGATACCCTACCTATAATCATTTCTTGCTAGCAAATAAATGATGGCAAGTTTCAACAGATTAAATGCCCTTTTGATCTCAACTTTCCTAACCTTTGATACCACGAAGCAAATTCTTCATGGACTGAATATGTTGTGATATATGCTCGGGTAAGTTCGTAAGCATTTTGCAGATACCTCCAATATCTTAAATATAAGTTGTCCTCAAAACCTTTGACATCCATGTCAAATCGGTAGAAGTTCGCGAGTGCATATCACTGCTATATCTGAAAAGCTGAGACCCTGCCGAATATGTTCTGATATCCTTTTCATATGCCAAAACAATCGACACATATACTTCCACTTTGTCAACTCGATTTTGGGCTGTTTTTTCTCCTACTTGCCATTGTTTGATACAAGAGGTTATCGACAATCTTGAGAGATAATTGTTTCTGACGGTCTTCGTTTGAAATAATCAGTAACCGCCGATTCACAACTCTTAAATATCCAGGGGTAATCAAGGAGCTGTCTTACCATATTCAGAAGATTGCCATTTAAATGTCAGGTTAAATTCTGGTCATTATAAAAAATAGCAATGAGGAACCTTTCAAAAAAGAAATAAGTGTAAACGATATATTTATAAATATAGTTTATCCTCATCAAATATGAAGTTAAACTACAATATTAATTTGAGGAATTTTATTCCCTCAAGCAACGCCTTTCTTTTAACCTTAGGGTGAACCTCCAATATGTTAATTATCGATGGTTTTAAAAAATGCTTTATCTCAGTATAGTCCACCTCCCCCTGCCCAGGGGCAAAGTGGTCTTCAAGACCTCTTACATCATGGAGATGTATTCCTATCATCTCTTCTGAATGTGCCTCAAGAAGGTCTTTCTGCTTTCTTAGACCCATGTTTTCCTGTACCTTTGCATGACCTACATCATACCAGTAACGGATCCGACCTCCCTTAAATTTTTGCAAGATAAGCCCAATCTCTTCTAAATCTGGAATCTCATGAAAATGGTACCTGTTTTCAATCCCAAAAAATATTCCCTTTTTTTCCGCCTCCCTGTTCAGGATATCCAAGCTTAAGAGCACTGCATTTAGATTTTTCTTTTTACTGGCTTGCCTGATTCGTTTTTGCTCTCCTATAAACGCCAATCCCTCTTTTTCAGCTATCTTTCCAATCCTGTATAATCTGAAAAGGTCTTGTGCTGGGTTTGGCATATCTACCCTGCCAAGGTGAAAAATAACAGCACCAGCTCCAAGCTCATGGGCATGCTCAAGTGTTTTTATAGAAAACTTAACTGCATTTGAGCGCTCGTCCTTATCCGTAGATGAAAGCAAAAACAGATCTCCACTTGCCTTATCATGGGTGATACCTTCTGGCATGGGGAAAAAATTGTGGATGCTTAATACTGTTAAGTCTCTTTTTAACCTGGATTTCATCTGCTGGAAAACATGGTTACTTATCCGGTATTCCAGCTCAACACCTTTTAGGCCCAACCCTAAAATATCGCCAACTATTTCCTCACTGCTGAATGTCCTGTTAGACCACCAACATGTAGAAATACCCAGCATATGCTTTCTTTCGATAGTTTTAATGATGATGTATTAAGACCTTATTACCACCATGGAAGTGATCTTGAAATGCCTATTGTCATATTTTTCAGATCACCAGAATTGCGGTGAGAAAAATTATTATTTTTTTGAAGAAAATTAGAATGGCAATATTTGATGGATCATCTTTTCTTTAACTATTTTTATTCTCCCCAGCGCTTGAATAGACTGTGTTCAATCCCAAAGTAATCAAACACCTTGCCGATGGTTTGGTGAATAATGTCTTCAATGGTCTTAGGGTGTTGATAAAAGGAGGGTATTGGCGGCAGTATATGGGCGCCCATATCAGCGGCCATAGTCATAAGGTTAAGGTGACCTCTGTGAAGTGGTGTCTCCCTGATTACCAAGACCAATTTCCTTTTTTCTTTTAAGGTAACATCGGCCGCCCTCACCAATAGATTCTCGGAATAGGAATTAGCTATGCCAGATAAGGTCTTTATAGTGCATGGGGCAACTATCATACCGCACGTCACAAAAGATCCACTTGCAGGAGGGGCAGTTAGATCGTCATTATGATAAACCTTGTCGGCCATGGATTCTACATCTCTCACAGAATAATCTGTTTCAAGGGTAATATTTTTTTTACCAGAATCTGAAATAATAAGATGGGTCTCGAGATCCTTTTTTTTAGTGAGCTCTTTTAACATCTCGATGCCATAGATAACACCGCTGGCACCAGTAATACCGATTATTATTCTTTTTGACATAAGGTCTCCTCTTTGGGGGCTTGGATTTTTGGAGTCTTTAAAATCAGTATTTATCTGCGTCAAAAAGTTCTCTTGAAGCTTACAGATATAAAGATGCAATCCTCTCCAGAATCAGATCCACAAGAATTTTGCTGTTCTCTATGACTTTCTGAATACCACCTTTACTAATATTGTCCCAGTGTATGCCGGCCGTAACAACAACTGGTGTGTTCAAGGCTGCTGCAAGGATTTCTGAAACGGCCTTGGCCAATTCGTCTTCCTTGTGCCCCGGCAGACAAATGACCGAAGCGGTCGCACTTGTGATTTCCGGGTCTTTAAGACTTGGCCGCGGTTGTGCTATGGCAACCGCACCAATATGCGGTTTTTCGCCACCCCATATGGCCACTAACAGGTCCTGCCCTATCAACCTGACACTGGCCTCCAGATCGTAGGCGCCTTCATTTGTTTTGATTTTAAAAACCGCGGTCATTTTTTTTAAAATATTCCTCGATGAATGGTTACGTCAAAAGCCCTGTATCCCGGGCAAGTTTTTCGGCCAATGCCTTTCCCATCTTGGTCCTAAACCAGAGCTCAAGCCCCTCAAGCAGATAGGCAGCGGCCTCTTTCCACTGATCTCCCATTAGATAATTCTTCCCAAACATGGTTGCAAACCTGTTAATACTTTCCGGTCCGTACCGGTCCATGCGATCTGACTCTACTATCAGTGTTGCCGAGGGATTTTCCATGGCAAAGACCTTATCAGGTTCGTTATGAATTGCAATGATAGAAATGATAGTATTGATCTTTCGTGGGTCATATCCCAAATCATCTAAGATCCTCTTTGCAAGCACTGCTCCATACTTCATATGCAGAGAAAGACTCATGGTTTTCCTTTTTCTTTCAGGCGAGGCGTGCCTGAAATCATCAAAGTTGATACTGCTCCACCCGATATCATGGAGATACAGGGTCGGGATCACAATTTCTTTATCCCCTTCTTCGTGCTGCAAAAGATACCTTCCATATTCAACGGCCCGCAGGGTGTGTGCCCAGTCACCGTTCCTACCTTTTTCGAGCAAAGGTTTCACGATATTCTTGATACTATTCTCAATTGCTTTATCCATTAGTAACTACGTAGAAAGAATTTCCATTAATGCGCCAACAACTGCACCTGCAAATTCAGGGGTCTCCAGGTCAGCGTTAACTTCTCTCACCTCAATATCACGCCTCAAATGTTTTTTAAGTTGAGTGACAAATACCATGTCTGCTTCACCATCGTAAAAGTAGGTCCCTCTCTTATCCACCGATGACCACCCGCCTAAAGGAATAAGCACTTTAACGGGACCCTGAGCCCCGTTCAATTTTTCGCCCATGGTATCCGCCACCTTTATCAGCTCTTCATGAGATAATCTCAAGAATGTGCGGACAGCATCATAGTCATATTTCTTCCGAGATGCATACTCCGGCTTATACTTGCGCTTGAGAGGAGACCCGAAATTTACTCCACACGGTGCAATAACCTGCGGTATCCCCTTTTTGCCGGCAGCTTCGAGCCGTGTGGAACCTGCTCCCCGACTGAAACCAAGGAGCTCTTCGCCTACCCCGCCTGGAGCAAGGTCGATTACAGCGCTAAAAATATCCTGGCGTTCTATTATTTCCTCCATAGCCCTGTCACCTATACCGGCGGCGGAAAAACCAATGATCTGATATCCCTTCTGCTCAAGCTCTTTTCTAATATTTACTGCACACTCCTCACAGGGCCCAAAATGTGTCATTGCTATTATAGGTTTTTCATCTTCAGCGTAAAAAGATACTGGAATACTAGAAGAACCTTCTACCATTCCGCAAATGGCACCGGCAGCCCTGGCCAGCACATTTCTCATCATGGTATTGAGCCCGGCGATCTCCACCACAGAGTGCATCAGTGTTATGTCTGCCGTACCTATATACTGTGAAGCAAGCCCGGGAAGTGCCGCTGTGCTGGAGACAGCAATTTTTGGGATTCCAAATGGGAGTGACTTCATAATACTTGTTGCCATCCGAGTGCCTGTAGTACCACCTACACTTATTATCCCACTCAATTCACCATTAGAAAACAATTCACTGACTTTTTGCCTGGCCCCATCCACTATGATCGGCATTCGTTTCCCCCTGTCAGATATAAGCGCTACCTCCTCAGGGCTTCGCCCGCTGGCCAAAATAACCTCTTCGCGGGTAATATCACACCTCCCCTGAGCCTCACCTAACAAACCCATATCCAGAATCCTGGCCTGATGACCATGTGATTCTATCAGCTGGCTCAGAAACTGAGCCTCTCCCCACTTCTCTTCGGCCATTACCAGAATAATTATCACTTTATTCATCTGTATTATTACAATCCTTTTTTTTGCTTTTCTTATCCTTGTATATACTCCGCAAACCTGTCCATGCTACCCGATAAGCATTGCTCTATATCACTGATGTAGGAGGCAGGATAGTCATTAGGCCAGATCCAGATTCCTGTTTTCTCGTCAATATCCGGAAGTTTCATGGAATCCCCAATGTCTAAATCTGACTGGTGAGGCCCAAAGGCAAATTCTTTAAAGGTAAATACTCTACCCGACGACTCAGGGTAGATTTGGAGGATTTCATCTCTAATTCGCCGATCTACAGCCAGAATCAATCCTGTCTCCACGATCATATTTTTTCTTATTTGTCTGGAGCGGTATAATGAAATATCTATTCCTCTTTGAGCCAGATAGTCTATGGCATAAATATTGGGGTTTTTGCCAAAGTAAGGGTACTCGAATACGAGCCCATGTTCGCTGGCATGCTCAAGATAAGCCCTGGGGAATATACCGGCAGATCCTATGTCTACTTTGTCTAACAGTTGAGGACGCGTATCTTTTAGCCTCTGCCGGAGAAGATTTTCTGCTATCACACTCCGTTCCCGGTTGCCGCAACAGACGAAAAGAATAGATGGTGTACTGTTACTCCTCCTCTTATCATTCACTGCCAATTATTCCCACCTGCCGAGCATTATATTGTGCCTTCTTCTTTAAGTTTATCTGTAATCATTTTGACCATTGCCTTATTATCTATCTTGCCGCTTTCACCCACAAGGGGAAGGGCATCCAAAACCTCCAGCCTTTCAGGAAGCTTAAACGCGGCAATTTTCTTACTCTTCAGATACTCAGCCATCTCCTCAAAGGTAAATTGCTCTCCCTCTTTAAGAGTGACGAAGGCGCATGCCCGTTCACCCATATCAGGATCAGGCATAGGCACCACAGCTGCGTTTGTCACCTTCCCGTATGCCAGGAGGTAATCTTCAATCTCTTTGGGATAGATGTTCTGTCCACCACGGATGATGATATTCTTCTTCCTTCCCATTATTTTCAAATAGCCGTCGTCCATAAGGGTGACCAGGTCGCCGGGTGTTGCAAAGCCATCCTCATCAAATGCCTCGGCCATAGTCTTCTCAATGTCCTTGTAGTAGCCGATCGAATTGCCCGGGCCTTTAAACCAAAGGGTCCCCACTTCTCCCTGCTTCACCGGATTCCCCGAATCGTCCAATATCTTTATCTCGATTCCCGGATGCAATCTGCCAACTGTAGTGAATCGTTGATCCTTAGAGGCAGTGATCGGCACACCGGATATTGATCCGGTATCCTGGGTACCGTAAGTCCCTAATATTGGACAGCCGAATCTCTCTTCAGCCTCCTTGGCCAGGGGCGGTGGAAGATAGCCGCCGGCAGTTTTTATAAAGCGCATGGAAGAAAGATCATACCTGTCCAGCGGTAATTCCAGCAGTCTTGCTAACTGCGTCGGCACAATAGCAATAACAGTAACCCTCTCCTGCTCCATAAATTTCAGGGTTTCCTCTCCACGATACAGATACTCCAATGCAATCTTTGCTCCGCCTACCGGGGCGGTGACATAGGCAGGCGTACCTCCTGGTGCACCTGCAAGCGGGGCAATGGCAAGGACACAATCATCAGGATCAAGCTGCCAATTCCTGACGTGAGCCTTTGCTGTCCAGATTTCACGGGCGGCGATCCTGTGTTCAATGAGCTTGGGGAGGCCTGTCGTGCCGGTAGTAGTAACCACAAACCCTACCTCTTCTATTGCATCTAATCTTCTGGCAAACAAATCGATAGGATCATATTCCTGCTCGTATGGATGCTCCATTAGGTCTTTCAAAGAGATACAATCCTGAGGAATATCTTCGCCAACGAGAATTATATTATTCAGGTGTGGCAAATCGGCCTGGAGTTCTTTTGCCATCTGGTAGTAGTCAAAGTTTCGATACTGTTTAGGGATAACAATACCTACCGCTCCTGTCCGTCCGGCAATTTCTGCTAATTCATTTTGACGAAAGGTTGTCATTTCTGGAATAGATAAAACCCCTGCCCTTTCGCAGGCAAGACGCACCAGAACTTGCTCAATACAGTTAGGTAACTGTATCATCAAACTGTCATCCCTATTCAACTTGATATCCTTGATCAGGGCAAAAGCAATCCTATCTATGTCTTGCTTGGCCTCTGCCCAGGTGAGCCTACTGCCTAAAGAATCTACCAAAGCTTCTTTGTTGGGCCATTTTCTGGCGTTTCTATCCCAATAATCAGGGAGAATGGTTTTATCCCAATACTCTCCTCTTAAGTATCTCTGTATTTCTTCCGAGTCATAGCGTACTGGCTTCATATCGAAACACCTCCACACAATATATTAAAAAAACGTAACTAACCAGGTTTTCAAGTTCAAGGTTCACAGTTCAGGGGTTCAAAATGGAGTCATGAACCATTGTTCATGCCAATACTCCTCAATGGGCTCATGAAAAAAATCGCATGTACCGGTTAATGGTTCATCAAATAACCATTGAACCCTGCCTGTCCCGATACAATCGGGGCGGGCAGGCGTGAACCCGGAACTTTGAACCTATGTCAAAAAACATTCAGATTAGCACTGATCCTTTATCATCTTGATCATGAGATCAGCAGCTGCATCTGCAAAGGCCCTCTCATTAATATGGTAGTCGACTTTAATGACCTCAATATCTGATTTAAGTAATTTCTGCAATGTCTTAGAGAAGGCATTGCTGGATTCCACATCAAACAAGACATCCCCTTCTCTGTCAGCCTCAGACCATCCCTTTAAAGGGATCAAGACCTTTATCGGGTTATGGCTTTGATTCAATTTATAGGCGACTGTCTTTGCTAATGATCTTGATTCATCTGCGGTAAGTCTGATGGCAGACCTAAAATCGTAAAAAAATATCTTTCGATCTTTATATTTTTCCGGGATACTTTTATTATCAAATTCAAGAACAGCAGAGTCAAGTCCGCCTGGTATCACCAATCTTGGTATATTGATGCCTACAGGTGTTTGCAACCTTTGAGGACCAATTGCTCCACAGTAGCCACCAAACATGGCGTCAGCCAATTCATGGGTGGCAAGATCCAAAACACCGTGAAAAAAGGACTCCCCCATCATCTCGTCCATGGCCATCCCACCTGTACCGTTTGCATGAAAAGGAATTACTTCAAAATGATTTTCTTCCAGAATAGATTTTATGTTTTCAGCTGCCTGGGTAATAAAACCAAACAGGGATAATGCTACCCGTGGTAATTCAACTCCCCTGTTATTATTTGTTAGCATCATCCCACAAATAGCTCCTGCAGCTCTTGATAAAATAAGTCGTGATATGGAGTTCAGCCCGAGCATATCTACAACACTATGCATTATAGTGACATCTTTGGTGCCTATCGTCTGAGACATATCACGAGAAGCCACAGTAGAAACCATCAATTTAGGAACCCCCAAAGGGAGAACCTTCATAATAGAGGTCCCCATAAAAGTTCCTGTCCCGCCACCAGCAGAGATAATGGCTCCGATTTTTCCTTGATGATAAAGATCAAGCACGAGGTCTTTCGCCTTCTCGACAATGGCTTCAACCATACTTGATCGTTCCATATCTTTAATATTTATCGATTTGGATACAGAAAAATCCGGTGAGAATTTAGACAATCCAGTGGTTCCAACATCAATAGTAATGGTCAAATACCCTTTTGACTCAATAACCTCTTTTAAGAATAGATGCTCCTCGCCCTTTGAATCCAGGGTACCAACTATAGCAACCGATTTTTTCATCTTACCTTAAACCAATCGCAATACTATCTATTAGTTTCACTCTCAAATTGAATTGGTTTGTATAGGCTAAGTTCAACGCAGGTTTCAGGGGGATAATTCCTTATAGTATATTCATATTAGATTTTATTTGAATGAATCGGTTTTCTCGGGCCGATTTTTTTTCCTATCTCTAATGCTGGCCCTAAATCTCTCCCAAAACTCCTTGTCGGTATCCTGCCATGCAGCGCCCCATCTCTTTTCAAAATAAGAGGAAGGTAACCTATTCTGCCAGGGTTCCCAAGGATTTTTTCTTTTTTCCTGAGCTTCAAATATATCATTTAAAAAAACTGCAATATTCGTTATTTCTTCCTTGGGTAAATAAGAAACAGCTCCTTCTTTGATAGATTTTACGAGATTGTCAGGACTAAATGCATGGGCTGTCAACATGACTGCTGTTATTTTTCTCTGTTTAGCAATTTGTAACAGTCCATAGCCATCAACGCCCATGATATCCAAAATTGCTATATCAAAATTTTGGGATTCCAAAAACCCTTTGGCCTGATCAAATGTGGAAGCTTTAACAACATCACACATTGATAGTAGCTCTTCCAATGCATCTAATATATCAGGTTCATCATCCACAACGAGGATCCTTTTGCCATCCAATAAATTGCTGTCTGACATAATATCAACTCCTCTTTGAAATGAGCATCTCAGCCCTGTTCTCTTCTTTTCCCGTCACACAGGCGAATGATATTCGGCACAGGGGAGTGTAGAAAGAAGCGAAAAAATGAAAATTTCTAAATAATCAAGGTGTTTTCTGTCCTAAAGCCCAAATTCCTTCCATCGACTAAGTACTTGCTGTGTCATTTTTTTATCCATGAATATCTCGACCGGTTTTTCGTCCCATTCATAAGGGGTAGTTGCATCCATGATAATTCTCGATACAATATCTCTTTCTTTGATGTGTTGAGAGGGATCAAGCGGTGTAGCACGACCTCGCTTTATTATCTCTGTATCACGGTAAGGATTATAACGTACCGAAAGGGCCCACATCACCCGATCCCAGTCATCGGCAGGAATATCAGCATCTACTACAATCACTCCTTTCAGACCATAGTGACCGGTGGTAGTAGCAATCACCGCATTGCCCGCATGATTAGCATGACCAGGATACATGGTCTTAACCGAGACAATTGCCCAAAATCGACCTGCAGAATTGGCAGGTATATAAACCGACTGAATACCTGGAACCCGCATGGTTTCCAAATCTGTCCATAGGGTAGCAGTCCGGTTGAGGGATTGAACCATATGTATATCGTTTATTGGTTTCCCCACAGTGGTTGACCAGAATATGGGGCTATTCCGGTGGATGATCCTTTTTACTTCCAGACAGGGTTTAGGAAAATCCTTTCCTTTGCTCCCTGAGTAATAACCTGTGTATTCTCCAAGTGGGCCTTCTGGTTTCAAGTTCTCAGGATCGATTTCACCCTCAAGAATAATCTCTGCATGAGCTGGAAATTTCAAGCCTGTAAAATCACTTTCAAAAATCTCTACGGGTTCACCCCTTAATGCGCCGGCGATATCATATTCATCTGTCTGGGCCGAGATCAGGGTGCTGGACACCAAAAATAATATTGGATCACAACCGATTACTGCAGCAGCGGGCATCTTTTTCCCCATAGCCTGGTACTGTTTCATCATCATATCGCCATGCTTCCCTTTTATGATCTGGACCCCAACGTGATTATCATCTAAGATTTGCATCCGGTATGTGCCTAAGTTTGTCCACCCGGTTTCTGGGTCTTTAGTGACTAGAAAGGCAGAGGTTCCTATATAGCGACCTCCGTCCATAGGGTAAAACAAGGGCGCAGGGAATTTGTTGACATTGACATCCTTCCCCTCGATGACATTCTCCATTACTGGCGGGGCGTCAACCATTCTTGGCTTGATAAGCTCCTTGGTGGTCAATTTCATCCATTCCCTGGATAACTGGCACATGGAATAATCACTCGGTTGACCCAAAATCACGGCCATTTTTTTGGGTGTCGTACAAGCGCTGATCAGGACCGGAATATCATATCCTAGATTCTCAAACAGGAGCACTGGTCCGCCAGCTTCTTCATTAATTTTGGCCGTATGAGACAGTTCAAGATTAACATCAACCGGTGCTTTAATCCTGTGTAAAATTCCCTCTTCTTCGCATTTTGCAATAAAGTCTCTAATATCTTTCATAAATATTCTTTACCTCCTGTAGGTTTCAAATGTCCGCTTGATCGTCCGTCGTCAGTTGCTGAAGAACAGTTTCCCAGTTTTGGCAACGGACTACTGACCACGGACAACTAACATTAATTAATCTTGATCCGTTTCATAGCCTGTTCCATCAATAATTGGTAGCCGCTCTTTTTCCCAATAATAGACTCTTTCTTGCGCTGGCTCCAGACGGTCTCCGGACGGGCCTGCACAATGAAAACACTTTCTGGGAAAGAAAAGTCCTTATCAATGGCCCATTCTATGTCCATAGCACGACCATAGTGTTTTTCAATCTCCTTGGCTATCTTTACAAGCTCTTTTATTTCATAATCCTCCATACAGCATTCAGACTGCATATCTGACTCTACAGCGGCATTTACAACCTCTTGCCTGTCAGGGTCATACACACATTGAATATGCTTGGTGGATACAGTCTTCTCGCTAATCTCCATAACTACCTTATCCACGACAAACTTGTCAGGATTGACGGAACCAGACACCACTGTCTCTCCCAATCCCCAGCTTCCTTCAATAACAACCTTGGACGGGTCCCCATCAGTCGGGTTAATGGTAAACATCACTCCAGCTGTCCTTGAATTAACCATTTTCTGTACGCCAACGCTAATCAACACCTTTTCATGGGGAAAGTTGTTCTTGATTCTATAACTGATGGCGCGAGGCGTAAACAGGCTGGCCCAGCACCTCTGAACACTGTCGATAACATTTTCTATTCCCTCAACCCAAAGGTATGTGTCCTGCTGCCCGGCAAAGCTTGCCGTGGGCAGATCCTCTGCTGTTGCGCTGGAACGTACCGCCACGGGAACTGTTTCAACAACACATTTCTTACAAAGCTGGGCATACCATTCTTTTATGGCTGCCTGAACATTACCAGACATGGGGGCATTGTTAATCAAATCTTGGACTTCGGCGCTCGCGTTATTGAGGGCCTCAACATCATCAACACTCAACCCAGAAAGGATCTGAAAGATTGTATCCTTTATTCCTGTATCGGTTATGAAGCGAAGGTAGCTGTCAGTGGTTACAGCAAATCCTGGTGGGACGTGTATGCCGGCCCCGATCATTTCCCCTAAGCTTGCATTTTTTCCCCCAACCATTTGAAGCGAATTCTTATTTAACTCCTCAAAATCCAGGATGTAGTCCATCCATTCCTCTATCTAACCACGGAGCTTCGCTCCGGTCGGGGTATTGGAGTATTGGAGTGATGATTTTAGTCTCGCGTCCAATACTCCGTTTCCCCCCAAACTCCATTCCCTATATATTAAGCTCTCTTAATAATGGTAACTACACCCGTATCCCCATCAACCTTGATAATATCCCCGGTCTTGATAATTGAGGTAGCAACGCCAGTACCGGTCACTGCCGGAAGACCATATTCCCTGCACACAATAGCCGCATGGCTGGTAAGCCCGCCGATGTCAGTCACCGTTGCCTTTATCTTGGTAAATACAGGTGCCCAGGATGGGTTAGTATTGGGACAAACCATGATTTCTCCCTCTTTGATGTCCACAATCTCCTTAAGGCGCCTGAGCACCCTTACCGGGCCTTCAATAATACCTGCAGAAGAAGCAAAGCCCTTGATTTCAGATACATCCTCAGGTCTAACCTCTCCCATACCTTTGAGCCATTCCTTTACCTTATCGGTGGTGACACCCCACAGCATAATGGTGAATGGTTCTGCCACTTCTTCGGGCGGAATACCTAACGCCGGGCTCGGGTTCCAATTGCTTGCTGCCTTGAGAATCTTTTTTCGTTTGTCAACCTTGGCCTTGTAATAGTTGCCCCTTACAGGTATATCCACTCCTAAGGCCCAACCAGTTGCCACTTCAGTGAGAAGTTCAGGTATCTCATAGCGGTTGAACATAAATATGTCATCCACTTCATTAATAATATTGTTGTCTACCAGGAGATTGCCGAATTCCCGTATCTTGGCAAACCATATGGTGTGGAACCAGTGCTCCACCCAGAAGAGATGGTCCTCGGCATACCTGTAAATGGTCCTGACAGTATTATAGGCGTTATTAAAGGCATCTTTATCTTCATCACTCTGAATAAGTTCACGGTATTTTGCAACAGTCTTATCTCTTTCCTTATTGACCTCATCCAAAGACCGCTCAATTGTTTCTCCATTTTCCAGCCGTTCCACATAACTCTTGATATAGCTGTAAGGGATATCTAAGCTGTTGATCCAGCTTCCTTCATGATGGAACCAGCCGCTCCCGCACGATACATAGAACCATGGGTCTTTGGCTTTATCAAATGTCTCAAGCCATTTCTTCCCGTCCTCTGACTTTTCAAGTGCTGCTATCTTCTGATCCGACGTTCTCTCGCCCTTAAGGATGTCTGCTACACCACTCAAGGAGGTGGCTAATCTGGATAGCTGGCAAAGCTCCTCTTCAGGTCGGAACATAGACACATAGGCACCTGCTACCATCTTGCCAATGGCGCTCTCATTAATCCCCGGAAAGAGCTTCCTGCAAACGTCACCGAACATGAGGTAGGCAAGGTATGTCAGGTTAAGCATCTCAAAGTGGTATTGCCAGCCCTTAAACATTTGATTTACAAGGTTGTTAAAGCTTTCGAGAATGTCATAAGATACATAATAGCCTGTAGGTGCGGGCAAGACCTGGTCTTCTGGAACGAATTTCGGCAGTTCTTTTGGTACCTCAATTGCTTCCATCTCTTTCCCCAGGGCCTTAAATTTGGTCAGCCACTTGTCCCACAACTCATCATAATGTTCAAACACATAAAACACTCTCTTCTCAAATCGCTGGGCCTTTTCGCCTATTACCTCCTCTGGCGGGGGCGCAATCGCACAGATATACATGTATGGCCCGACCATCCGCTGGGCGATTCCTTGAGCCGGGGGTATACAAAATACCCGAGTGGTGTATTGCGAAAGTGAAATCTGCCATGCCTCCTGGAAAATCAGGTCCAGTGGCGGCATGGGCTCTGGGGCGTGAATCTTGTCCAGATACCAGAATTGCTTGCTCTCCCATTCCCCCCTCTCCTTGGAAAACAGATAGTGGGATGGGTACATCTCTTCCCAGCCTTCAAGCTCTTTTGGAACTTGAAACTCATGAGGATCCGGAAATCTTCCTACTTTTTCTTCTGCCATTTTTATCCCCCTTTTAAAATTGTTAAAAAATCAAAGAAATAATCAAAAAAGCCCAGTATGGGCTAATACATTTTGAAAAATGGGAAGTGAAAATTTTTATTGAGAGGGAATAGAATAATAAGTGTTGCATTGATGTGCTAAGTTTTAAAATATTTCAACAAATATGATTTAATATCACCTCCTACAAAAAATCTGTCAATCTCTTTTTTTTTATGGTAAATATAAGGTTTAGTTATATATAGATATGATCCATAAAATTCTTTTTAGGATATGATAAATTTTAACCAGCTCAGAGACTTTTATCAGGTTGCTAAAAACCTTAATTTTACCATAGCTGTCAATAAGCTTTACATAACCCAACCAGCTGTTAGCACCCAGATAAAGCTATTTGAAGATTACTGCAATCTAAAACTTTTCAAGAAGAAGGGCAGAAAGATCTACCTACAGATGAAGGGGAAACCCTTTATAGTTACGCCCGGAAAATCTTTGAATATGAAAGAGAAATTGAAAGCGTAATCGAGGATATAAGAGAGTCAAATAACCACCGCCAGAGGCGGTGGCTTGATTATTTTAGTCCTGAAAGGTACCCTGGTTTTTGTGCTCCAAGGCTGGATCAACGGTTCTATCTCTTTGACATATTCATTCATATTGTAATGTCGGGGACATTGACCAAGGCAATCATAATCAGATTATTCTCAAATCTATTTCATTCTTGCCATTTGAGGGTTGTTAGGCATTTTGGTTCTATTTAACATAGCAACAAATAATTATTACTCTAACGGTAGAACCTTTTTATTGTACCACTACCAGAGGTAGTGGTTTAAACCGATTAATTAAAGAGAGGTATCCTGCGGCTTGGTACAACCAAGACCTATGCCCGCTATTTTATGCCTTTCCTTATATCCAGCTTCCATGAGGCATATCCCCACATTAAAATCAACCTTGATGAAGGCAGCTCCCTGGACATGATTCACAGTCTGCTTGATTTCAGAAACGAGCTTGCAATTATTGCCAGGGTTGAGGACAACTCTGACATTTGCTTTATCCCATTCAGCCAGGAAGAAGTGCTGGTTATATTATCTCCTTCCCATAAACTTGCAGGCAAGAAGGCATTAGCTATTAGAGATCTTGCAGGAGAGCCGATAATCATGAAAGAGGAAGGATCGGGCACAAGAAAACTGGTGAGCGAGTTATTCGCCAAAAAAGATCTTACCCCGAATATCTTAATGGAAACGGGTAATACAGAGTTCATAAAACAGCTTGTCCAGAGGGGGGATGGTGTTTCTTTTTTAGTAAAAGCAGCAGTGACAAAAGAGCTTAAGGAAAAAAAATTGGCATCTGTCCCACTTGATGGCCAAAAGATTTTTCTCGATGTGAGTATTGCGTATCACAAAGATCAACACCTCTCACCACCTGCACAAGCCTTTCTTGATATATTGAGAAAACTGGGAGCAAGGGCTAAGCCCCTTCATGATATTGGTGCCTTTATGACGGAAATGACTGCCCATCCTCAATGAAAAGATCCTGCTCATTTTTTCAAGAAATATACCGAGCAAGAAAATAACAAAAAAATTAGTGGTTTGAGGTTACATGATTATTGAAAAATGGTGAGGGATGAAAGAGAGGGGCTACAACTTTCATTTTAGGACAACCCGTTTGTTTTTTGTTGACATTATCCAAATTGTGATTTAGACGTCAAAAAGCTTTTAAAATGTATATCCACGATACGAAACTTCCTCAAAAAGAGGTTTCATCATGATTGATGATTTGAGAGCTTTCCTGGATGCCCTAAAAGACAGAGGCAAACTCCGTGTGGTCAATAACGCCGATTGGGATCTGGAGATTGGCACGATTAATGAGTTAATGTCTGAAAGACAGGGGCCTGCTCTATTATTTGATAAAATAAAAGGGTATCCCCAAGGATTTCGGGTAGCCACCAATCTGCTCCACCATAAAGTTGGCCAAAAGCTGGCCTTTGGCTTTTCAGAAGAAATGACAGACCTTGAGTGTGTAGCCGACTGGAAGGAACGGTGGAATAAATTTAAACCAGTCCCACCAGTTGAGCTTAAAGATGGCCCAATTCTTGAGAATACTCTAAAGAATGATGACATAGACATTTACAAATTCCCAACTCCCAAATGGCATACTCATGACGGTGGTCGTTATATAGGGACAGGAGTTATTACCATTACTCGAGACCCTGATGAAAGATGGGTTAATTTCGGAACATACCGGGTAATGATACAAGACAAGACCACCCTCGCCTTCTACGCCTCACCTGGAAAACATGCAACTATTATGCGTGAAAAATACTGGGCCATGGGTAAACCCTGCCCTGTGGCCATGTGCTTTGGCGTTGATCCACTTCTGTTTTCACTGTCTACAATTAGTTTACCATGGGGAACATCCGAATACGATATGGCCGGATATATCAAGAACAAGGGTGT
>Ga0307427_1000298_pt1 | contig 33545 bp, 28 predicted proteins | sample SalMarWE160190MG_FD_202162 | JGI IMG/M metagenome (GOLD analysis project Ga0307427, IMG submission 202162) | Salt marsh sediment microbial communities from the Plum Island Ecosystem LTER, Massachusetts, United States - WE1603-190 | ecosystem: Environmental > Aquatic > Marine > Intertidal zone >...
AGCGGCTATAATTATCTTGACAGTGCTAGCTGTCATATGAGAACTCCTTTCGGGTCTAGGATTTTCCTATTTTCAAGGAGTTCTCTCTTTTTGTCTACTCAAATATGGAAATATGATACAGTATCTTAAGCCCATATCGATGCAATAACAGCATTTAATGAATTAGAAAAGGAAACATTTATTTATTATCGCGGCGCGTTTTCACTATAATCGTCATACCGATGAAGCCAATGATGATGCCAGAAACGGAAAAGGCAACAGCTAAAAAATTCAGGAAAAACGTTGACGCAATTGCCTGTAATACCATTAATAAAGGCAATATGACGCCCAAAAGAGATAACATGAAACCTAGAAAAATCGTCTTCCAAGGACTCCAATTACGCATCTTTATATAACCAACATGCTACATATTGATCTGGCTTTGTCTTAAAATACGGCGGAACTTCCACCTCACAAAGTCCCTCGATTTTATAAGGGCATCGTGGGTGAAACCGACAACCTTTGGGAGGGTTGACCAGACTTGGCGGCTCACCAGGAGGAACATCTCGATAATGTAACGCGTTATTAGCATCAGGATCTGAGGTTGCTTCCATCAATGCTTTTGTATAGGGGTGTTTTGGATCGTGAACCACATCTTCAATTAATGTCTTTTCAATTAATTGACCTGCATACATAACAAACACTCTCTCTGAAAAATAACGCACTGTGGAAAGATCATGCGTGATGTAAATCACAGCAAGATCATGCCTTTCCTGCAAGGATTCCATCAATCTCAATATCTCTACACGTACTGAAGCGTCCAACATAGAAACCGGCTCATCCGCAACAATCATCTTGGGTTCCAATAACATCGCACGTGCTAAAACAACACGCTGTTGCTGACCACCGCTGAGCATGTGCGGGAATTTTTCAAGAAAATCTCCTGGCGGCGTTAGCTTGACCTCTTCAAGAGCGTTAAAAATGCGATCCTTTCGTTCCTGCTTACTATTGATTCCATTGATAATCATCGGTTCTTCAAGTATTCTTCGGATATTCATAAAAGGAGCCAACGCACCGTATGGGTCTTGCTGAACATAGCCGATTTCTGAGCGGTATTGTCGCATTTGATAACCTTTAAGCTCACTTAAGGGGTTTCCTTCAAAATAAATTTCACCCTCTGTCGGCTGATAAAGGGCAAGAATGCTTTTCATTAAAGTGGTTTTTCCACATCCGCTTTCACCAACAATAGCGATCGTCTCACGATAGTCCAAGTCAAAATTAACCCCATCAACCGCGTGAACATAACCTGTGGTCCCAAAACCTAGGCGGCGTAACTCAAACCAAACCTTAAGATTCTGGACAGATAAAAGTGAATTCTCTCGCCTTTTCTTAAGATCATCATCATGCGTCATTATTGTTTGAGATTTTTCTTGTGTTGTGTCAGTCATTGTGATTCGTTCCTTCTTTCGCATACAACCAGCATTTAACAGTACGACCTTCAATGTTATATGTCGGTGGTTCCTCATCACATCGTTCAAATCGAGAAGGACAACGGTCCTTAAATCTACATCCCGTGGGGGGATTGAGTAGGCTGGGAGGTTTCCCCGTGATAAAATCGGGTTCCTGCTTTGCTCGCAGCCGTGGCACACTATCCATCAATTTAATGGCATAAGGATGAAGAGGACAGTCAAAGAATCGACTGGCGTCACCAGTTTCAACAATCTGCCCCGCGTACATTACGGCAACATCATCAGCTAATTCACTTGACGTCGCAATATCATGCGTAATTAGGATGAAACTCACCCCTAATTCCTTCTTGATCCGCTTAAGCACATTGAAGATGTTAGCCTGCGTTAATACATCCAATGCTGAAGTTGGTTCATCTAAAATAACCAATTCGGGTAGGGACATCAATGACATGGCAATCGTCACACGTTGACGCATCCCCCCGCTTAATTCAAAAGCATAACGATTTATAAAATCATCAGGAACCCCGACTTGCTGAAACATTTTCTTGGCTTGCTGCAGAGCAACTTCTTTACTCATGTCATTATGGATAATGGCGGGCTCTGCCACCTGGTCGCCAACTTTTAATACGGGATTAAGTGAATTCATAGCAGCCTGGGGTACCATAGACATCTTAACCCAGCGAACCTTTGTGCGATACTCCTCATCAGTGTATTTCATCGTTTCCTGATCATTAAGAAATACCTTACCAGAATAAGTATCAACATTTTTTGGCAATAGACGTAAAATAGCTTTCGCCAGGGAGGTCTTGCCGCATCCTGATTCACCAACAATAACAACAGCTCGATTACGTTCGAGAGTAAAATCCACCCCATCCACCGCACGCACAACGCCTTTGGTTGTCCGGAAGAATAATTTCAGATCTTTTACATTTAACACTTTATCAGCAGCCATCGAACTTATACCTCTCTTAACTTCGGGTTGAAGATACGGTCTAGCGCAAATCCGATTAAGGCAAAGCCTAGGCCGGTAATCATTAACAAAACCGCTGGTTGTAGGATCCAATAATAATTTTCGTTATACAAGGCACCACTCATACGCGCATCGTTAATCACCTTGCCCCATGTGGGTAATATAGGGTCCCCCAACCCAAGGATAGCCAAAGATGCTTCCAAAAAAACATAGGAGGGAATCGCACTTACAAGGCCAGGGATCAAAACTGGTATGATGCGGGGGACTAGATAACGAGTGATAATTCGCCAGTTTCCTGCGCCATAAGAGCGCGCCGCCTCAATATATTGTGATTCCTTGACCTGTAAAAAGATCGCCCGGTAAGTCTTGATGGACCCACCAAAGATGCTCAACAAAATCACCACCGCCAGCATGGTCCAAATGCTTCGGCTGTAAAAAGTGCCCACCATAATCAGGAATGGTAAAAAGGGAAGCATCATATTGATTTCTGTAACACGTTGGATGCTCTCATCAACAACACCGCCAAACCAAACGCCGGTTGCAGCAATGAACATGGTCGTAAAGGACGTTCCCACCGCTGCTAATAGACCAAATGACAGAGCGATCGGCGTTCCCCATAATAAAGCGAGGGATAATTCGCGTCGGCGAGTGTCTGTGCCTGCGATCCCATGTACCTGTCCAAAGCTGATAAACTTTGCATCTGCATCGGCTTCTTCTTCGAACACAATCGCGTCCACATGCAATTCATAGGTGCCCTTCATGGGTTCGGGCGGATCACTTTCAGGAACAGCAAACAAAGCAATATGGGGAGCCACACCCTGCAATTCTTCAACCAAATTCGAGTCCTGAAAGCGGTAAATTTCCGAATGCTTAATCCCAATGTCCCCCAAGTCAATCTCAGTGCCATCCGGCTTAATCCAGGTTAGGGTCGCAAAGGGATTTTTGTCTTCAAATTTTGAGGTCATCACAACCTGCAATTCTTGAGGAAAATCATCCGCATTAAAATCAAACCTGAACACGATATTAATATCACGCAGACCTTTACCCAGATCTTGTTCTGATTTTTCAACACCCTCTACTGGGTCGGTCGTATCCAAGACCATCGTACTGGGTAGCTTTTTCGAAGTAAACCAGTTGACGTAAATCGGACGTGCTGTTTTAGGCACAGCGCCGCGTACATCCTCTCCTCCACGCCATTGATCAATAGCTTCATCATAAGGGATGGCAATCACTGTATAGATAGCAATTCCAACTAAAATCAGAACGAGTATCGAACCAATAATCGCAGAGGGGTATTGTTTAAAGTTCCTTAATAAACCTTTCATGATTTCGGCCCTCCACTGCCAACACGCACCCTGGGATCAACCAGAGCATAAATGAAATCTAACGAAAATACCGTAATTGCGAGCAAATAAGCAAATATGACCGTTGACCCGATAATTACAGGGGAATCAAAATTTTGAATGGCTGAATAAAGCATCTCACCCAAACCAGGCCAGTTGAAGATTGTCTCGGTCAAGATGGCACCCTGCCACAAAGTGATCAGCATCAGTGCAAATGAAGTGATGATGTTAGGCAAAGTGGGGCGTAAAATATAACGTCGTTCAATTGCCCGAGAAGATAAGCCTTTGGCGCGAGCCAACTCCACATAATCTTCCATGGAAAAGATGAGGAAGAAAGTTCGCCAACTATAAACACTTGAAAAGATATAACTCAACATCCAGGCTGTGACTGGTAATATTAAATGCTTTCCCAGATCAAGCAAATATGGACCCAGTTTTTCAGGCGGCGGGGCTGACACCATTCCACCGAAAGGTAAAACATTAAGGACAGCAGCAAAAATTAACAATAAAAATACGCCGTAAAACCACGGGGGAGCCGATGAAGCTGGGGATAACCCGATCACCAACTTATCTAAGAATGAACCATAATGTCGAGAAAGGTATAAAGAAATAAAAAGGCTCGTAAAGAACAACAGGAGATTCGCCGTCGCCATCAAAAGCAAGGTTGAAGGCAAACGCTCCAGAATGATCGTGCGCACCTGTCTTGAACCGGTATCGCTGGAAAGTTTCAGAGAACGGCCTAAGTTTAACGTTAGTGCATCCCATAAGAATCCAAAACTGCGTTTAATGAAGGGTTCATCCAGGTTCAGTCTTTCTACTTCAAGCTGAATACGATTCTCAATAATTTTAGTGCGCTCAGCCTGGCTGAGTACCTTCATCTTTGGATCCATGCTGACGGTAAGCATGACCTGCTCTTGGATTTGCCCCTTCATGATCTCATCAACATATCCACCCATATTGGCAACCAAGATGGTCAGGTAAACCCCAATCACAACAGCCGCCCCCAGAGTAATGATTTTCAACAAGGTATAACGAAGCAATCGTAAAATGGCATTTGGGCGTTTTCTTGTTGCAGGTGACGTTACGCCCGTTTGTTCTATGGAAAGAGGACTTTCAGCCATAGCGTTCTCACTTTCTAGAAATACTTAATCATATTGGGGGCGAGGCAAATGCCCCGCCCCCAATTATAAACTAGTGAACTAAATAATCTACTCAATGGTCACAAATTCAAATGCGCCAGAGGTGGGCACAGCTACCAGATTGGAGACCACAACAACTTCTAATGAGTTGGCGCCAACCGGCAATGCAGCTGTCTCTTCGGCAGTAAGTACAACCTGCCACTCGCCGTCAGCAACAGCTGTCGCTTCGCCCTGAAGGGCAACATTGTTCGAGGCATCCAGCACCAAGTATTTAACAGCGCTGACATCTTCAACAGCATAGGCCTCGCCTTCAAACGTAACAGCTAGATCAAATGTAGCTTCATCGCCAATGGTCACGCGGGCTTCACCATCAATAACCAGTTCAGCCATTTGCGGTGTCGAATAACCCAGCCATCTTGCAGCGTTGTCGGGATAATCCTCAAACCGTGTCAGGAGCAATGAACCTGCAACCGGATAGGCAGAATCCAACATGAGTGGACCTGTGCCAATCCAGAAGTGGCCATATTCTTCATAGAAGGCAGCTAGATTCGTTATGCGTGCATCAAGCTCATCCTCAGTAATGTAATCACCAAGGGTTGGTTCATAAGGAATAGCAGCCGATTCTGTCCATGCATCCAATTGGCCTTTGAGCATATCAAGGGTTTCACCGGCAATGTAGTTGAACCAGGTGTATTCGTTCTTGTCAGCCTTATCGGTTGAGAAAGCACCCAGTCCAGCAGCCTCAGCCATGATACCCAAGTTCAGGTTGTGCCATGCACCCTGACCCTGATCGTAATAGGGCCACCAGCTGTTAGCAGCAGTAATTTCTGCATCCGGGTAAAGGGCATTGGTATAGGTTTCAATGACCAATGGATCTTTTGAGGTAATACGGACACCATTGAAGGTGCTCATAAAGCCCTCAAAATCTGCCACAGCAACCGGATCAAAAATCGCACTTGCCGTTTTCGCCCGATCAAAGGTCAAAATCATACCCATCAAGATGTCAGCGATTGAGAAATTGCTTCCATCGTGCCATTTGACACTGTTGTACAGGTCGCTGGGATAGCGAACGACACTTAAGGTCTTGGATTCCAAGCCCTCGCTCAGCACCGTTGAATAGGTTTCAAAATCAGTAGCGTAACCAGCAACCCGATCAGCAGCGCCTGTCGCAGCAGCTTCAGCGTCAGCAGCCTCAGCAGCAGCCTCAGCGGCAGCATCAGCGGCAGCTTGTGCAGCATCTACATCAGCAGCGGCAGCAGCTTCTTCAGCAGCAGCAGCAGCAGCGGCAGCAGCGGCAGCAGCATCAGCAGCGCCGGCTTCGGCGGCAGCAACATCAGCTTCAGCATTAGCAGGAAGGTCGGTGATGAGTTTGTTGTAATATTCTTCCACAGTCAGGAAGGTCTGTGTTTCAGCATCCCAATCTGCCCAGGCATCACCAGGAACAATGATCGTGTCCAATGCAACTTCTTCAACTTCTTCGGTTTCAGCTTCTTCGGCTTCAACCTCTTCAGCTTCTTCCTCTACCGCACCAACGACATACAGGTCTAACCAATCCAAAGTATGTTTCATAGGTACGCCGGCTTGGATATACAATTCAGCACTTTCAACGCGCTGCGGCCACAATAAGCCCGTAAACGGGTCATATTTAAAGCCGTGGTCGCCGGTGCCGCGCACAGGCATCATATCGTAAATCCAGTTCGTGCCGGCAATGGGGTTCCAGGGCTCGGTCAAAAGACCAGGCATAGCAACCGTGATCTCACCGCCTGCGATGGGATCGCCAGCCTCATCAACACGATGGATGGACTGCGCCCACACATAGGAACCAGCAACGGCACCGTAAAGGTCAGAACTAACTTTCACATTAGTGACCTTGGGGGTGAAGGAACCGGCATCATACAGCCAGATCCGTTGGCTTTCTTTCAAGCTGAGCGGAATAATTTCTTCCATCATTGCCTTCCGCTCTTCCATGGTTGTGTAATCACCGTAGGCTAATTTTTCAGCAAGTTCATAGAAGCGAGGATCATTTTCATACGCCTGCCACAGGGGAACGCCATAGCCCATCGCTGTATTGAAGAAGGCAAAGTTATCTCCCAGGCTGCGCGGGATCGCCGTGGTGATCCAGCCGCCGGTGTAAATGGAGAAGGCGCCTTCATAAGGATCGGTCGAGGTCCAGATCGGACCAGCATCTGCGCTGACTTTGTAGTCACGCTGCGTTGTAAAGCCGATATCCTCTAATTGGTTGGCAACATAATCACCAATTTCCTGGCGTTCATCCTCAGTCCGGATAAGCATCAAGATCACAACAGGTTCACCGTTGTATTGCCAAACACCGTCCACCATTTCAGCGCCCAAGGCTTCCATTTCAGCGCTGATGATTTCATTGGCTTTGTCTTTGTCGTAGGCATATTGAACTTCCATTGCACGAATAACGCCAGCCACTTCGGCAGCGTCAGCTGAGGCGGAGTTTAACGCCGTCCAACGTGCAGTGCCTGCGCCAGCCAAAAGCTCGTCAACCAGATACTGTCGGTCAACCAGCATATTCATAGCTTCGCGAATGACAGCGGATGAGAAAGGATTCAATCTGCCGTCGTTGAACTCAGGTCCAGCAGTATTAAGAGTTAACTCATTGTAGGAACCCGATGAGAAATAATAGTCTATTTCTTCAGCAGCTTCGATTCTCCCGATTTGCTCTGGATCGCTAACGGTATAGGCGTAGACATCAATATTCCCAACCAGAAGTCGGTTAATAGCAAGATCGCCATCTTCTTCATTAACGATGGTAACTGAATCCGGCCATGCGCCTTTCCGCGTGGTGGTCACATCTGATTCCGGGAAAGACACCAAATCACCTTCAGGCTCAACGAGCTCTGCAATATCGTCAATATCGCCGACTTCCGGATACTCGACGGGTACATAACCAGCAACAAGATCCGCAACTGCGGCGGCACCTTCAGGAACCCCAGCGGCGGCGGCGGCAGCGGCTTCAGCAGATGCGGCAGCGGCAGCAGCTGATTCCTCAGCTTGAGCTACAAGATCCTCTAAGCCGACTACAGGTTCTTCAGTCGGTTCCTCGGTTTCTTCTACAACCTCAGTTTCTTCAACTTCGGTTGGCTCCTCAACCACTGGCGCTTCGGTTGCCGGTTGACAGGCCCCCAAAAGCATACTCAGTGCTACGAGAAGACTTAGAAATAAAAAGGTATAACGTTTCATTTTTTCTCCTCCATAAACAAATATTGATTTGTCAGGAACTAGTGAATTGAATTATTTTTGGGATTCATCTATTCAATTCTTTTGAGTAATCGTCATCACCTCCTCGCAAATATCACTTAATTAAGTTATTAATAAAATATGATGAGTGGTTTAAATACACAATAATGGGTACATCAGTGTATCCATTATTGTACTTGCTTAAAACAAAAATATAGCATACATACATTTGTTCGTCAAGAATTAGAGAACCAGTTAACTTTCATTTCAAACAAATTTAAATATCCGGTTTGACAATCAAACCTTATCCTCTTTTTCCTTAGGTTAAAATTATAACATAGTTATTTTAATTCAATCTTTGATGTATTGACCATTTTCACTAATCGAATACACCTCAATGGTATCAAAGAAATCCAACAAATCCTCGGTGGGGGTGTTTTTATTATACTCCCTCTTGATAATAAAAGATGCTTTTACCAACAACGGCAGGGCAGGAAGTGAATCAATAAACGGAATTTCAGCCTCATACAATAACGCTTCCCATTCATCAGGCAGAGCCAATGACGCATCAGCACAGGCGTTGTCATAAACCTCATCGGAAAAACCGGCGATATTCGTTCCAATCCATTGGTTTTCCAAAGATGGAATCCCCCAGCTTTGATATAATCCGCAATCCAACATCGGCATAGGCTGCCAGGTCAGCAGCGCCAGGTCAAACCGCCGTCCAAAAAGAGGACCTTCAGGCCCAGCAGCATAATATTCTTCCGCAGGCATGGAGGTGATCGTCACCCCCACCCCGACTTTCTTCAACGAATCACGGATAACCTCTGCCAAAGCCTGATGAAATCCAGAGGTGTTGACTAAGAGTTCCAAAGATAGTTCAGTTCCCATGGGGACGCCGGCGACAGACCAGGCTTGAAGCGGCGTATCCGGGTCGTCATCATGGTCTTGCCACCCAGCCTGATGAAGCAGCTCAGCACTCCTGTCAGGGTCATAAGCGATTGCTTCCGCCTGGCTGAGCTGGGATTGTGAAGGTGGAACAAAACTCTCCCATATCGTCCCTAATCCTCTGGCCGCTGTGTCAAGCATAGCCTGGCGGTCCAGGCTCATAGCGATCGCCTGACGAGTGCGGACATCCCCAAAGATATCCGGCCGATCCCCCACCGAGGGGTTATAAAAGTCATCATAAGAAGCTGGCTGAATGCCAAAGACAAGCTGCGTCCAAGATTCACCCGGCAGCTCATTCACCGCGAAACGTGAATCATTCTGAATTTCGTCCAACAGCGAGGGAGAGTTCTCCCATCCAAAGGACGAATCCAAAAGATCGCACTCCCCCCTTTCAAGGTAAGACCACGCTTCAGGCGCACCTCCCATAACCTCTCTGAAAACAATCTCATCTAATAAAGGCAGCCCCTCGTCAGCACGGAAATAATAGGGGTTGGGTGTGAGTGAAATTTGTGTATCATTACGAGAAGCAACCTGAAAAGCGCCATAACTCAAGAGCATATCGCCAAGGTTAGGGTTCGCAGCAATTTCAACCCAGGTTTCAGAACCGTCAAAGAGATGCGAGGGCAGCGGCGTCCAGAAAAAGCGCGTGATGTTTGCCGTGGAGAATCCAGGTTTGCCAATCCATCGAATTGTATTTTCATCTACAGTTTCATAGACGTCCGTTCGCTCCTCAGCCCACTTCAATCCTTCAGCCTCAGGTGCGCTGGCAAGTTCAAAGCTGAAGACTGAATCGGAAGCGGTTAGGGTAGTTCCATCAGACCAGGCCAGGCCATCCCGAAGATGAAAATTCAAAACCATTTGATCCATCTCAAGTGTACTTTCGCCATCCCAATCAATCGCACAATCCGAATCGCGGCAGCCGCTGGGCCGCACCCTAACCCCAGGAGAGAGGACAACTAATTCTCCACGGGCATCCACCACGGTTTGCCCACGCTGAACGGACACCGACTCCAAACGCAAGTCCCCATCTGCTTGAGTGGGCACTTTCTTTAGGATCACCGGCACAATCTCGCCATCTATCCTGTCAAAAGGCCCGTCTTGCAGAATCGCCAGGATGTTTTCTTTAACTGCTGTGAGGTTCCCATCATAAAGGAATAGGCTCTCCGGCAGATCGGCTGTGCAGATGGTTAATGTCTCTGGAGGATCAGTGGTTGATGTGACCGTTGGGGACACGGTCGTCGGAGAAGTTGAGATTGTCTCAACCTCTGTCGCCTGCCCATCGCTGGAAGGCGTCTGACAGGCTGATAATACAAATAGCAGGATAAATACAAGTAATAATACACGCTTCATCAGGTCATCCAATTCACCGATTGTTCAAATCCATTACATTTCAAAGAACGTATCATAGTAATCCTCTGAATCGTCCCCAAACCGCAGCCGCAGATAAGAGGTGTAGCGTTCCGGCGTCACATCCCCTTCCTCAACAGCTTTTCGAACCGCGCACCCCGGCTCATGGCTATGGGTGCAGTCGTTGAACTGGCATTCCGACACCAGATCACGAATCTCAATAAAATAAGCGTCCAATTCCTCTGGTTCAATATCCCATAAAGCCAATGACCGCAATCCAGGCATGTCCGCCACATACCCGCCAACTTCCAGTGGAAACAATTCGCGCACCTGCGTGGTGTGGCGGCCTTTCGACGTGGCTTCGCTGACCGCCCGGACGTGCAGTCCCAAATCTGGCTGTATAGCATTCAATAAACTGGATTTCCCCACACCGGAGGGGCCTGCCAGAGCTGAAATCTTACCCTTCAACCCTTCCTGAAGGGCATCTACCCCCTCACCGGTATGAGCAGAAGTGTAGAGCACAGGATAGCCAAGATCCTCATATAAACCAAAAATGTCTTTAGCCTGGCTTGGCGTCACTAGGTCCACTTTATTTGCCACGATCAGGGCATCTATCCTTTGTTTTTCCGCAATGACCAGGAAACGATCCAACATCCTCAGATGCGGTTCCGGTTCTGCACAAGCAAAGACTATCACGAGCTGATCAGGGTTAGCCAGCAAGATTTGACGAAAATCTTTTTTAATACCAGAGCGAGTACGGGAAAATACCGTTGAACGCTCGTGAACTGCATCAATCATCCCCGAACCGTCATCATGGGGCGTAATACTCACCCGATCCCCCACAGCCACAATATCCCCTTCTGTTTCGCCTTGCTTCAACCTTCCCCGTAGCCGGCAGGTATACTCTCCCTTATCCGTTTCCACCGTTAAGAAACCGGATTGAGCGCGGATTACCAAACCATTTAAAGTTTCACTCAAATAAGATCACTCCTAGGGTTCTTCTGTGGGCTGTTCTTCATCAGTAGGCGTGTCTGTAACGAGGGGCGTATTGGTGGGAACTGGCGTATCAGATGGGATGGGCGTTGGTGAAGCGACAACATAGGGTTGTCTAGCTTCCCAGGGTAAAATGTATCCATAATTTATGTAATTGGAAAAATAAAGCGATACCACACGGCGGAACACGGGCGCTGCCATTTCAGAACCCTCCCCAGCGTTCTCAAGGATCACCGCCACAGCGATATCGGGTCTATCCGAATCCCCTACGTCAGTATACCCAGCAAACCAGGCATGAGGATCACCGACGGAGTTTTGCGCCGTACCCGTCTTACCATAAGCGCGGTAAGGCATGGTCGCCAGTTGTGCGTGCGCTGTACCGCGGCCTTCACTTATAACCGTACGCATGGCTTCTTGAATGATCGCCAGGTTTTCATCCGAAACTGGCAGGGTGCCAACGCTTTCCGGTTCAAAAGTGTAGGTTGGGGAGCCGTTCTCAGGGGCAACCTGCTCAACCAGGGTTGGACGGTAAAGTGTGCCCCCGTTGCCCACAGCAGCGACAAAAGCTGCCACTTGCAAAGGCGTCAAGGTCATCTCACCCTGTCCAATGGCTAATTGGGTATTCGCTTCACAAGTGTTGGTGTCTTCAGGAATATTACCGGGCTGCTCTGACACTTCCACGCCTGTTTCAGTCCCCAAACCGAAGCCGCGCGCCATATCTCCAATAGCATTGGCATAACCCGCCTGATAAAGCTGCTCACCTATATAATAGAACCAGGGATTACAGGAGCGCATCAAGCCTTCCGGCAGGGTCAGGTCACCGCTGGGCGGCTTTTCTTTTTCATAAGTCCAATCGAAAAGCTCATTACCGCAGACTTCAATCGAATGCCCACAGTAAATTTCATCCTCTGGAGTAAAAACGCCCGTCTCCAAGGCAGCAGCCATGGTGATAATTTTAAACACCGATCCCAACGGATACTGCCCACTTGTCGCGCGGTTAAAGACGGGATCGTCTTCAACGAAGTAAGGGTTGTCGGCATAAACTATATTTTCATTATTAATATCAAACAGATTGGGATCAAACTGCGGGTTAGATACCATGGCGATCACCCGCCCCGTCTCAACCTCCATCACTACAATGGCACCCCGATAATCGCCCAGGGATTGCTGCAGCAAATACTGTAACCTATAATCAATGGTCGTGGTGATTGATTGGCCATTTGACGCGCCTTTTTCTGCCAGCTTGCTGATAATTTGTCCGTTGGCATCCTTCAAATATAATGAAGCGCCTTTCTCACCGGAAAGCTCATCTTCAAAGCTGTGTTCCAAACCCGTACTCCCATACCTTTCGTTCAACGCATAACCAAGCCTGAGATACTCATTCATATTCTCTTCGGAAATATAGGTCAGGTGACCGACCGTTTGAGGAGCGATGCCGCCGTCATAATAAAAACGCGAGGAGTAATAATTGAGGTAAACACCGCTGAACGCGCTCAGCGTCCCCATGCGCCGCTCCACATCTTCCTGGGGCACCTCACCTAATGGGACAAAGTCATAGGGCATGGCATTATCAACAATTTCAATGATCTCATCCACCTGATAGATGGTCAGTTCAGCCATGGTGTTATAAAACAAACTCATCAGGTTTTCGTCCAGATCACCCGGCGTAAATCCGATAGCAACCACATCCTCCTGAGAAGCAATTGGAGAGCCATCATTCGCATAAATATTCCCGCGGGTAGGGGTGTTGTACACGATTTCCAGGACATTGCCTCCCTGCAGATCTGGCATGATCACAGTTTCGTTCCACTGCAATCGCCAATCGCTAGCTTCCCGCTCCAGCGCTAGCTCTAAATCCCGTGTAAGCGTGCCAAACAGGTTGGTGTTGTAATTCACATGGACGAGGGCATTGGCAGTGTCAGGCATGGTTGTTGTAGATTGAATATTGTATTCAATGCCTGTATCAACCTTTAATGTCAATGCTTCAGCGGTATTTAGATATTTCTCCTTAAAGTCCTCCTGGCTGACCACCGCCTGGCTGTCTGAAGTCAATAAAGCATACATGACCTCATAATCTTCCACCTGCCAGGCGCCCATAAAGGCGTCAACCATCACCTTAGCATCCGGCGCCGGCGTCACATACACCTGTGGATCGGGCAGTGTCGGCGTAGCTGTAGCCTCAGATACAATGGTTCCAGACGGTGAAACACAGGAGGACATCACCATCAAAAGGATCAGGATCAGGATATATTTTGCTTTTTTCATCAATCGTCTCCAATGATGCCATTAAACCATGCATCACTTAAGTCGTCAAATGCACCGCTTGATTATACTGTGTCAATCTTCAATTGTGGACGTAGCCGTTGTTGCTGGGGTTGGTGTCGGCGTGGGCTGCTGCGGGACATAGGGTTCATCTTCCCAGGGCATCAGACCTGACGGGTCTTGATAATCTGAGAAATAAAGAGAAACTGCCCGGCGAAAAACAGGCGCCGCAATTTCGGAACCCTCACCGCCGTTCTCAATGATCACGGCAACAGCAATATCGGGACGTTCGGGGTCATTCTGGCGGGTAAAACCGGTAAACCAGGCATGAGAAACACCGGTCGTCTCTGCGGTCCCCGTTTTGCCATAGACCGGCACATCCAGCCCCTGCAGCACCCAATACCCTGTTCCTCGGGGCTCTGCCACCACCATGCGTAACGCCTCGGTGACAATTTCCAGTGTCTCTTCAGAAATCGGTAGCTCACCATTAACAATCGGTGAAAAATTGACCGTCTGTGCACCGGAAGCCGGCTCAATGCGATCAATCAACATGGGTTGATACAGTGTCCCACCGTTAGCCAGCGCTGCCATGAACACAGCCACCTGTAAGGGCGTGACCAGTATCTCACCCTGTCCAATCGCCATTTGGGCATTCTCCACGCAGGTCGCAGCTTCTTTGGGAATATTTCCAGTGGCTTCACCAATTTCAAATCCCGTTTCAGCACCCAGTCCAAATCCAAGTGCCATATCCGATAATGCATCCTCCCGGTCTTCACCCCACAAACTTTCCCCAATTCGATAAAACCAGGGATTGCAAGAGCGCATCAAACCTTCTTGAAGAGTCAACTCCCCACTTGAAGATGTCCCATGCCAATACGTCCAATCGTACATTGTAACGCTGTCGCACACCCATAGAGAGTGACCACAATTGAAGGTGGAGTACGCCTGATATAAATCCGTTTCCAATGCTGTGGACATGGTGATGATCTTGAATACCGAGCCCAAGGGGTATTGACCCTGGGTGGCGCGGTTGAAAAGGGGTTGATCCTCATCTGAGAAATAGGATTCCAACAAACTGCGGTCGATCTCTGCCAGGTCAAAAGCGTTTGGGTCGTAACCTGGATTTGACACCAATGCTAACACACGACCGGTATCCACTTCCATCACCACGACCGCCCCGCGCAGATCGCCGAGGGAGTCCTGTAAACGCATCTGCAAAGTCTTATCAATGGTGGTATACAGCGAACTCCCAGGGACGGCTTCACTGGAAGCCAGGAGCGATTGAATATGTCCATCCGGGCTCACCAAGTATAAAGACCCGCCGCGCTGCCCTGAGAGTTCGGCTTCATAGGCTTTCTCCAAACCAGCAGCGCCGACGCGTTCATCCTGACGATACCCCAGCCGCAAGTAGGTCTCTAACTCCTCTTCGGGGATATACAGCATGTACCCTAAGGCGTGGGGCGCCACACCCCCATCCACATAGAACCGCGAGCGGAATTCATCCAGTCGGACGCCGCTCAAATCGCGTAACTTCTCTATATGAGGCTTAACATCCTCTTGTGAGAGAGAAACAATGGGCAGATACCAATCTTCCGGTGTAGACTCGACCATCTGAGCAATCTCATCAGAATCATAAATGCTGATCTCAGCCAGAGTATCGTAGATCAGATCCGCCTGCTCGGCACGTATCTCCCCCGGGACAAGTCCAATGGCGATGGCATTCTCATAAGCTGCCAGAGGCGCACCGTCCTTATCAAAAATCCGCCCACGTGAGGGGATTTCATGGACAAATTCAAGGCTGTTCCCATCCTGCAATTCCGGGAGTATTAAACTCTTCTCCCATTGGATACACCAGACCTGCTCCTCCCGCGCCAAAGTCATCACCATCTCACGGGTCAGCTCCCCCACCAGCATGGTTGCGAAGCGCACCCGATATGATACCTCGACACGAGATTCTCCCGCCATAATGGATAGTATGTCGAATGTCAAAGTTTGCAGGGTCAAGTCGGAAGCTGCATCACGGTAAGTGGATTCAAATTCATCCTGCGTCATTGCATCCTGGCTGAGAGATGTGATATGGGCATACATAGCGGAATAATCTTCCGCCTGCCAAGCTAAAAGGAACGATTCCGCGACCGCTTGCGCTTCCAATGCATCTGAGATATCACCAGAGACAATGACACTCCCCGACGTTTCATCAACGATTGGCGCACAGGCGGTCATCAGGATAAGCCAAAGCATTATCCAACTGATTCTTTTTATGGAAAAACATCCATCAAATGACATTTCACGATCTCTTACTCAATATCGCATCAAAGCAGGGACAGTCATAATCCAGGAACTCCTGGCAGCGTTCCGGCAGGCTTTCGGTTACATCATATCCCAATGTCCTTAATCCAACAGCGAGGTGGCACAGCGGTAAACCCATCACCGAAGCAAAGCAGCCTGTCAGCCCCTCTACGGGGTGAAACCCCGGGTGTTGGATTGCATATGCGCCGGCTTTATCCATCGGGTCGCCAGTGGCGATATATGCCTCAATTTCCGCATCCAAATAATCGCGCATTGGGACATCCGTTCGGCAAACATCTTCAAAGGATTCGCCGGTCTGTGAATCAATGAGGACTATCCCCGTAAAGACCTGATGCACGCGCCCCCGGAGACGTGTCAACATCCTGCGGGCATCTTCCTCATCAAGGGGCTTCCCAAGGAATTCATCATCATCCACAACAATGGTATCCGCTGCAATGACAAGGCCATCCTTGACAGCGGAAACCGCCCGGGCTTTTTGACAAGCTAATCGGCGCACATAATCTTCTGGTGATTCCCCAGGCTGTCTGTTCTCATTAATATCCGCGGGGATGACTTGAAAAGGGCAATCCAATAAGGACAGGAGTTCCCGACGCCGAGGGGAATTAGAGGCAAGAATGAATTTCTTCATTGCAGGGATTCTAACACATCAACGATGAGACGGTCATAAACGCCTATAAATCATAAAACTTTTACCAGGCAATATAAATGTAAAAGTTACTATTGAAACCCTCTATGGTTTCATGAAATGACTCTCTTACGTAAGGGTGAGAAATGATGATTTACTGGATTCGAATTGACGATAAAAATATAGGAAAAACTAGATCAATGGAACATGATCAAGTCAATATTGTTGTTCAATTGTCTTCGTGTTTGATTTGATAATGATCGAAATCCCGAGCCACATGGGTTGATGGAAAAACCGCCTGCGCTTCATCCATGATATCCCGCTCGCGATATCGCCTGGAAAGGTGCGTCAGGTAAAGCTGCCTGACATCCGCTTCATTTGCCAGGGCAGCTGCCTGCGCAGCTGTGAGATGCCCAAATTGACGAGCCAGTTCTTCCTCTTCTGTGATATAAGTCGACTCGATCACTAAGCCATCTGCATTCTTGACATAATTAACAAGATCATCAGTCCTGCCAGTATCGCCCACGACGACCAGAGATGTACCCTCTTTCGATTCTCCCAACACCTGATCCGGCTCAATACGTCTGCCGTCTGGCAGTTTGACTGCCTTTCCCTCAACCAGATCGCGCCGCCACGGGCCAGGCGGCACATTCAAACGCTCTGCCTGCTCAGGAAGAAATGGGCGACGGCTGCGCTCCTTAAAATGAAAACCCAGGGAATCGGAACCCCTGTGGTCAACTGGAAATGCGGACACGGTGAACTTTTCCGTTTCGAAGAACAATCCCGGCTTGATATCGTGGAGGGTTACCGGCGGTTTTCCCCGGTAACCGCGCAGCACAACACCGAAAATCAAATCGTGCACCCTGTCCAGAGTATGCTGGGTGCCGTAGATCTCTATCTCTTCCATTACCTCCCAGCGGAGAAAGGTGGAAACAAGGCCAGCCAAACCCAGAATATGGTCAAGATGTCCATGCGTCAAGAAGATTTGATTAAGTCGTTTAAAGCCAACACCAGCACGAAGGATTTGCCGTTGTGTTCCCTCACCACAATCGATGAGGAAGCGGTGTTCTTCATGCTGGATCAATAAAGATGACAGGCCTCGATGCACCGACGGGGCTGAGGCTGATGTCCCTAAGAAAATAATTTCAAACAATGGTATTGTCCAGATGAGTTTTGTCTTAAGATTCTGGTCCAAAGCCAGCGATCATACGCAGCACGCCCAGCACGCTCAAGCCAAGTTGGACGCCCTCTCCCGCTGTGAGTTTGGGTTTCTCATCTTCGGCTTCTGCACGTTTGACCAACATAAATCCTGATGCAGCGCCAGCTAAAGCCCCAATGACCGCACCAATAACGATCGTTCTTGTCTTCCAACCTTGTTCTTTCATTCAATCTCTTCCTTCTTTTATCGTGGCTAACTACTGTTTTTGAAAAAGACTAACCTGACAGTAACTGCTGAGCTGAAACAAATTATTTTGACAGACAGCCCGAAAGCGCAGAGAAAAAAGCCCGCACACGAGCCTTGACGCTTTGTGTGGCGATCATCGGCTCAACCAGTTTATCCAACAAGCCTCTGGTCTTATTGGCGATTAGTTTACTGTAATACTGCACAATCGCTGCATAGGGAGGCAAGACTTTCATCACCCGCCCTACTAAGTAGATCAAAACAAATAAAAACACCGCGACGCCGACAGCAAATAAAAGGACAGGCAATATGAGCAAGATCAGCGAAGTGTCTGTCCATATAGAAATATCCCCAGCCCTATCACCGCGGACGGCTGTCAGAATGATCAACACTGCCAGGGTCAGAATCGCTGCAACACCCAGCCCTACCGGGAAAAAGATCTGCCAAAAACGCTGTCTTTTATGCATCCTGTAGCTTGTGCTTTGCTGCCAGTCAGGTTGATAACGGTTCATATTCGCATCCATAGTATGTATTTTAACATGAGTTAGGTGATTAACCAAAGTATATCCCCGTTTCAGCTTAATTCCCACCCATACATTAAGCATTCCAAACTTCCAAGGAATATATTTCAACCCATCTATACATTGTCTAACTCGTCTTCTTAAGCTTGAATCTGCTCAACCAATTTAGCCCCTTCATTAATTTCCATTTTATTGTATAATTAACGCTGAAATAAGCCGACTGGCTTATCAGAAATTTGAAAATTCGTTCATCTGCTGCCCATATGATGTGGCTGCGATCAAGATATCAAAAAGAATCGTACGAGATTTTCCGCCGGCATCTTGCCAGGCATTGTAAATTGTTTTATGACATCAATTTTGAATTGAAATGCAATGGTAAACCGAAAATCGGAATATACCAAGCTATCATCAAGATGAGAGTCAAAAAAAATGTATACAGGATAGTCATGGTCATCGACTTACAAATGTCAATGAAACCGAACATAAGGGTTCTGATATTGGTATAGAAGAACCAACAACGATTTTAGCTATCCTTAATACATTTCAAGCAAACTAAGAAGGATTCTTACTGATACAACAGCCGTAGCCGCTCGGGTAGTGCTACGACTGTTTTTAGTTTAAGAAAGTTGGGATGGAACGGGAAATAACGGCCATCAAGGCACAGAAATATAACCGGCAAAGGGTCAATATTTACCTGGATGGTGAATTCGCCTTTGGATTATCACGGTTTGTGGCTGGCTGGTTGGAACCCGGACGTAAGCTGAGTGAAGCGGAGATCAAGAAGTTGCAAGAGGAAGACACCTATGAAGTGGCTTTCCAGAAAGCTTTGCAGTTCATCGCTCACCGTCCACGATCTGTCGAGGAGACCCGACAGCGTCTATCAAAAAAGGGTTTCAGTGATGAAGTCATTAACGTCACAGTAAAAAAATTACTCGAAAAGAAGTGGCTGGATGACCTCGATTTTTCCCGACAATGGATCGAAAACCGCAACACCTTCCGTCCCCGCAGCGACCAACTCCTGAGATATGAATTGCGTCTTAAGGGCGTGTCAGATGACGAAATCACACAAGCACTCGAAAAGTACGGCGGCGATGAAAACGAATTGGCTTATCAAGCAGGCATTAAAAAAGCAAAAAAATGCCGGCAAGTGTCAAAACTCGATTTCACCAAAAAAGTCGGCGGCTATTTAGGCCGTCGCGGCTTCCATTATGGTATTGTCAAACCCACAGTGGAACGTCTTTGGAGAGAATTCGCTGAACCGAAACAAGAGGGCTTGAACGAAACTGAAAATATGGAGTGAATAGTATGAATAATCCTGTTTTATTGATAGCGATCAGCGCAGGTGCGCTGATATTGGGTGGATTGATCGGATTTATGATCAAACAGTTCCTTGTTGAAAGGAATCGTAAAGCGCAAAACCTGAAAGCCGACCACATCATCTCCGAAGCCAGAGAACAAGCGCGAGAGATCGAACTGGAAGCTAAAGACGCTGCCCTCAAGATCACACAGAAAGCAGAAGAGGAACTCAACCGGCGTCGCACTGATCTCAACAAGGAAGATGACCGCTTGCAAAAGCGCCGTGAAGAATTGGATCAGCGTTTGGAGAAATATGAAGAGCGCGAAGTTCGGTTAAATAAACGTCAATCCAGCATGGATAAACGCGCGAACGAGATTGACCACCTCTATCAGGAGGTCATGGAAGAATTACAGCGTGTGTCTGAAATGACTAAAGACGAAGCGCGTGAAGTCCTGTTAGAAGAAACTGAGAAAGAAGCCCGGGCAGATATGGCACGCATCATCCGGCAAATCGAAGGTGAAGCTCGTGAGAAGGGCAACATCCGCGCCCGTGAGCTGATCGCTGATGCCATACAGCGTGTCGCCTCTGAAAAGGTCGCCGAAGTGACCACATCCTTGGTTAACCTGCCTAACGAGGAGATGAAAGGCCGCATTGTGGGCCGCAACGGGCGCAATATCCGCGCATTTGAACAAGCCTCTGGCGTGGATGTCATCGTTGATGACACGCCTGAAGCTGTGACCGTCTCCTGTTTCGACTCAGTGAGGCGTGAGATCGCCCGACGAGCCCTTTCCCGATTGGTGATCGATGGGCGCATCCACCCGGCTAACATTGAGAAGATTCTTAATGAAGAAACTGAACAGATGGAAGAAGACATCGCAGAAGCGGGGGAACAAGCCGCCTATGATGCCGGCGTGGCAGGCTTGCATGAAGAAATTCTCAAAAAATTGGGACGGTTGAAATTCAGGACCTCCTATGGCCAGAACCAGCTTGCCCATGCGGTTGAGACCGCAAAAATAGCCAGTGTGATCGCGGCAGAGTTGGGAGCCAATGTGGAAGCTGCAAAAGCAGGCGCCCTCCTCCACGACCTGGGCAAAGCTATGGATCATAACACTGAAGGCACCCATGCTCAAATTGGCGCGGAGTTCGCCCAACGCCACGGCGTGAACGATAAAGTAGTAAACATCATTGCCTCTCACCACCACGAGGTGGATCAAGAATCTGTTGAAGCTGTGATCGTCGAAGCTGCAGATGCCATTTCCGGCGCAAGGCCCGGCGCAAGGCGCGAGGACCTGGAACAATACATTAAACGGCTGCGGGCATTGGAGACCATTGCCAACAGCTACAAAGGTGTGGAGAATAGTTTCGCTATCCAGGCTGGACGAGAAGTAAGAATCATCGTCAGACCTAATGAAATTGACGATGTGGAAGCAAACCGCATGGCAAAGAATATCGCCCAGCAGATCGAAGAGACCATGCAGTACCCCGGACAGATCAGGATCACGGTCATCCGCGAAACCCGGGCAACGGAATATGCAAAATAAATTTGTTCTATAACAAAAACAATAAGAGGCTGCCTTTTACTGGCAGCCTCTTTTATTTAACCATCTATAATGGGTTGTTTAATTAAGGAAAGGATTGCAGTCCCGCTCGTGCCCAACGGTGCTTTCAGGGCCGTGACCTGGCAGTAAGCGCGTATCATCAGGAAATGAGAACACCTTCTCCCGAATATTTTTGATCAACGTTTCCTGGTCGCCGCCTTCCAGGTCTGTTCGACCAATCCCCTCCCTGAAGATCACATCCCCGCAAAATAGGACCCCTAGCAACTGACAGTAAAACATCACATGCCCAGGGCTGTGCCCTGGCGCATGGTGAACCGTAGCGATTGGCAACTGATCCAATCCAAGGGCTAAGGACATGCCATCTTCAAAGAGCAATTCGGGTTCAGGGGGTTGTTCTATGGACATGCCAAATTTACCCGCGCCGCCACCATCCCGGTACCACGCCAGATCCTCAGGATGCAGTCCTACCGGCAATGGGGGATCATAGGCGTTTACAATGTCGGAAACCCCTGCAATATGATCAAAATGGGCATGGGTCAGCCATACACCCCTGAGCCGCCAGCCCATGTTATCCGCCCTTTCCAGTACAAACTGGCTGTCATAACTTGGATCAATCACCACCGCGTCACCGCTGTCATGATCACCCAACAGGTGAACATTATTGGGCAGAGGTCCCAGGGTCATACGAACGTATTCAATCCGCATAAAATCCTCCCAACCTACCCTTCAATAAAATTTTCCAAGGGCAGGACTTCCCGCGGCATATCTGTCAGGCTTTCAAGCCCCTCTTCAGTCACCACCACATCATCTTCAATCCGCACACCGCCCCTGCCCTCGAGGTAAATCCCCGGCTCAATGGTAAAGGTCATCCCAGGAGCAAGAATGAAATCATTTTCACCGAAGATATAAGGGGGTTCATGGGCTTCCATACCCAAGCCGTGTCCCGTCCTGTGAATGAAAGCGTCCCCATAGCCCTCGCTGGCGATAACAGATCGGGCAGACCGATCCACCGCGCCGGCTTCAACCCCCGCCCTGCCCGCCTGGCGGCCCCTGCGATTGGCTTCCAGCACAATCTCGCCAATTCGGACCAATTCGGGGTCAACTTCACCAAAGGTGAATGTCCGCGTGATATCCGAAAAATAACCGTGATACCCGGCACCCCAATCAATCAGGAGCAGATCGCCCTTCCGCAATTTGCGTTCCGTTGGCACAGCATGGGGATTGGCACTGTTCTCACCCATCGCCACGATTGGAGAAAAAGGCATCTCAGGGTCGGATCCGGCTTTGAGCAGGTTGATGATGAGTTGGTTAGCAATTTCCTTTTCCGTCATTCCCTCATGAATCTTTCTCAGTGTCGCCCTCAAACCAGCCTGGGCGATCTTCGCCGCTTCACGCATTTTCGCAATTTCATCCTGATCCTTTTTGATCCGCAATTTTGCCAAAACCTGACTTCCATCCACAAAGTCGATATTGGGGAGAACAGTTTGAAGATAACTGAGTTCCAGATAGCGCATCCGGTTGGGTTCCACACCCACCTCGCCGCGGTCAAGATTGAGCCACTCACCCGCTCGCTCAAATACCGCCGGCCAGGTGGCAGGATCATCACCATAGGTAAAGGCGTGGAACAGCGGCGTTTCTTTTTGCAGCTTACCCCTTTCAAGCTCTGGAAAGATTAGCGCAGATGAACCCGATGGCGTGATAAGGAGCACCGTCGGTCGTTCCATCAAGTGAAAATGCAAATCGGTGAGATAGGTCAGGCTGGACCCTGGATTCAGTGCAACCCCGCCCAAACCGTGTTGTTTAAGTAAGTGAACTAATTTTTCCATGCGTTCATTATTCATACGACCTCCTTAATGGCTGACGGCCTCTATTATAATGGGTATTAGGTACGAGGTATTGGGTCTTAGGAACTTGGTATTTGATATTAGTTTGCGCTTCCCTAAGGTTTAACAAAGAAAATCAATAAATTAAAGGAGACTGTACTTTATATCACTTATACCTGATTCCTAATACCTAGTACCTAATCGCCTAATACCTCCCCCCTTGACTCTCCTCCCATTCCAAATATAATTAGGATAGTATTTGTCATATTAAAATGGAGTTATGTCTAATGTTCCTCTGCTTGTGTCTTGGGCGGGGTCGGTAATCACCGCTCGGACAAACTAACCAAAACCTCAGCCAGTCGATCCGGGCGGCAGACTGCCCCGCAAATTTATCGTTTTAGCGGTGCTTATGTGTTTCGCTGCTCTGTGCATTTATTCGGCTGGTTATTTGTTTTAATAAATGAATTTTATCTAATACACTGAAAGTAAAACATTGGAGAAAGAGAATGAAAATTTACAACAATATCACAGAATTAATTGGGAACACCCCACTGGTGCGTCTTAACAACCTGAATCAAGATGCCGCGGCGGATGTCCTTCTAAAACTCGAGTACTTTAATCCCGCCCACAGCGTCAAAGACCGCATCGGCGTCGCTATGATTAACGCAGCGGAGGATGCCGGCTTGCTCACCCCCGAAAGCATCATTGTGGAACCCACCAGCGGCAATACCGGCATCGCCCTCGCCTTCACCGCTGCCGCCCGCGGGTATCCTTGCATGATCGTCATGCCGGAAAAGGTCTCCCGCGAGCGGAAAATGATGATGAAAGCCTTGGGGGCGGAGTTGATCCTCACATCCGCTGATGAGGGAATGGCTGGGGCGATTGAAAAAGCGGAATCACTGGTGAAATCCGACCCACGTTACTTCATGCCCAACCAATTTGATAACGCTGCTAACCCTGAAATTCACAGAAAGACTACGGCACAGGAAATCTGGCGTGATACGGATGGAAAAGTGGATATCCTCGTAGCAGGCGTGGGCACAGGCGGCACTATCACAGGGACAGGTGAGGGGCTGAAATCCCACAATCCCGATATAGAGGTGATCGCTGTGGAACCCGCCGATTCGCCGGTGCTGTCCGGCGGCGAGAATGGCCCCCACCCCATCATGGGCATTGGCGCGGGGTTCATCCCACCTGTCCTCAACACGGAAATCTACGACGAGGTTATTCAGGTGACGGGCGAAGACGCCTTTGAGACCGCCCGCAAGCTGGCAACCGATGAAGGTCTTCCGGTGGGCATCTCCTCCGGCGCAGCAACGTGGGCAGCCTTACAGGTAGCAAAAAGGCCTGAGAACAAAGGCAAGATAATCGTTGTTATCATCCCGTCCTTTGCCGAGCGTTACCTGAGCACGCCGCTCTTTGACGACATCCGGGAATAAAAACCATTAATTTTTGAGGTGTGATATGGAACAAACATCAAGGCCATCAGGAGTACAGGAACATTGCGAGGGCGACAGCGACAAAAACATCAGCTTGTTTAAAATGATCGCAGAAGATATCCGCTGCGCGTTAAGGCGCGACCCGGCTGCTCGGAATTGGTTTGAAGTCCTGGTGAATTATTCTGGGCTCCATGCGATCTGGCTGCACCGTATTTCGCACTGGCTGTGGGAACGGAAATGTTACTTTTCGGCACGCTGGTTAGCACAAGCCGCACGCTGGTTCACCGGTATTGAAATCCATCCCGGCGCTGTCATCGGCCGGCGTTTTTTTATCGATCACGGCATGGGCGTGGTTATCGGCGAAACAGCTGAAATCGGCGATAACGTCACTTTTTATCACGGCGTCACGTTAGGCGGCGTCAGCCTGGAGAAAGGCAAACGCCATCCAACCCTGGGTGATAACGTTGTTGTAGGCACAGGGGCTAAGATATTGGGTGCCATTGAAATTGGCGATGGCAGCCGTATAGGCGCCAACGCTGTTGTTGTCAAGCCTGTCCCCCCCGATTCGGTGGTAGTCGGCGTTCCTGGGCAGGTTGTCAAGCGCAGCGATAAAGAACCCCGCGAAACGCCTGACCTTCACCATGACCAACTGCCGGACACCTTAGGTCAGGCTTTACGACAGGTGATAACGCGTTTGGATAATTTGGAGGAGAAAATGCATGTCCATGAAAATGGACACATCCACACCGACGAAGAGGGCAATTGGATTGGTTCTGATTTCAGTATTTGAGTGACAACAAACAAAAATATTAGAATGTATCTTGGAAAGAAATAGCGAACATCCAAAAGACACAAAAATACATATGCATAATCCCAACGGGCGAGTCATGACTCGCCCGTACGATTTCTTTGAAAATTTTATTATCGATAGAAATTTGACCTTATCATTATTTACTCAGCTCCCCCATTAGAAAAAACGGTTGTATGAATGTTTCAACAATCCAAAATTAGTAAATAACTCCTTATCAGGAACACTCGCGTCCCCGATAAATATCCAGGGTTTCCACGGCATGGCGCAAGTGGGGGATGACGATGCTCCCACCGACGACCAAAGCAACGTTGAACGCATCGTAAAGTTCCTCATCCGTCCACCCCGCGTCCACACATTGGATGATGTGATAATCAATGCAATCATTGCAGCGCAGTACCATCGAAGCAATCAGACCCAGCAATTCTTTGGTTTTTCCATCCAAAGCGCCGTCTTCATAAGCATTTGTATCCAGGTTGAAGAAACGCTTAATCCCCAAATGCTCTACATCGGCGATACGATCATTCATTTTTCGGCGGTATGCCTCAAATTCTTCCAATCTATCCTTCATAATCATCACTTTCAAAATCGGTCATATCTAATAATCAACGACCCTCTCGCCGGATGGTCTCTCTCAATGTGCCAACCAATAAAATCAAAACAAGGACCGTGCTGAAAAAGATGATGCCGTCGGTATAGCCAATCTCATCAGGCGTCGGTGGCAGTTCTTCAACTTCTGCAATTGCGGTCATCATTTCGAAAGGCGTGGGCGTCAGCGTCGAATCATTTTGTGAAATAGGTTTGATAAATGCCAGGCTGGACAAAACCAGCACGCCTAACGTGAGAATAAACAACACCCAATGCGGTGAAAATTTCAGCTTTGAAAAACTGCACTTTTTCTTTGGATCAGCCATGTCTACTCCTCCAGGCTCTCCGCCGCAGCTTGTGCGGCTTGAACTGGATCGGACAGACTCTGCAGCATCTGACGCGTGCCCTCCCTTATAACAGGCCCCAGGCTGGAAAGTAAATCGTTAGACGGGCGCAGGAGGGTCGTCATTGCGACCTGATTGACTGTTGTTTTTAAGTTTAGATCATGCCAACTCTCCAAAGCGGAGGGGCGTGCAGGGACAACACCGGCAGCGCTGGACCATTCAGCTAAAAAGTCAGGTTGAACCAGAAATTCCGCCAATTCAACCGCAAGAACCTGACGGTTCTCATCCGATGTGGCGACCGCCCAGCTCATTCCTGTGCCGTAGCTCACTGCGCCGTCAGACATCGGCAGCAGCGACACAAAAGCTGTGTCCACAGGCATTTCCCTTAAATAATTGGACAACCAGGTTACCCCCAGGTTAACCTGACCTTCACGAAAAGCTGTCCACACCTGGTCCGGCGTTTGATATTGGTTCAACCAATCCGGGAGGGTGCTCACCTGAACACCGGTTTGCATCAGCTGAAACACCTCTGATAGGGGATCTACCTCGAGCATCGGTCTGCGTTGATTATCCTGTATCACACCGCCCTGGCTTTTATAAAGTGCCAGTTGGAACAGCGCCTGATCACTCTCCGCCGCGAAAGCCAACACTGCTTCCCCGCTGACAATTTCTTCCCAGGTATCAGGAAAAACAGCGAAACTTGCCGGTCGGTAAACGAGAACCAGGGAATCCCCAGCAAAGGGCAGACCAAAAGTACTACCCTGCAGTAAAGCCATTTCACGGGTAAAGCCAAACCAATCCGAATCGTCCGGAATCTCGGTCATCCCATCCAGCGGGTGTATTAAGCCCTTTAACGCCGCCGTCTCAAGGTCAGGACGGGAGAGGGCGATCAAATCCGGCAGCACATCAGGCGCGGCAGCGTTGGTGGCCGTCAATGCATCCAACAAACCGGCCGCGCCGCTGGCAGCTTTGACCCGTACATTAATTTCCAGATCATCATGGAGATCTGAAAAGATCTGGAGTTGCTGAGCAAAAAGCTGGGTGGCTTCTGTATCCAGCTCCGGATCCATCTCTGGCGGCACCCACAAAGTCAATTCGGTCACCGGCTCTGGCGTAGTTTCCGGTGTAGGTGTAATTCCCTCTGTAGGCGTTATCTCTCCGATTTCTCCCGCCGTAGGTGTGGGCGTGGGGATAGCATCACGCAACCAGGGAATGCGATCCCCCAGGCTCTCACACGCTGACAGCGTCAAAGCCAGAATCAAGCCCAAGGCTAAAAATGTCTTTAGTCGTTTCAACAGGGTTTTACGTCCTTTCCTGTTCCTAACTTAAGTGGATCGGGTTGCTCAATAGTCTAACCAGAAGCTTGACCGCATTTCCAACATCATCGGTATCCACCATCTCCGAAGGGGAATGAATGTACCGGCAGGGGATCGACACGCAGCCGGCTGGGACGCCGCCTCTTGTCAATTGAATGGCGCGTCCATCCGTCCCGCCTGCTGTCAGGACCTCCAACTGATAGGGGATTCCAGCCTCCTCCGCCGTTCTCACCATCCAGTCCACCACGCGGGGATCGGCAATAAAACTTGAATCACGCACCTTGATGGCAGGACCATCGCCCAGCGCAGTCGCCATTTTGGTGCTTGGTCGGGGTGTATCGCCGCTACGGGTCACATCCACGGCGAATCCCACATCCGGATCCACACCGAAGGCGGCGGTTGTCGCCCCGCGCAAGCCCACTTCTTCCTGTGAGCTGAACACAAAATGCACTTCATGGGGTGTTGATTTAAGTTGTTTGAGGACTTCAATGGCAATGGCTGCTGAAATGCGGTTATCCATCGATTTAGCGACCATGCGCTTGCCCAAATCCGTAAAGGGGCGCTCAAAGCCGCAGACATCCCCGACCTTAACAGGGCATTCCTCTTTGTTAGCCGCACCGACATCAATAAACAAATCCTCCAATTTCGGCGTTTTGCCGCGTTCAAGACCATCCATGCCGATCACGCCTCGGGTCCCACTCATAAATAAAACGCGACCCCCGTAACAGGTCAGGGGATTGACACCGCCGATGTTAGTAAAGCGGATAAAGCCATTTTCGTCAATATGGGTTGCCATCAAACCGATTTCATCCATATGGGCGGAAACCATCACCCGCAGCCCATCCTCCCCCTTGGCGCCCTTTCTGGCGATCAGGCTGCCCAGGGCGTCCACTCGGACATCATCTGCAAAGTCAGCAGTTTCCTCTCGAATGACATCTCGGATTTGATACTCAAAGCCGGACGGGCCGGGGGTTTCAACAAGTTTTTGGATTAAAGATTTCATCAAAGCACTCCTAATAATTGAAGTTATATCAAAACAACTACAACCGGGTCAATCTCAGCGGTCGCCCGCTAGCAACTCTGGGGACACCCTGCCCAATGCCCTATACAGCAAACTCAGGGTATTCGCCCAATCATCCAATCGGGCGATGCTGGCTGCGGTGTGTGCATAGCGCGCCGGCACTGAGACAGAAATGCTGGGAATACCGCTGCGTGTTCGGTGAATCACGCCGGCGTCCGTGCCTCCCCCACCCGGCTGTCTGATCTGATAAGGGATTCTCTCATCCTCTGCTGTTTCTGTCAGCCAATGGACTAAACGCCGGTCAGCGATAGTTGCCCGATCCATAACGTAGATCGCCGGTCCCGCATCCAAGCGGGTATTGTACCGTACATTCTCGTCTTCATCATCCCAATGGGGCAGGTCATAAGCTGGTGTCGAATCCAGAGCGATAGCCATATCGGGGTTAAAGGCATAAGCTGTCACCCGCGCGCCCCGCAATCCCACTTCCTCTTGCACAGTGAAAGCTGCTAATAAGTCAATATTTTCCGGTGTGTGTTTTAATAGTTCTATCAATGTCGCCACACCGAATCGGTCATCAAGGGCTTTAGCGCGGACGCTATAACCAAGCACTTCAAACCGGGTAGCGAATGTCGCCCGGTCGCCCGGTTTGACCTTGTCACCGATATCCTCTCCTAAATCAATCCGCATAGAGGATAACTTAATCTTGTCTTTTCGCTCTTCCGCCGTCGTCTGGTGAATCGGCTTAGCGCCGATCACACCCGGCAGATGCTCCCGCCCAACCAGGACTGCTTTGCCAGGCAGCTGGCGCTCATCAATGCCGCCCACGCAGACAAACTCAAACAAGTCATCATCATGTTTCTTGACGATCATCAATCCGATCTCGTCCATGTGGGCTGCCAGCATAACCCTGACGCGATGTTCTCCCTTGCCTAATTTGGTGACCAGCACATTGCCCAGCTTGTCCACCTTGACCTCATCAGCAAAGGGCTTAACTTCTTCAATGACGATTTGTCGCACCTCATGCTCATCGCCCGACACAGCCGTGGCGTTGCATAATCGCTCCAGCAATCCAAGCTGATCAGCACCAATCTTTAGCGTATTGTTATTTACATTCATTGTCTCTTTGGTCATCATTTACTCTTCCCAACGAATCTGGTCCAGCGTGTCCGGCGTCAGATCGGCGATAAATTCAGCCATCAGGCGGCCGGCACGGCGAATGTCTTTCATGGAAACGGTCTCCACTGGCGTATGCATATATCGCAGTGGAATGCCCAGCACAGCGCAGGGGATGCCCTCAGCAACGATCTGCACTGCCATGGCGTCCGTCCCTGACATCTTGGGCATCAAATCACGGTGATAGGGGATCTCGAGCGCCTTGGCTTTCTCCTCAAATAGATCATATAACGCGGGATGAATGTTGGGGCCATACCCCAACCCCACACCTTTGCCAAAGGGTAAATTCTGCCAGTCATCGGCTTCAGGACCTTTGGCAAAACATACATCAATCACAATCGCCATATCCGGACGAATATCAAAGGGAGATGTCAGGGCACCGCCCAGGGTTTCTTCCTCCTGTGCTGATGCAACCGCCCAAACATCCCAGTCATGCAGCCGATTTTGAAGCGCCTCCAGACAAAGCGTGGTCGCAGCCACCGAAACGCGGTTGTCAAGGGAATGCCCTGCCAGGGCTTCACCGGTCAATTCAAGGGGTTCCTGTGCATAAGAGACAAGATCGCCCACCCGGACTTTTTTCGCTGCATCTTCTGCCCGCATTCCGGCATCCACAAACAGATATTTCATTTCAACAGGTCCGCTGCCAAGGGAATCCGGCAGCAAATAACCTGGAGGTTGGACAACCACACCGGGGAGTTCCTCCCGTCCGTGAACAATCACAGGCTGTCCCGGCAGGATGCGGTGATCAATCCCACCGATTTGGGTGATACGCATCAAACCCTCTTGAACCTCCGTTACCATCATGCCGATGGCATCCATATGGGCGGAGATCAACACACTGTGACGGGGTGCCTCCCCCCCTCCTTTCTTCAAGCCGTGCAAGCTGCCGATCTTACTCACCGACAACTCATCCGTCAACGGCTCCCAGGTTCTGCGGATAATTTCTCGAATTGGCCTTTCAAAGCCTGAAAGCCCCGGTGCGGATAACATCTCTTTGAGGTATGCTGACAAATCAATCATAAATTCGTGTTTCCTTTATTATATTAAGGCGTTTCCGTAAGTGTAGGTGTTATTGTAAGGGTGGACGTCGGCGGCGGTGTTGTTGAAGTCGGCGTCGGCGTCGGCGTCGGCGTTTTTGTGGCCGTATTCGTCGAGGTCGGTGAAAGCGTCCATGTGTTGGTCGGGGTTTCAGTAACAGTCGCTGTGGGTGTTATGGTTGGGGAAGGCGACGGCGTGCGGGTTTGAGTGGCTGTTGCTGTATCCGTCGGCGTCAGGGTGATATAGTGGGTTTTCGTGATTGTCGCCGTACGAGTGGAGGTCAATGTCACGGTCGGCGTCACCTCTTCAGGCTGGTTTTGGTTGATCCTTAAAACTACCAAGCCCAGACAATAGCACGGCAGGGTGATCAGTGTTGCCAGGATTAATAGATAGCGAATCCGTTTTTTGCTGCTGAGATCCTTCAAAATACCTCCAACCCATCAAATGATATCATCAGGAACATAGCTCGGCAAGTGAACCAAGACTCATGCGAAGATTGCAATATCACAATCTCACTCTGGCTTCCTGGCGCTGAACCACACCCGAGGGGAGTTCATCTGCACCTCAGAACGCTTCTTAATACTGCCATACATCCCAGCAATCTCAAATCCAATCTCGCTGAGGAGGAACTGAATGTCAGCGATAGGATAGCCGCGCTCCTGATGGGTTTCATCAAAGCGCTCCCATTGGTCGCCCTGTTTCTGAAAGACTGTCACAGTCATGGAAGCGATCAGGTTCTCATAATCAAAATCCTGCTGGTGGATTTCGATGAAATCATCCGTCTCATTCTGGATATAGGTTCGCTCCCGCATCCAATCCACCGCCAGGCCGTAAATGGTATTCATATCAAAGATGTAGAACCCTCCCGGCCGCAGCGCTCTGAACGCGCATTGAAAGGCATCATGCAATCCCTGGACGGTGAGAAGATAGTTCAGGCTGTCAAAGAAACAGGTAACGAGGTCGAATTCTCCTTCAAAGGGCAGCGTGCGCATATCCTCAACGCTAAAATCCACGTGTACGCCGGCGTCCTCAGCGCGTTCTTGCGCCAATGCAATCATCTGAGGAGAGTAATCCACCCCTGTCACAGTGTAGCCTTTTTCTGCCATCCCTACAGCAAAGCTGCCTTCGCCGCAGGCGACATCCAATAAACGCTGGGGGAAGATCCCAAATTCATCAAGATATTCAGGTATAAGAGATTCTGCCAGTAATTGAGAAAAGCGCAGATAAGGTCCGCGCTGGTAAATGGATGCAAATTGGTTATATACTGCCACGAAAGACTCCTAATCGGTTCTCCTGAAACGGTTACAATCCAGCGACGGTTTGACGATATCCTCATTATAACCGCATCAACATCTTGTCGCTTAGCACAGAAATAGAAAAATCCTGAAAAAAGGCAGGATCTACTTAATTTTAACGAGACCGTGGATGTTTTCCACGAAATAACCACTGCCGTTCAATTAATTTTCAAAATTACTAGAACAATTCTTCCCGCGAATATTTTTCATCCAGTTTTGCCAGGAAATAAGAAATCAAAGCACCGAGCACAAACAACAGGGCACAGACCGCGATCGTCCAGCCGCTCACGCCCCCGGGAATGATGACAATTGTCGAGCCCACAACAATACCAAGGATGAAATGATATATAAAGGTATAGAACTTCTTGAACAACCAGGAGAAGAGCTTAGCAAACAGGAGGACGACCAGGACGCCTCCGATGAGGAGGGGAAGCATCACACCCAGGTCAAAGTGGCGAATCCCAGCTGCCATCGGTTGATACAGTCCTAAATAAATCAGAAAGTTGGACGGGCTCATGCCTGGCACCACCACACCCATAGCGATCAGGGCGCCGCTCAACACCCAGTTTCCGAAGGAAGGCGTGAGCTGTACAGCGTGAAAGTTCTCCATCCAGCGCATAAAGAGCACGGTTCCCGCCGCGACCAACACCAATACCAGCCAATGCCATGCTTTTCGCCCCTTCTTGCCTGATGTCTTAAATAAGGATGGGAAAGTGCCGGCGATAAATCCAATAAAGAGCCAGGTGAATTGCGCTGCATAATTACTGAAGGCGAAATCAACCACCGCAGAAAAAGCCACGACGCCAAACAAACCGCCAATTCCCACCGGCAGGAAGAAAAAGACATTCTTGACAAAGTTTTCCCGGATATTCCCCAGGAAGCGCATCAAAGGTTCATAAATCCCAAAAACTACCGCCAGAACCCCGCCCGAAAGACCAGGTGTAATAAAACCGATACCTACCAAAACACCTTTCAATAACCGCAGTATCCAATCGAACACAGGCTTTTTACCTTCATTTTTGTTCTCTGTCATGATGTTTCATCCACGTCCACTAGTGACTAATTGCTTCTCACAAGTCAAGGCGTCCAATTATATTACATTCCATATTATTTCGGGATCAGTAATAAGGTCAAGTCAGGGTAATCGCAAAGTCATTCGTTATTGTCTGTGTAACTTTTTACACCACCACAAATCACCCCTTTCCGCCCTTCGGGCACCCTTCCCCTTGTGTATATGTATAGACAGGACACATGGGTAACAGTCGTTCGGGGACATGGGTTACACACTGTTTTTTAACATTCGCAATCTCTCAGGTCAATTTTATCAAT
>Ga0307427_1000299_pt1 | contig 33461 bp, 30 predicted proteins | sample SalMarWE160190MG_FD_202162 | JGI IMG/M metagenome (GOLD analysis project Ga0307427, IMG submission 202162) | Salt marsh sediment microbial communities from the Plum Island Ecosystem LTER, Massachusetts, United States - WE1603-190 | ecosystem: Environmental > Aquatic > Marine > Intertidal zone >...
CTCTTCTAGTAAAATCTACTTTTCGGATTAATCCCTTAATTATTGATGGAGATGAATTGTCTCGATCGATACGAAAACCATCAAAAATTGCGGAAATATACATCGTATCAGAGAATTTGAGGCAACCATCATCATTAGGTTCTGTATTAGCTTCTGCATAATCAAGGGGGAAGACACCCCAAATTTCTGGAATGCAGGCAGATTCTAACCCCAGTGTAGGGCTGGGAGTTATTGTTGGCGTAGGGGTTGGTGTAGGCGTTGGCGTTAGGGTCAATGTGGGTGTTGGTGTAATTGTATTGGTCGAGGTGGGAGTGGGTGTATCTGTTGCTTCACTATAACAAAATGTATTAAGTGCTGTTTGATGTTTATGTTTTTCTCCATCGATATAATTTTGAATTCCAAATAAAAACGGGAAAAATGATAGAGCTCCTAGAATTATTAGAGAAATTGTGCTTGGAATAGCAATACATAATAACTTCTTAGAGATAGGTTTTCTTTGGGTCTGATCAAACTGCTTAACTAATTCACGTATTTTTATAATAATGCGAGACGATCCCAATATGATGATTATTGATAATGATCCTTTAATAAAATAATCAAGGAGACGAATACGACAATCTGTAAAATTAGCTAATATAGCAAGTACTAGTGTACAAACGCTAATCAAAATTCCATATATTTTGAGTTCATCATAAATTGGATTAGAATCTTTACGTTCTTCTTCAGGTTCTTTAGGTCGTTCTTTAGATTGATTTTGGTTTCCCATAATAAAAACCCCTAACTATACATTTTAGAATTATGAACTTTCAATCATTACGGTTGTCGATTAACAATTCTTCTGAAAAGGCTTTCTCAAAAACTTGCTTATTTCCTGTATTATAAAACGGCAGGCCGATTACTTTGAAATCGTGTTTAGGCAGGTCGATATTTATTTTCGCTTTGTCTTTGATTTGAAAGAGAAAATCTTCTTTCCATTGGTCAAGGGGAACAAAGCCTTCGCCTTTGGGTTCGATGAAAAGTTGGTAGTGCAACTGCTTTCCGCTCTCTTTTTCTGTTAAGAACAGGACAAAATCCGGTTCGAAGGGACGGCCTTCATCGAAATCGTAGATCTGGAAAAGTTTTTGATTCCGCAACAAATAGACTTCACGATAATGCTTTTCTAGTTCGGGAATTTGACTTTGAATGAACTTGACTAAGGCTTTTTCTTCTGAGGTGCCATAGTTTTCATCATAGACATACCAGGGTTCTTTTTGAAGGTCGGCATGGTACTCCGTATTTGAAGTCTCACGCATACCCGTGCCGACATCGGATACGGGATTATATTCTTTCTTGAATTTGACTTCATCCTTCACGATATGTCTTACAGCGAAGGGTTTGAATTCTTCCGTACCGACATACTCAGGTGTCCCTTTGCGGATATCATCAGCTAGCTTTTGCAGGACGTCTACTGAAATGCGTAATTTAGTATCCGGATCAAGGTTTGATAATTGAGATTGTGTGGCGGTGAGGGTCACATCGATTTTACCAAGATAATCCTCTGAGGTAATGAACTCTGTAATGGATTTCAAATTTGGAAAGTATTTCAGGAGATTTCGGAATTCATAAAATTTAATACGAGCTAGGGCAGATCGCAATAAATGAGTACTGAAAGAATTCAGCTTGATGGTTGTTGTAATCGTGCGGAGCTCATCCACTTGATCCCCATTATCAAGAAGATCTTGTTCAACCCCATAACCTGTCATAAAACGATGTGAATATGATTTTTGAACTAATGACTCACGAATTTCAAACACTTCCGCATTGTCATTGCGAACCCGCTTATTCTTGAACAGGACCCCCTGCTGCCATAAATCTGAGGATTTAAACGAGTCCTTTAATTCCAAGTGGAGTTGACGAACATTGGAAGACTTCATGCCAATATCGACCAAAGCCGTGTGAAGCTCTTGAATATAACGGGGGTTATGAGCGCTGTGGTAATAAAGGACTTCTAAAATGCGAAGGGGGTTATCTTCTTCATCATCGTATTTGCGCTGGTATTTCGGCTGGAGATCTGATAATTGAAAAGGATAATACCTGGCACCACGACCAATCAGCTGAGCTTCGGAAACGGTAGTCCTCCCGGGGATACCATTTTTTGCGTCACGGGTATCATACAGCCGAACGATATCAAAAAGGTTGAGTACATCCCAACCCTCGTTGAGGGCTTCCACGGCAAAGACCACCCTAATCTCATTCTGTGGATCTTCAAGGGAATTGACTAAGATCTGATGCTCTTCGCTATCGGATTTAGAATCGACTGAGAGGGCTTTTTCATCAGAAAAATCATTGCTGAGCTCCATGGCTAGGTTTTCTAATGAGATATGATTTTCCTCAAAGAATTTAAATGCGTCCTTTACAACAGGCTGATCTGTGCTGTCACGGACTGAGGCTAGGTCCGATGAAGTGAGCGAGGCCACCTTCGCAAGAAATTTCTCACGGAACTCCTCGGAAACGACCTTGTTCTTGTCACGTTTCGTGGGGGGATTAACGTAATTGGCCTTCATCATCACCACTGGCTTTAGAGCAATTTGATGCCTTTCAGCCACCTTTTTGCGATATTGACTGATGACTATGGCTTGAATGGCACGATCCATGCGGGGAATATCCGTTGGCAGGGTATGAACTTCTTTGGAATATCCATCTTTGCGGAAGCGTTTGAGGGGATAATTATAGATGATCTTATCTTGATATTTCTCAGCAATCGCGGGATGACTCAGTTGAATTGTGGCGGTGAATTCTAACAATAAATTTTCAGGGTTAGATTTGAAGATACGGTTAACTGTCCCCTCCCAAGACGTGATGTTTTCCGTATCCGTGACATTTAATCGCTTCTTTGTGAGGGCGTTAATATGATGAGCTTCATCGGAAATCAGGACAATTTTTTTATCTTCAAAGTCAAGATATGTAAGTGCGTTTTCCCGGGGGTTGTTAAGGGTGGTATGCAACCCTTGAATTGTGCTGAAAAGGATATTAATACAATTCGGATTTGCAAATTGGAAGTTATCCACCGGATTAATTGTGACCACTTCCCCATCAATTTTTATGTTTTGTGCAAAGAGATATTTTGAGGACTGAGGGTTGAGGAAATTATCTTTGGTTTTTTCAATGATGGTGGTGCTATCCACAAAGAAGATGAAATTTCGGTACCTCTGTTGATAAAGGTAGAGTATAGCAGCAGCCATAATCAAGGTCTTGCCACTGCCGGTGGCCATATGGAAAAGAAGCTGTGTAGGGCGAACCCTATCGGGATATCTGTTGAGATAATACAAGAAGAATTGCAAAGCCTCAACCTGGTATGGGCGGAGCTTAAAAGTTGGATTGAGGTTTTCCGGAATAGACGCAGGGAGATCGGGTAATTCGCCACCCATTTCCTGAAAGTTTTGAATTTTTTTATAGAGATTGAGATCAGACATTATGTCTTATCTCCATAAAATTGATAATTCAGGCGCTTGTCCTCATCACTGATCTGGTAATCCTCATCTTCGATTTCACTATAGTTTACATAGAGAGCATTCTTGTCCAGGACCTCAAGAAGGAATTTCTTTTGATCCTCTAATGAAAGATCTGAAAATTCTTCAACATTTTCATTTATTGATCTAATATTTACACGATAACTTAGATGTGCTTTATTTTGGATTTCCTGCCAGATTTCTAGTAAGGAATCTTTCTTTAATACTTTTTCAATTTTTCTTATGAAAAGCTCATTCAGCTGCATTACTTCACAACAAATAAAACTTCCCCCGCCTTGCCAACTTATATCCTCGGATATTCCAGTTTGATCGCCATTTATTACATTATTTAATCTAACTGAAGGATTATTTTCGCCATAATCTATTTGTTCAATACCAATATACTGAATACCCATCTTATGTGCAACTGCCGCTGTTGTACCACTTCCTAAAAAGAAATCCAAAACCAAATCATCTTCATCGACATCTGCAATTTCGAAAATTTTCATTATCAATGATTCAGGTTTTTTTGCATTTCTGAATTCAATACCACCCTCATAACCAACATTATTGTAAGCATTTACAAAATCCATAAAATTTGCGTATGGCTTCTCTCTTGTTCCAGTATAATCTTCTGGTACTCCTTGATAATACCCACCATTCTGTCTTCCCTCTTTGGGAGTATAAAAATATCTAAATCCTAAACCATCATTCCCAATATTGGGAACCTTAAAAAGAGTATAAGGTGGAAATTTACTTTTCTTCGGAGCAAGAAATTTTTCATAAAATCTCCCACTACTATTTCCATCCTTGAGAGAACCACGAATACTTATACGTTTTAGATTGGACTTTTTAGGTTCTGTTTTATTTATTACATACTCATCAGGTAAAAAGTAAACGACATCTTCTAATCCTTCATCATCAAGTTGATTTCCTTTTGTTATTTCTTCAATTGAAAAGATATATCTATCTAAACCACTTTTAACTTCAGGTTTACCAATTTTTGTATTTGGATTTTTTGCATATACTAAAAGATATTCGACAACATCATGAAAATCCTTATCTGCTTTTAGAATTCTATCAGGGTGTCTTACTAGTAAATTAAATGTGCATATATAACCCAACTTATAAATTTCATCAAGCATAACTTTAAGGTATGCCTGATTGTGATAGCTTATGTGTACAAATAATAAACCATCTTCAGAAAGAAGATTTTTTGCCATGGATAACCTGTTTTGCATGAACGTTAACCATGTTGATTGCTTAAATTGGTCATTGTAATTAAAACTATCTGCACCAGTATTAAAAGGCGGATCGATGTATATCAACTTTACATTTCCACCATAGCGTTTTTCTAAAGATTTTACAGTAAGAAGATTATTTCCGCGTATAATTAAGTTGTCTCTTTTAGAAAGTCTTCCAACCCCAACTTCACCCTCTGAATTAAAACGAATCCAATTTGTGAAAACTTTTGGTCCTAACAATCTTGAAATATCATCAGGCGCTAAGATTGTATTCCAAAAGATTTCATCACGCTTCGCTTCTTCCCTTGTCTGCCCACCTTCCAAGACACAATCTTTATAAGGCCAAACCAATTCAACATCTTGCTTTTGGCTTATAAGGGTTTTCCCACCATCATCACTGAGACCAATTTTATTCTTGAACGCCGTATAGCTATCCGGAAGGAATTCCTTGTTATTGACAAACTGCAGGAATTTCTCTTTATCAAAGACGAGAACATCTTTTACTTCTGAAAAAAAATGTTGCTTGATGCGGTCATGGGAGAGTAAGAGTTCCAACAATTCTGGATCCAGTTTGAGACCTTTTTCGATGACGAGATTGCGGAGCAGGGAGCCGTCCTGGGAAAAGAATTCAGGTTTTTGACGTAAGAGTTCTTCCATTTCATGAAACAAATTTTGCATAACACCCTCGGAAAATGTGTATGAATTTAGGACAATGATTATTATAACTGATTAGGTGCGTGATTCTTATTGAGAAAATTACTTGAACTACTTTTCACACCCTGAATAAAAGAAATTAATCGGCGAATCAGCACAAAATGTGTGAAAACCTTTTTTTGTACGCAAACTGACTTGATAAACCTCTGATTTACAACAATCTTGAATGTATTTTATAAATTTGAATCTATTAATTTCTCGGCGAGTTAAGGACATCGGTTCTAGGACATCCAAGGACAGCGGCCTTTGGAAAACACCGTCCGGGGGATGCTGCGGTGCGTCATAGGCAAGCCATTCTAGCAGCCTGGATGATTCATTATGCGAATAGGCAGCTGCGCCGGCAAAAATATCTGCGATCTGAACAAAGGGTTCAGCTTCTGAAATAACAGGTTGAATCTCTTCAACAGAATACTTGAAAGGATTATTTCTTAACCACTCAAGATCATATTGATCACCTAAAATTGTTGATGTGTAAAGACGAGAACTCGCATAATCTATGTAATCCTTTAATTCATCCCAATCCATTTGTCTTTGTTCATCAATATTTATGGACCAACTGGTGTTTTGGCCCCATCTTTTTGACATCGTATCTCTCAACCGAAGATAATACAAAACACTGAGTTTATCTCCTGTATTTGTTTGGTTGCGTGGATAACGGGGATCGTTTGTCTGCCAGATGATTGAATCAATACGAAGACACCCTCGTGTAGCTAGATCAAAGAGGATATTGAAAATTTGTTTTGACCTTTCGAAGTATCTGTTGCTCTTGAAGGATGACCATTTGTATTCACTGGGGAATTGAGAAATGATCGGATTAATTTTTGCTTCAAGATTTTCCTTAATGCACGCTGGGAAACTGATTAACGAAATAGCTCCAAAATCATGATCCGTTGTGTAATAGGATTCATCCAGATAGGCAAAATGGGAAGATTTAGTCATCGTAATAAATTAGATTAGGTCGTCACCCGATAGGACTGTTCAACTAAATCCATAACTTGGTCCAATTCATCCATAGAAGAAAGTTTGACCTCGACCTCCCCTGTACCATGATGACCCACCTCTGAAACATCCCTGGCAAGATCATGGGGATCAATCAAATCATGTTTGGGGATATCGAGCCACATTTTGAGTTCTTGGGATTGAACTTTGAGCTCACAAAAATTCTTCCCATGTTTATAACTGATATACATCTTGTTTGGTTTTTCAATGATCTCGCCCTCATCGGCTAGGGCAAATGATCTCTCTTGAAAAGCTGAAAATAAGGATTGGATTAGTTCGGTCTTCCCTTCGAGATGATCATCTACAGAAAAAGTTTCAGGAAAAGCGTCCATTGAGCTCTCTTCAGCTGAAATCTTTTTTAATGGGGTGCTGGTAAATATGGGTTCCAAATATAGATGTTCTTCACCATAACGGCGGTAAGTCCATAATTCGATGTTCGCACCGATGCGATTCACGGCATATTTATCATATTCGGAAAAACTCTCGGCAATTAGGATAAGACGAGGTTGGGACCAATCGATAGCCACCTGATCGCCAAGGATTTCCTGGGCTGCCATGGTGAAATCGCCTTTATGGTCCACAAGCCAATCCATATAAAACAGCCCCTGATTGATGACATTTTCTTTGCTGGATTTTTTATATTCGATAATGGTTGGCGAACCATCCTGGTCAAGACCAAGGGTATCGATCCTGCCCTTTTGACGATCGCCGGTGAAGAATTCTGTTGCGATAAAGCGGACGCCTAATAATTTTTCGAGATTGGCTTCAAATAAACCCTGGAGTTGTTTTTCGCTTTGAAAAGAAGACGGTTTGACTTGGCTGACTGTATCTTGGGATGTTAGTTGATATAAAGGCATGGATCCCTCCTGGCAAATTAAATTATAAAAGCACTACGAATCATTATCTAATTTATATTTTACTAAATTATATGGGATGAATCGATTATCGCTCGTTATCAAGGCAAAAACCCGAGAAAATAAAGAAAACAATAAAACGATAAGGAAGAAGAAAAACAAGAAACTAATCCATTTATCCAGATAAGTTATTTGGTTAATGTCATAAGGGAAAATCACTGACTTAATGCTGAATAGACCAAAGAATAAACCCACCGAACCTTTTATGAATGTTGCAAAGGTATCCGCAAAAAGCAATGAAAATTCAAAGATAAAAATAACTATTAATGGAATCATTACCATCAATTTGACATACAAAGGTCTGGAAAATTCAAGGTTATAAGTATCAGGATTAGGGAAGTCAAATGGTCCGTGGGGTTGTGGTGCGTAAGATGAGACCTGCCAATCTTTTGTGATTATATATTGTTTGGATGGATCTTCCTGAAAATTGATATGTATTGAATAATCGTTTAGGCAATCTTCAAAAACATATTGGAAATTATTCTCTTCAAAAAGAATATCACTATGCATTTCTAATTCAACAAAAAATCTATCATTGGGGTAATTTTCCAAATGCGGCGAATAAACAAATAAATATTGTTTGCTCATCTCATCATCTAAAACAAAATGGTGTTTTATTATTCTGTCATGACTCTTAATATTGAGAAAGCTTTTTGAATCCTCGGCATTTAAACAAAGCATAGGGTCAGACAAAGAATATTCATCGAAAGAATCTTCATATAGAATATGAGACTTTAAGGTCAAACCCTCAAAACAAATGCTCCCAAAACCATCATTTCTGTCTTCGGGAATATAAATGACGACTTCTGAAAATTTTAATTGGAATTGACGGCCATTTGAATCCGTGGGTTGAATAAGATCAAAATAAAATTCCAGGACAAAGGGTTTTTTATAATCAATATCTTCTGAAGGTTTAAAAAGGATGCTTTGGCCAGTATTTGGCTTGAATAATATAAATAGTGTTGTAATGAGAAGGACTATCAAAGTCAATATGAAAACAAAGGAAAGGAATGATTTATTGTTTTTGATGAAGTTTTGAATTGCTTTTATTAGTTTATTCATCAGAATTGCCCTCCTATAATCAGTTAGAAAATTATTATAAATGATTTTTAAAGTGGATTCAATGATTTAAATTTTATGAAATCCTCTTGCCAAATCACAAAGTTTACATGATATAATAGTGATGTCGGATGCCCCCCTCATCCGGCAAACTGGAGCCCGCCGCAAGGTGGGCTTCTGCTTTTCAGCTTTACCGGATTATCTTATTCTATTGCGTGAATATGATTATTATTATCAATTCAAGTGAATTCTTGAGATTGCAATATTCAATATTTCATCAATAAGATCCTGAAAAGATAATCCAGTGGCTGACGCTATCAGGGCAAATGAACTTCCGTCTGAAACGAGGCTTGGAAAGGCATTAACCTCTAAAACATGAGGGGTATTATTTTCATCCCAGCGAATATCGATGCGAGCGTAATCACGGCAGCCCAGTGCATGATAGGCTCTTAATGCCAAGTCAGTTATCTCATTTCCTTGTTGTTTTGAAATAAGGGCAGGACAAGACTTTTTCTCATACTTACTCAAAATCATTTTGGAAGTAAAGCTTCTGAAGTGATAATCCCCATTAGAAAAATTAATAAATTCAAGGATTGGCAAGGCTTTGGGAGGATCATTACCCAATATCGCCACTGTAAATTCCCTTCCATTAAGGAATTCCTCGATAATAACCGGCCTATCAAAATTATTGATTAAATTTGAGCAAATGATCTGACAGGAATCTTTTCTGAATACCAGATTTTCACCTTCGATCCCCAGACTGGAGCCACCCATGACGGGTTTGACAAGAAGAGGGAAAGACAGATTGTCCGCAATTTGAATGTCCTTTGGATTATCAACTAAAGCAAACCTGGGGGTTGGAACTTCTAAGTCTTGAAGAATTTTCTTTGTTAAGTATTTGTTATAGGCGGTGACACAATTTTGAGCATTAGGCCCAGTATAAGGGATACCAAGCTTATCCAAAAGATGGGGCGTATAAGCAAACCTATGATCGGAATTCTCACGATTAGAGCGGTTAAAAACAAAATCGGGATCGAAACTTATGAGATTATCATGCAGATCATGATCTGCTTTGAGGTGTTTGAATTGATACCCCAACCTACTAACAGCGGCAGCAATATTATCTGCAACGTGTTGAAGTGATTCATAATATGTTTCCTGAATTGAGACAGGATAATTCATGCCCCTGGGATCTGTAATTAGGGCAACTCTCACAATATATTATTCCCTTCTTGCTATTGGATGATAAAAGTTTAAGTAAATAAAGATCCTCTGACATTTTCAAGAGGAATTTTCGCTCATGCTCAACGAAAACTTGATGACAGGAAGCTTGATTATGGTTTTTTTGGCTTATTTTTAGAAGAACAAGCAGTTTAGAAGGACGAAATATCTTAGATCATATCCATGTTTACTAATTATAACTTATATTTAGTCCCTTAACTTATTAATATCTACCTTAATAATTTTAGAGCTCGCTGCAAGGCGGGCTTCAATTATTTTTCTTGGTATTCGGCATGGTTGGTGTTGATTATCAGGTTCCAAACCAAATCTCGTAGGATCTTATCCCCCCGCTGATCACGAGTGTGCATATTGATAAGCTAATGAAAGTTCATCAAATAAAATCTTAAAACAGTTCAGAACTGATCAAATTAGTAATAAATAGATACGAATTTACGATTGGCACCATTTTCGAAGAATTTGAAGAATTTTTAGAAACAGTATCGAAAAATATTCTTTTAAATAATTTTCCCTTGTTAATTGTGTTATATTATATATTGAATAAAGACATTAGTTGGGGTTGTTCCGGAGAGAATTTTATGCGTCTAGATAAGATAACATATTCTGAATTTATAAATCAGCCAAACGAATGGAAAATAAAAAATTTTTCTTTTGGAGAAATAAACCTAATTGTTGGGCAAAATGCTGTGGGAAAAACACGAACTTTGAATGTAATTAATGGCTTAGCCATTCTATTATCAAGAAAAGGAGAAATCCCCTTTCGCGAAGGAAATTATCAAGTTAATTTCTCTGATAAAAAAGAAGATTATGAATACAGATTAAAATATAAAGATAAGTGTGTTTTAAGGGAAAAGCTGATTATTAATAGTGTTACATATTTAGATCGAAAAGAAGATGGAAAAGGGGAAATTTTCTTTAAAAAAGAAAATAAATTTTTTGATTTTCAAACACCTAAAAATGAGGTTGCTGCCGTTGCAAGGCGGGACAATCTTCAACACCCCTACCTGGAAAAAATTTATCGTTGGGCAGATAAGTGCGTAAAATACCTATTTGGTGAAAAAATGGGGAAAGATACTCTCCTTATTCACTCGGAAATTGGAGAACCCATATCGAATATTAATATTAAAGACACAGATAAGGCAGTTAAATTTTTTCTAGCTGGTTATAAGAAATATAAAGAGGATTTTAATAAAGAAATAATTAATGACATGAATAAACTGGGGTATAACATTGAAGATCTCAACACAAAAACCCCTGAGAAACTTTCACTTATGGGCAAAGTTCCTTCAGAAATGCTTGTATCTAAGATACAAGAACTATATGTTTTGGAGAGTGATTTAAATGGTGAGACCTATCAACATGAGATGTCTCAAGGAATGTTTCGTGCGTTATCTTTATTAATTCAATTGAATTTCCTCTTTTTGGTTGAAAAACCTGGAACAATATTGATTGATGATATGGGGGAAGGGCTTGATTATAAGCGTTCAACACAATTAATTAAGATCTTGATCGATAAAGCAAAGAAGTATAAGGCTCAGTTAATTATGACAACCAATGACCAATTTGTTATGAATAGTGTACCCATTGAGCATTGGTTTATACTCAAACGTGAAGGAAGTAGATGTTATGGTTATAACTATAGAACCTCGAAAAAAATGTTTGACAATTTTGAATTAACAGGGCTTAATAACTTTGATCTCTTAACAACAGATTTCTATCTTACAGGAAACACTAAAAATACTGAACGATGAAGAAAGTAGCTATTTTCACAGAAGGCCATTGTGAATTAATTTTTCTTAGAAAATTAATTTTGAATGTATTTAATTACCAAAATATCTCTCTAACATGTCTTGAAGTAGTGGGAGATAAACAAAGACAATTTCCATATAAATATGAAGATCCAAACTATAATATCAATTTTGAATTAATTTGCGTTGGAAATGATACTAGAGTATTGAGTTATATTAAGGATAGGTACGAAGGATTAATTGATTTGGGCTTTTCCATGATTATTGCAATACGAGATATGTACAGCAAGGCTTACAAAAAACGAGTGAATCATATAGATCATAGCGTAATAAAATCTTTTATTGAGGGACACCAAAAAACAATAAAATGTTTTGAGAAAAAAGGTTGTCATGTACAAATACATTTTTCAATTATGGAATTTGAGGCGTGGCTATTATCTATGCCAGATCTATTTCCCAAAATCGATCAAAGTCTCTCAATAAAAAATATTAAAAATCAACTTGGATATGATTTGACAAGAATTTCTCCAGAGAGAGAATTTTTCCATCCAACAAAAGAATTAGATAAAATATTAAATCTCATAGGTAAAAAATATAATAAATCTCAAGACCAAATAGAAAGCCTTATAGCTCATCTAGATCTTTCAGATTATCAACAAGCCGCTATAGACGACAAATGCCCCTCATTTCGGGACCTTTATTCAAAATTCTTAGTTCTTAATAAGAAAGCCATTTGAGAAGATTTAATCTACCTGAAATCAATTGGAAGTAGAGATCAATTAGAAAAATAAGGAATCAGTAAATACATGTCGAGTTTAATAATCTGCAAACTTAAAATTCAACCAAGAATTTTGAGACTACGGATTTAATTTGATTAGGAATCTTTAAAATTTGATCTATAATTACTACCTGGTTGCATAATATAACTTCTTTAATTCTCCATCGTCGGAAATCCCAAAACACATCCAAAAGCCTATGCGTAATATCGAGTGAAGGCAGAATAGCAGCAGCCCGGGCAAAGCAAACAATAATCACACCTTAATAACCAAACGAAAGCTGCGAGGGCACAAAACGGAAGCAAGGCAGCCCACAGAACAAAGACGGCACCCAGGCACCCGCCATGCCACGGACGGGGGACGGCGAGGGGGAGAAAAGCCACACCGGGCAGCGGCGAGACACCAAGCAAGCCACGGCCAAAGAAGACCCCGGCCCCAGGGCACCCCCAGGGGAGAACACCACCCCACCAGAAGCGAGGACAGCCGCGGCCGCAGAACGGCCGGCCAGACGGGCACGCAGAGGCAGAGAAAGGGGACCCCCAGCCAGCCAGACCACAAAAGCCCCAGCAGAAGCCGCAGCCCGGGCAGAGGGCAGCGAAGAACAAGAAGCAGCGCCAGCACCGGAAGAGGAAAAAGCAGCCAGGACAAGCAAAGCAGACGCGCCACCCGCAGCCAGGGCAGAACGAACCACGAGGGCATCGGCGCCAGCCGAAGACCCACACACCACCCCACCCCCGGCAGCCAACCAACGGGAGACAGGCGAAGAGACAACAGACAGAGAAGAAAACGAACGAGAACCACAGAACAAGACAGAAACCACAGGACACCTCCAGAAAAGAAAGACACGAGCCACAGGCGAGGCACCCGGCCAAAGGCCGAAAAAGAAGCGAAGCGCCGCCGCCACAGAAAACCGCCCCCACCGAGGGCGAAGCGAACAAAGCGCCGGAAAAGCGAAGGGGGCGCAAGGCCGACGAACGCAGAGAGGAGCGCAGCCTGGCCTTGTCGCCCACGAGCGACGGCGCGAAAATGAGAGAAGCCGAGGGGGGTAGGCGGTCTTTAAATGGCAAAACGCCGGCGGGAAGGCGTTAGCCGACACCGTCCGGCGGGGAGCCGTTCAATCGAAGAGTGCTCTTGCTCGAAGAGCACCCTCCGGGTGAGCAGGAAGATGTTTTTTAGTTTTTATTTGGGGGGGGCGGGAGAAGAGTGATGTGCGCGAAATCGCGATAAAAAACGAAACGAATGGAAACGATTAATGGAATAATGTAAAAAATAGCTATTGGATTTATGATTAAACAAATAAATACTAAGATTCCTATCGAATAATAAATAATCATAATAGATTTATAAGAAGACATTAATTATTCGTCAACAATCCTCCTGTGACGTTGAAGTTGTTTTATCTTATTTACCTTTTGATTATGCAAATTATCTATTCTGTCATTAAACTCACTTATAGAATTAATTTCAGATACCAAAAATATAAACGTTCCAATGTCCACAAGAATTAATAATCCAACACAAATTATATATGGATCACTGTCAACCCAAAGGTAAAATGCGGTAAATAATACTGCACTTATAAAACCACCAAATGAGGATTTTAGAGGTTCATACTTATTCGCTTCTAAATTTTTAATTTTTTGGGCGATCTCAGAAATTTCTTTATCAAGACGTTTAATTGCCAATTCTGAAGCTGTCTTATCTACACCTTTTTTAACATTCTTCAATTCGTTAACAATAGGATGTAATGAGATAATGCCACCTTTTCGGTTAACCAAAAATTCTGTACCACAATGAGCACAAGCAAAACGATCAATATCATCTGTAATTTTAAGTTTTCCATTGCAAGAAGGACAAGTTAGTTTTATGAAATCAGCCATTATAGAACCCTCCTATATTAAGTTATGAGTAAAATAACAAACTAAAGAGATCCAAAATTATATAGATCAATTATTTATTATAAAACAATATTTGAACTCGAATGATTTTTAATATTAATAAATCATAGAGAATACCTTTCGGCGTTTAACCGCCCGTAGCGGACGGCGAGCCGGGAAGGGGGCGAGCAAGCCCGAGCCGAAGGGCACCCGGGGGCGAAAGAGGAACGAAGAGGAAATACAGATAAAAACAAGCCCCCTAGCTCGAAGAGCACCCTTTGAGTGGGTAGCCCGAAGGCGAGGAAGCGCAGCGAGCCCGCAGAGCGAGAGCGAGCCGTCCGAGAAGGAGCGGTCGCCGATGGCGTTTGCGGGAGGGCTGGGGAGGGTGGTTCGGCGAAGCAGTTTAATACTCGAAGACCACTCTTTGAGTGAGCGAAGCCGAACGACCCGACACCATGCCCGACCCATGTTTGTGAGCGAAGCCTTTGAGGGGAGCAAGAGACGAGCGGAGGGACACCGAACGCGAGGAGCGAAGCGATCCCGCAATGGCGAAGCGAATGAGCGAGCACGAGGAAGGCCGGCAGGGCGCCGGGGACCCGCCGAGTTTTTCGGCGGGGAGCACAGGGACGGCGGGGCGCCCGGAAAGCCCCACCCCCCATGAGGGCTTAGAGACACCGCTCTGCGTTGCGTGCCGCCGGAGGGCGGACGAGCGAAGCGAGAGCAGCGCAGGGGTTGGGGGGAGCCTGCCCGGCGGGGGGAGGGGCGACAGGCCGACGAGTGCGAGCGATTGTTTTCCCGAAGGGTGCAAAGCAAGGGAGGGCTGAAAAGGCTGAACGGCGTCGCAGTTTGATGAGCGACGCCGATGAGCCGAAGCCCGACCTGATCTTGGTGAGCGGAGCATTAGCGACCGAAGGTTTTTTATTTGCTCGAAGAGCAGTCTTCGACTGAGGGAGCTATTGCGGAGCGATTGAGGTTCGCCGGATGACCAGCAGAAGCGAGCGTAGGTTGTCGCAGGCCAAGCGCCGCCTTCCGGAGCGTTTAAGAAAACGAAGCGAACGGAGTCTCTTGACGGGCAAGCCCCAAATCCCGGAGCGACGCACGACCATAAAGGGCGGGGATGTTTGGTTATCTTTCAAGGAGCGTAGGGTTTGGGGCGCAGTCCCGGAATTTGTCGGAGAGAGCGAAGGTTCAGTAATTATATTTATTAGCGGAGGGGGTGGCCGAAGGCCAAGTTAAACCGGAGCGACGCGAAAGCGCAGGCGAAGGCGAATGAAAACCAAGCCCCAAGGTGAGCGCGAGGGACTGCGGAACGCTGAACCGAGCGCCACCGATCAGGGGCTACCAGGGCTTTGGAAGTGCGCTTTGCGTAAGCTATTGACAGGGGGTGAATATGACACTACAATAATTGACGTACATGACGTTCAATCGGAGATCTAACAATGAAAATGCTCAGAACAAAAGAGGTGGCCAAACGCCTGGGTATTTCACAAAGAACCGTGCAGAGAATGATCAAGCGGGGCTCATTTCAGAACGCAATCCGCATAGACCCGAAATCAAAATCCATTTACCTGATTCCCGAAACAGATGTTGAACTGTTAATATCTGAACAGAAGGTCGTAAGCGTACAGGACCTTTAAACACAAGAGTCCGGCGATCAGGCCGGACAGCTTGTGCGATGCGCCATCTGGCGCTAAGGTTATTTTTAGGACGGCACCTTAACAACCAAATAGCTCTCAAAGGTTCGAAGAGATCGCTTCGAAACTTCACTCCCTATTATGGGATAATGGCGAAGGGCGGATTCGAACCGCCAGCCAAAGGCTTATGAGTCCTCTGCTCTACCATTGAGCTACTTCGCCAAAATGAGGATAGAGCCAAGAGACGGGCTAGAACCATAAAATAATGGCTTATGAGTCCACTGCTCTACCATTGAGCTACCTCGCCAAACCGGACTTGGTTCACGTCCGCTATCTTACTATGTGTTCGAAAATATGTCAATCGTTTACACGTCCCTCACCGTCGATTCAAGTGTGAAGCCTTTAATGAACGATAAGCGACATTTTCATTCTGCATGGGGAAATACTGCGGATCCGGACGATAGCTGTCCTTGCCTGAGTTAGCTTTACCAACCGAAGCTTTGTTGAAACCGACAGGGACAGAGCGCGCAGATGCCTTCGGATGTGCAGCACTGCTCTGCGCCTGCCTTAACTCCCTGCGAGACAACCCTGAATTCCCATTGCCCGATACTTCGTTCAGCATCCTTTCGCCCTTCTTTGATAAGGTGCCGATGAGCAGAATACGGATCACCCAGACCATTAAAGCGATAAAGATCGGCACGACATCGCTCACAAATACGTTATTCATCACACCCGCGCTAAGAACGGAATGGGTCTGCATAGCCATGACAATGCCCCACCAGGTCAGGATAGCGTTCATCGTAGCTGCCAGGATCCAGGCGCCAAACATGAACCAAGTATTCCGCTTGCTTTCATTCTCGTTCTGCGGGGTAAATAGTCGGGTAATGCCGGCAAATTCTATGCCGCAAAAGGCAATTGAGAGCAACGTCGCCCACCGGACGCCGGCAAAACGCAAATCGCCTAACACATCCGACAGCGCAAAATCGGTCGTACTGAAATTAAACGCCTCAAACGCCACCAGCGCCATGATAAATATGAGGATGTATAAGATACCCTTACGGGATTTCAGGCTTGCGAAAGAAGTAGAAAAAGATGATTTGATGGATTGACTGACATTCATTAGAACCTCCAAGATACAAAATAACCGATGCTTGTAGGTTCTATTATAGAACAATAGTTCTATATTGTCAAATAGTTCACTCGCTTAACACGATAGAGATCCTTTTCACCTATAGCTATTAGGGCTTCAGACACGGTGAAGGAATGCCTGCGCCCCCCCTGCCGCCACACCAACCCAAAATATCCGCATCCTGGGTGATATATCCCTGGAATTGATCCATTCCCAAAGCATACAATTCAAAGACTCCTGTTTGATCCACAAATGCTGAATAGGTCCCACTGACAGACAGGTTATCATCAGAGATTGTTCCTGTCGCATTCATAAAGCAATCTGAAGCGGCACACACAACTGCATAGAAGTCCTTTCCATCAACAGTAACGGTCATGGAGTACACTAATGAAAACACCGCATCTTCCGGAGCTATTCTTGCTGACCACTCTCCCTCCCAATAAAAAGCCGGAGTAGGAGTAAGCGTCGGTGTGGGTGTGGGCGGGGGCGTGTATTCTGGCAGGTTATCCGTCGGCCCGGTCACCGTCGCATAACGCCCCCACAACCAGCATTCCCCGGGGTGATCGGGATTCTTGATGATCCAGTATTGACCATCCGTTGACTGACCAACCACTTCAGCACTTTCACCAACTAACAAAGCCCCAATGTAACCGTAAATCTTACCTGGTCCCGAACGACAGTTTGTATTCATGCTGACACTGACCATGGGATTCTCTAAAGTCGGGGTTAGCGTAATTGTCGGGGTCAAGGTGATGCTTGGAACCAATGTATCTGTAATCGTTGGTGTGGGAACCTCAACGCTGACTTCAGGCTCTTCGACTTCTTCCTCAACAGCGAGTGTAAGTGCAACACTAGTTTGGGCACGTTCATCAACTGACAGTTCCTCATCCGATGAGATCGGTAAATGGCATCCTTGTAAGGCAATCAGCATTAATGCGAAAAGAACTAAACATGGCTTGAATCTGGACTCTTTCATCATCACTCTCCTCTACTAACTCAAGATCAACTTTCATTAAGAAATGAAATAATGACTGAGAATCCAATGCTCACTCATTGATTATTAAATTGAAAACCGGGGCAAAGAATTATTTTTCGTTCAATATGTTTATTATACAAATTGATAATAGGAAATTCAATATTGGATCAGGCGAAAATTAATTCTATTCTAGGCCGGCAATCTACCGACACAACTCAATAAACCCTATTGCCAGCAGAATCTGAGCCAGATGATATGTGATCCGAACCTTTAATTGAGCCTTATCAATAGGTTGGATGAAACGATTGGTTGCCAGTATGAAATCTGATGTCAAGAATAACACAGCTCCCAAGGGCAGGATTATGAATCTCCAAAAAGGTAAAGAACGCATGAGAACCACTAAGAGGGTCATGACGACCAATCCACTAAGCACCAAAAAATACAACCGAATTGCGATCCACAACTTATCACTGTCATGCTGCTTTTTGTATTTAACGCCAAAAACAAGATAAAAACAAATCAACAAAACCAACCAGATCATGACGCAAAGAACGATCCATAAGAACATCCCCTCAGGTAGTTCTATGCGATTTTGTTCCACGATGAGCAGTGAATTAAGAATGTTATAACTAATATGACCCATAAAAAAAGAAACAAGTCCCCACAAGAACCACCGATTCGAAAAGAGTAGAAAAATATCTCCTAATAATCCGAAAAACTGTGCAGTTACGAGCACGCCAGCGAAGAGATCAATCTTCCAGCCTACAGTATTTAAAGTCCAAAGGATGACCAGCAGCATAGCAAAGGGTTTTGTAATTGATTTCAGCCTTTCCCAATGACGTTCAATTGCCAACCAATCCAACAAAAAACCCGCAAAGACTAGAATCAAAAGCAAGGGTTGCACATCAAATGGATTAATCATGGCTTAACCCATAACGTCGCAGGAAGTCCGGGTCATTGCGCCAGTTCTTTTTCACTTTCACCTTCAAATCCAGGTACACCGTTTCGCCGCTCATCTCCTCAATCTCCTGGCGAGCCATCGTGCTGATCTCCTTGATCATGCGCCCTCCTCGCCCAATTACGATACCTTTGTGAGACTCATTTTCAACAAAAATTGTAGCATGAATGTATCGCAATGTTTCACTTCGCTTCTTATAATCGTTCACGCTCACAAAAATGCCATAAGGCACTTCCTCTCGCAGGTGATGCATCGCTGCTGCCCGGATCAAATCCTCAGCGATTTCCCGCTCATAAGTCGCTGTGATTTGTCCTTCGGGATAATATTTTGGTCCTTCCGGCAAAAGACCAATGATTTCAGTTAATAATTCTTGTCGTCCTTCTTGCGTTATGGCTGAAACCCAGATATGACGATTAAAATCTAAGAGCTCTCTGTATGCTTTCTCCCGTTGAGCGGCATCCGAAAGGTCAACGAGGTCCGCTTTATTCAACACCAGCAACCGAACCGCATCACCAGCTTTCTCTCGGATGACTTCCGCCAAGCGAACGTCCTCCTTATCTGGCATCCCAGATGCGTCTGCGACAAACAGGATGACATCTGCATCCATCAAGGCATATTCAGCTTCTTCATTAATAATTTGACTCAACTTATAATCCCCAGTATGTAAACCTGGTGTATCCACGAAGATAATTTGCGCATTCTCAGTGGTTAAAATCCCCAGCTGCCGACGGCGGGTTGTTTGCGGTTTATAGGATACCGCGGCAATCTTCTGCCCAATATAATGATTTAGTAATGTCGATTTCCCCACATTGGGCTTACCCACCAGAGCAACGTAACCTGATTTATGGTCTTTAAAATCCATGTCACTTATTTCAGTCATCTATTCCTATTTCCTAATTTGATATGGATTTATTCTACGATAGGACAACGCGATCACCTTTAACAACGTGACCTTCAGTCCTTAACAAATGGCGCTTGGTCTCAACGCCCCCAGGCGCAGTGTATCCATGCAGCCTGTGATCCGATCCAATCACCCGGTGGCAGGGAATAACAATCGGCATAGGATTACGCCCCAGAGCGCCGCCAACTGCCCGTGCAGCTTTGGGCTTGCCTAATTGATCTGCAACCTCACCATAGCTCAATACTTCACCATAAGGAATTTGAGCGGTCAGATAAAGAACATCGCGTTGAAAACCATCCATAACTTCCCAATCAATATCTACAGAGAAAATCCTTCTAATTCCAAACAGATACTCATTAATCTCTGCCAGCAGAGCTCCAACAGTCTCTAAACCTTTCAACGAAGGTTTCTCCTGCTGTGAATACTCTTCAGATTTTAGTTGTGCGAGAGGCTTAAAAGCCACCCTTAGTAAGCCCTCATCACCTGCAACAATGCTGATTGGACCAATAACTGTATCCTTTAGTTCACCAAATGTGAGTCCCAAACATCACCTCTTGAAACCGTCAACCTCACACATCATCATCTACTATCTTACCTTAATAAATTTAGTGGTTCATTAGAGAAAATCACGGCTTTAATCAACTTATTATTATTGACCGATCGTAGGGTAATCGTAGGTTAAGCGTCAAGCAGATTGAAGGACATTCTTGTATGATTGTGGTAAGTAAGGGTGACTTCTCTTCTTCTCCTCCTTAAAAACGAGTGCCGAGGTCGGCGTCCCCGGCACTCGCTAAATTTAACCGCCAAATCACCAATTTCCTGGTGATTTTTTATTTCCTGAGGGAATGACATAATGAATTATAATGAGGTCGTCTAAAAAACGATCAACAAATGGAGTGACGATGAGTGAAAAACGTGAGACTTATGGAATTGATATCGCCGGCATTCACCGGGAATTGGAATTATTCGAAATTAAACCTGGGCTTCAAATTGCAATCCTGAATATCCTGGGGGATACAGAACTTGTTCAAGCCTGTGCAGAAGCACTCGCTAAGAAATTAAACGACATTGACTATACTGCATTCCTAACGGCAGAGGCAAAAAGCATTCCTCTCGCTCATGCCCTCTCGGTTGTCACGGGAAAACCTTATGTGATCCTGCGCAAATCGTATAAACCTTATATGGGAAATGCCATTCAATCTGAAACCCTTTCCATCACAACCGGCAAGCAGCAGACCCTCTACCTTGATGAAAAAGACAAAGAACTGATTGACGGCAGTAAAGTGATCATTATCGACGATGTCATCAGCACAGGTTCCACTCTGCAAGGCATGCGCTTGATCATGGAAAAGGCAGGGGCTGATGTCGTTGCCGAAGCTGCCATCCTGACCGAAGGTGAACGGGCAAAATGGTCAGATATCATCTCTTTGGGACACCTGCCTGTTTTTTCTGATTGAAATCCCTTTCCTCAAATCAAAATACATCAACAGCCGGTTTTTCACCGGCTGTTTTCACTTTAATCTACTGGTTTGATAAAAAAGAACATCATTTTGCATTGAAAACGACACTTTTCAAGATTGTTCGTGTTAATTCAAGTGAGAGAAGTACATCTGGAACATTTTAATACCGAAATTCGTCCAATTTATACAACTTTGATACGTGAATTTCGTATATTTAAATAAGGAGAAAGGAGAAGTCCATGAGCGCTGTTGTTTATTTAGTTGTTGGTCTAATTGGTACTATATTCGCAATGATCAGCTTCACTGGGCTGGAGCGTGGCGATGACAACTGATCTGCCAACAACTCCCAAAACATACCCCAACAGCATCTATGGATAATCGCCTGTTGGGGTATTTTCGTTAACAGCGTTTTCATTTAAGCCATCAGTCAACCTGATGGTTTTTGTTTTCGTGTGAGATTTAAAAATCTGAAAGTGGAGATAAAATAAATTGAAAGATGACCAGGAGATTTGTATGCGAATCCGAATTGGCTTGGGAAAAAACCTTGAAGGACGGGATCTGGCTTGGGCGCTGGATTACCCGGGCTGCTTCGCATATGGCACGGATGAAGCCGAGACCCTCATCCGACTGCCGAGTGAATTACTAAAATACGAAATGGCACCAACGAGACCACATTGAACATATCAAACAATTTATCTTCAGAGATTGAGTCTTACAAATTCAACTTAATAAGCACAAAGCAGGCGCCTCACCAAACGCCTGCTTTGCTTATAACCTCACCTTTATCTCAGTTAGGTTCAACCAAAAGGTTGGGTTCAGGTCAAACTTGAAAGGAGAGAAATCAAATTTCCAAAACCAATTATAGAATATCATACAGCTATTAATGAACCTGGAAGAAATTGTTATCGGTTTGTTAATTTATTCTTTTGCATCGTAACATAAACCTTGTTCTGAAAATAACAATTCCTTAAATGACAAGTCCGGGTTGATTTAATTTTTGGCAAATCATCACAGGTGTGCTATCATACTTAATCATGAAAGGATCCTCGCGGCTTGTCCTGTATATCCTCATCAACGTCCTCGTCTCCGCCCTGATAACGCTGACCGTGCTGTGGCTGTGGGAACGAGCACATCCCACACCGGAAGCAGAGACATCCACACCCAATGGTCCTACTGTAAAAAATTCAACTACCAGCCCTACATTAGAAACCACCCCAGACCTACTCACTGAAGACATCGAGATCGTCATCCGCACAGTGGTGGGTGCAGGCAATCTGGAAGCGGAATACGTTGAGTTATATAATCAAAGCGATGGTGCGGTGGACCTGACCGGCTGGCAGCTCATGGATGAAGAAGGGCGAACCTTCACATTCCCCTCGCTGATCTTAAACAAGGGTGGCTCGGTCGAGGTTCATTCCGGAGCAGGTGAATACACCGTGATAAAATTATATTGGCAAGCTGAAAGCCCTGTCTGGAGAGCGGGTGAAATCGTCAAGCTCTTAAACCCAGAAGGCGATATCGCGGCTACCTACTCAATACCCTGAAATCTGATATTAATTATGACAAAAGCACTCTACCGTAAATGGCGCCCCAAAGATTGGGATGAAGTGGTTGCACAGGAACATGTGATTCAAACCTTGCGCAACGCTGTGATTCATGACCGCGTCGCCCATGCTTACCTTTTCGCAGGCCCGCGCGGCACAGGCAAGACAACCTGCGCACGCCTTCTGGCAAAATCCGTCAACTGCTTGGAACCCGAGCTGGAAAAGCGCCCCTGCAACCAATGCGACCACTGCCTAGCTCTCAACGAAGGCCGCTTCTTGGATCTGATTGAGATCGACGCGGCATCCAACACCAGTGTAGATGACGTTCGCGACCTCCGCGAGAAGATCAATTTTTCCCCTTCACAGGGGCAATACAAGGTATACATCATTGACGAAGTTCACATGCTTTCCACAGCGGCATTTAACGCCCTGCTGAAGACATTGGAAGAACCACCCCCTCATGCTATTTTTGTCCTGGCAACAACCGAAATCCATAAAATCCCAGCGACGGTTTTGTCCCGCTGTCAGCGTCATGAATTCCGCCGCATCCCCATTGAAGATATCGTCAGGTACCTCAAAGAAAAAAGTCAGGAAGAAAATTTCCATGTGGAAGAGACGGTCTATACAGAGATCGCCCGTCAAGCCACTGGGAGTCTGCGCGACGCCATATCACTATTGGATCAACTGACCTCAACCCAGGAGAACATCACCCTGGAGATGGCGCAGAAGATTTTAGGGACCGCCACGGACCTGCGTGTGATTGACCTTGTCAGTGCGCTGATCGTAAAGGACACTGCAGAAGGATTAAGGCAAATCAACCTGACGCTTGACAGTGGCACTGACCCCCGACAGTTCGCACGCCAGATTGTCACCTACCTGCGCAATGTTCTCCTGTATAAAATGGACAACCCTGAGCAGGTCAAAGCCGCTGAAGAGATAATGGCAAAGATCGATGATCATGCGGGGCAATTCACCATGCCCGATTTACTCAGGGCGATTGAATCCTTCAATCAAGCCACGGTTGAGGAACGCGCCAACTGGCACCCCGGGTTGGGCTTGGAACTGGCTTTCACATCCTATCTGTCAGAGCCATTAAGCGTGAAGGTTGAAGAGAAACAACCGGAAGAACCTAAAGCTGTCAAAAAAAACACCCAAGAACGATCCAAGCCTCAATCTTCGGCTGCACCCGAAAAAGTACAGCCGGCAAAGAAAACCGTATCGGAAGAGATAATCGCTGAGGATAAGCACGAAGAAAATAAAAAACAAATAGATAAAAAGACAGATGTAAAAAAAGAGAATAATGAACACAAACCCAAAGAGGGAACTGATATTGAAAAAGCTGAAAAACAACAGCCAGGAGAAGAGATAACCATTCACGACATTCAACGCAGCTGGCCGCAGATCAAAGCTAAGGTCGGTAAACACAATCCCCGCACGGAAGCGCTGCTGAACAGTTCCAAATTGACAGGGCTTAAAGAAAACACATTGTATTTAGGTTTTACATCCGAAACTTTAAAAGGGATGATGGAAAAAGAAGGCAATATCACCCTCACCTCGGACATTTTAGAAGAGTTTTACGGAAAACCCATGTTCATCAAGTGCATCGTCACCACACGGCAAGGCAGCGCGCTTCCCGAAGATGTGGATATCGAAAAAGATGGCATGGTCGGCACAGCAACACGTGACCTAGGTGGTAAAATCAGCAGTGCAGAAGAAGCAGAGTAATCATTCGTGATAGAGAGGAAAGAGAATGGCAAAAGGCTATAACCGTCCCAACAAAAGCAAAGGTGGCGGGGGCATGATGGGACAGATTCAACAGATGCAAGAACAAATGGCACAAGTGCAGGCAGAGTTGTCAGAAGAGACAGTGACAACCTCTGTCGGCGGCGGTGTGATCAACATCACCATGACCGGCGATCAGGTTTGTAAATCCGTTGAAATTGCACCCGAACTGTTGGAGGATGCAGATGTAGACATGCTCCAGGACCTTATTACCAGCGGGATCAACACGGCTCTGGAAAAATCCCGTGCGCTGGCATCCGAAAAAATGGGACCCTTCACCGATATGCTCGGCGGTTTGGGATTAGGATCGTAAAGGCCAGTCATGCGCGCCCTCCCTGAGCCCGTTCAAAATCTGGTGGATGCATTTGCACGGCTTCCCGGTATCGGCCCAAAAACCGCTTCCCGGTTGACGTTTTACCTCCTGCGCGCCCCGGAGGAACTATCACAAAACCTATCCAACGCCCTAGTGGGCATCAAACAGGATACGGGGCTATGCGAAGTCTGTTTTAATATCACCCGTAAGGATTCCCCTATTTGTGAAATTTGCGCCAGCGATCAGCGAGACCGGCAGACCCTGTGCGTGGTGGAAGAGCCTTTGGATGTTCTGGCAATTGAGAAAACCGCTGGTTACAACGGACTTTATCACGTCCTGCACGGCGTCCTTTCTCCCATTGAGGGCATTGGTCCCGAAGACCTCAAAATCAAGGAATTGTTTCAACGTTTGCAGGAAAACGACTTTAAGGAAGTTATTCTGGCAACCAACCCCAGTATGGAAGGGGATGCCACTGCCATGTACCTGTACGAGCGGATCAGCCCCGTTATTGATCGTGTCACCCGCCTTGCCCGCGGACTGCCTGTGGGCGGCGATCTGGAATACGCTGACCAGAACACCCTTCTACGCGCTCTGGCAGGCAGGCAAAGCCTTGAATAAACCCCAAGTATATCAATCTGAAACCACCTCCCTATCAACTTAAATTCAAATTATGGAATAAAATTTTTCTTCCATATAGTTTCACACTATCATTGATTTTGTTGGAAACTTCAATAAAGAAAGGTGATAAAAATGTCAGATCAAATGGTCATCTACGATTCAGTTTTCGGAAATACGGCGAAAGTCGCCAAAGCCATCGGGGAAGCGCTGGGGGACGCCCCAGTCAAGAAGATCTCCGACGTCAGCAAAGCCGACCTCGAAAATGTGAAAATCCTGTTTGTTGGCTCGCCAACGCGTGCCTTCAACCCCACGCCAGCAATCAAGAATTTCCTAAAGGGGTTGAAAAAAGGTACGCTCAAAGGTGTGAGAGCTGCGGCTTTTGATACCCGCATCCCGTTTGACAAAGCAGAGCCAGCTTTTTTGCGGTTCATGATCAGAATGTTCGGCTATGCAGACACAAAAATCGTGAAACGATTAGAGAAAGCCGGTGCAGAAATCGCCCTTGACTCGGAGGGATTTGGGGTTAAAGACACAGAAGGTCCTCTGGCTGATGGCGAACTCGAACGCGCCAAAGCCTGGGCGAAGAAAATCCTCTAAAAACATTTGGTTTACCAAACATATCCTATGAGGGAGATCTATTGCCTTAATACTGACCTGTTTCGTTATCACCCAATACATTATTCATCACAAAAATTCCACCGATAATGAGCAACATTCCGAGAGAAGTTACCCAAGTTATTTCTTCATCAAGCAATATCACCCCGCCGATGTTAGACACGATAGGGATAATATAATTCGTCACCGAGATAGTGGTTGCGCCATATTTCTGGTTAATATGGACATTCAGAAGATGTGCAGCAAATGTCCCAACTACGGCTGCATACAACAAGACACCGACCCCTATTGAATTGACACGGGAGAAATCAAACCCAAAAATTAAGAGACTGAGCAATACGGAAACTACTAATGTACCAAAATTCCTGACAGTGGCAACGTGGACAGCATCAAATTCTGCTAATTTTTTCCTAATCACAATAGATGAATAAGAGGATACAACAATACCGATCAAACTCAGGACATAACCAAGAGGATTGACGACATCAATATTCGGCAAACCGCTTTCACCCGAAGCCATCATAAAAAATACCCCTGCCAAAGCAAGGACAATTCCAATGATTTTTTTAAAGGACAAACGCTCATCATTCAACATAAAATGAGCCATTAAAACCGTCAGAGCAGGGGTGATTGTCATGAGAATTGAATTTAAACCCGAAGAGATATATTGCATCGCCATAATAATGGCATTCATCGATATACCAGTCAGAAAACCCACAAATAGACTTCCAATCCAGAACTTTTTTGATTTCGGGAAAAATCTGAGTTTATCCTTTTGTGTGAACCATACCAAAACCGCATATACTACAGAGGCAATTGCGAGCCGGATGGTCAGATAATTAGATGTCGAGTACTGACCCACCGAAAAACGGGAAGCCAGCAGTGTCGTACCGTTCATCAAACCCAATAAGAAGACTAATATCGTCGATGTTGACAAGATCAATTTAACTCCTTACTCATTTCAAACCACCAAATTCACATACTCTTAATGACATTCACCTTAATATATATAAATTATTCCAATCAATAATACCAAATCATTCATAGAAAACAACAAGAAATTCAAAAGTACTTGAAAGCCTACCCTATATATACAGTCTAGCAGTAAAAATGATTTTTAGGGAAAGTGTTTAAATGATAAAATAAGCTTGAGATTTAGGAAAAGTAAATTAATACAACCATCATTTATAAAATATTTCGATTTTTGGTTTTCAGACCACACCAGATATCATCCTTGATATCCACCCTCTTATCGAAATACAGAGAGATTTTAATGAAAAAACCTAAGTTTTCACTAGTAGACAAAAACGAAAATTTTTTCAAAATCATCCAGCAATCGGATCATCAGACGCTGGCATGCTGGGCAAAAGATTGTGTTGAGCAGGTGTTGCCGTATTTTGAAAATCAATTTCCGCAAGACCAGAGGCTGCGTCAGGCTTTGGAAACGTTGCAGACCTGGATCACGACGGGGGAATTCCATATGGACATCATTCGCAGTGCTTCATTAGCGTCTCATGCAGCTGCACGGGATGTCGGTGAAGACACCCCAGCGCGTTCCGCTGCCCGCGCGGCGGGACAAGCAGTGGCCACCGCGCATGTCCCCATGCACGCCCTTGCCGCAGCGAATTATGCCTGTCAAGCGATCCATCGCGCCTCTGATGCTGTACAGGCGGAGGAAGCTGTTAAAAATGAACGAAAATGGCAGTATCAGCAATTGCTTGAGATGAATCAAAATAAGAATTCCGAATAAACATCGACACATCCCCTCTTTAAATATCGTATAATTTATTAGTTAGCTGCAATATTATTTCAATTAGGAGACCCCATGCAAGAAAAACCCACAGGCGCCGAAATCCGGCAAGATTTCATCGACTTCTTTGTTGAACACGGTCACACCTTTGTCCCCTCATCTTCCCTCGTCCCCGGAGGGGATTCAACCTTGTTGTTCACCAACGCCGGCATGGTGCAGTTCAAAGACGTCTTCCTCGGCACCGACAAGCGTCCCTATACCCGGGCAGTCAACGCCCAGAAATGCCTGCGCGTCTCCGGAAAACACAACGACCTAGACCAAGTCGGGCGGGACAACACCCATCACACTTTCTTTGAAATGCTGGGGAACTGGTCCTTTGGCAATTACTATAAGAAAGAAGCCATTACCTGGGCTTGGCAGCTGCTGACTGAAGTCTGGAATCTTCCTAAAGATCGGCTGTGGGCGACTTATTTCAAAGATGAACTGGACGAAATTCCTGAAGACCGAGAAGCGGCTGAAATATGGCTGGCGCAGCCCGGATTTGACCCCGATCACCTGCTCCCCTTTGGGCGCAAGGAAAATTTCTGGGAGATGGCGGATACCGGGCCTTGCGGCCCGGATACGGAAATCCATTTTGACCGCGGCCCTGAATACTGCGAAAAATCGGACGATCCGGACCATATATGCCAGATCAATGGTGACTGCGAACGCTTCCTTGAAATCTGGAATAACGTCTTTATCCAATACAACCGCCTCTCAGAAACAGAGCTGGTTCCATTGGAAAAAACCCACGTGGATACCGGCATGGGATTTGAGCGCATCGTCTCCATTTTGCAGGATGTCCCCTCGAATTATAAAACTGACCTGTTTATGCCCCTGATCAAACGTGTTCAAGAACTGACCGGGCATAGTGATGAAGTACGGGAAACCAACCTGACCCCCTATCGCGTGATCGCTGATCACGCCCGGGCTACAGCCTTCCTGATCGCCGACGGCGTTGTGCCGGGGAATATCGGACGGAATTATATCTGCCGCATGCTTGTCCGACGGGCAGCCCGTTTCGGCATGAAACTCGATCTAAATGAGCCTTTCATGGCAAAAGTGGCAAAGGTCGTTATTGATAATTACGGCGATTTTTATTCCGAACTCAAACGCAATGAGAAAGCCATTCTGGACAGCCTGACCCGCGAAGAAGAGCAATTCCAAAAGACTGTCAGTGCGGGTCTGGAACAACTAGATGAATTGCTCGCGGGTATTAAGAAAAAGGGCGATGAGATCCTAGACGGTGGCGCTACTTTCGAACTATATGCCACCCACGGACTGCCGTTGGAGATCACCCAGGATATCGCTGAGGAACAAGGCCTGGAAGTGGATTCTGTTGGTTTTTCACAGGCGATGGAAGCCCACCGCCTGGCATCGGGGGCGGGTAAAGGATTTGGGGAAATGGGCAGCGAAGATGTCGAAGTCTATACGAAACTGACCAAAGAACTGCAGGACTCCGGCAAACTGGATACGGCCGGTGTGACCTACACCCCCTACCAAGCCATTAAAGACTCCGTTGAAATCCTGGTGCTAATCAAAAATGGAAAAACGACAAGAACTGTTGAAGTAGGTGATACCGTGGAAGTCCTGCTCCCCAAAACCTGGTTTTACGTCGAATCCGGCGGACAGGTCTCGGACACGGGGCAGATCGTCAGTGCGGACGGCAAAGATTGGATCATAAGAGTGACGGAGATGCGCAAACCGGCCGCCAGTGTGATCGTCCATGTAGGCGAAGTCGTCCAGGGACAGCTGGAGAAAGGTGATTTGGCTCTCGTTCAGGTGGATATGGAACGGCGGACAAAGATCATGCGCAACCACACCGCCACCCACCTGCTGCACGCCGCACTGCACAAAGTGTTAGGCGGACATGCCCGTCAGGCAGGTTCCCTCGTCGCCCCTGACCGGCTGCGGTTCGACTTCAACCATCCGGAACCGATGACTCGAGAAGAAATCCTGGCGGTGGAAGCGGAGGTCAATCATGCTATTTTGGCAAATTACCCCTTGCATATCGAAGAAAAGCCCCTGCAGAAAGCCATTGACGAAGGAGCCATGGCGCTTTTCGGTGAGAAATACGAAGCCGAAGTGCGCACGATCAGCATTGGGGACGAAGAGCGACTTTCCTATGAATTATGCGGCGGCACCCATGTGGATGAAACCGGCGATATCGGATTATTCCTGATCACCTACGAAGGCAGCATCGCCTCAGGCGTGCGGCGCATTGAAGCGGTCACCGGCTGGCGGGCTTATCAACTGGCACGGGAACGGATGAATATCCTCCATGAAGTCAATCACTTCCTGGGAACCGCTCCCGCTGAAACAGTGCAAAAAATCAAAAACATGGAAGACTCCCTCCATGCGGCGGAAAAGGAAATCGAGAAACTCCGCACACAATTGGTCGCCGGCGCCTTTGATGAACAACTTGATGAAATCGAAGAGATTGAGGGCATCCCCGTCTTGAAGATGATCCTTCTGGATGCAGACATGGACGCGCTGCGTGGAATGGCAGATAAATTCCGACAAAAATATGAAACGGGCGTGGTTGTCCTGGCTTCACAGCAAGATGCCAAACCCATATTGATCGCAGCACTGACGGAAGACCTCGTCCAGCGAGGTTTGCACGCTGGAGAGCTGGTCAAGAAAGTATCAAGCATCGTGGGCGGAGGGGGCGGCGGGCGGCCTACTCTAGCACAGGCAGGCGGCAAGGACGCCTCCAAGATGTCTGAAGCCCTTGACCAGGTGGCGGTTTATATTCGGGACAACCTGAAATAATCCGAAGGAAATCTATTACAATAGTGCATGAGCCGCCTGAAAACAGGTGCTCATGGCTTACATTCATTAATCACTGAAACAGAAATTATCCTATGACAAATGTAACACCTTTACGACAACAATACCTCGACATTAAACATCAATATCCGGATGCGATTGTCTTCTTCCGATTAGGCGACTTTTATGAGACCTTTGACGAGGATGCAAAGATCACCTCCCGGGAGCTGGACATCGTCCTGACCTCGCGCCCCGTTTCCAAGGGCGTGCGTGTTCCCATGGCGGGCATCCCCCACCATGCTGCGGAGAATTACCTCTCCCGCTTGATCGACAAGGGCTATCATGTCGCCATCTGCGAACAGGTTGCAGACGAACCGGAGAACGGCCTGGTGCCGCGCGAAGTCGTGCGCGTGGTCACACCGGGCACGGTCGTCGAACCTGGACTGCTCAAGCATCACAACAACAATTACCTGGCGACCGCCTTTTATCAAGATAATCGGGCAGGCGTGGCATATGTGGACATCTCCACCGGCGAATTTGCCGTCACGGAATTTTCCAACAAGGAGGTTCAAAACCAAATCCGCGCTGAATTTTTCCGCCTCCACCCCTCGGAAATTCTGTGGCCCGACTCCCTTCCTCAACCAGAAGGCGTACCCGGGCATCTGTCCAATTATGAAAGCTGGCATTTCGAGCTGGGGCGCTGCACAGAAAACCTTAAAGAACATTTCGACGTCGCCACGCTGGATGGCTTCGGTCTGCGCGGTAAACCTATGGCGGTCCGAGCCGCTGGGGCTATCCTCTCCTATCTTGAAGACACACAGCACCAATCGCTGAAATTGCTCACCAACCTAAGCACCTATACCTTGGATGAATTTATGGTGCTGGACGCCGAAACCCGCCGCAACCTAGAGCTGACCGAGACCATCCGCACCAGCAAGACACAAGGGTCGCTGCTGGGGATCCTTGACCTGACGCTAACGCCCATGGGGGGACGCCTGATCCATCAATGGGTCAGCAAGCCCCTGCTGGACATTGAAGAAATCAGAAAACGTCTGAATGCCGTCTCTTTCTTCTACGATAATGGCTTGTTGCGGGCGGAAGTCCGTGAAGAACTGGATTCATTTGATGATTTGGAGCGGCTGGTTAGCCGCGTCATTTCCGGTCACGCCCTGCCACGAGACCTGGTTGCCATCCGGGAAAACTTGCAGCGAATCCCTACTGTTAAAGACCTCCTGCCGGAGGACGAACCCACTATCTCAGAAACTTTTGAAAAAATCAGAACTTGTAAAGATCAGCTTGCTCTGCTCAAAGCCGCCATCCAGGAAGACCCGCCCGCCACACTGGCGAACATTGGCATCATCCGCAAAGGGTATTCACCGGAATTGGACAATATTTTGGAGTCATCACAGCATGCCCGAGAATGGATCGCCGATCTGGAAAAAGTCGAGAAGAAACGCACTGGCATCAAGTTCCTCAAGGTCGGTTATAACAAGGTCTACGGTTATTACATCGAGGTCACCAAAGCCAACACAGACCTGGTCCCCGAGGAATATATCCGCAAACAAACCCTGGTTAACTCTGAACGTTACATCACACCGGAACTAAAGGAATACGAAACCCTCGTACTCAACGCAGAAGAGCAAATCCATGAAATTGAGGGGCGGGTCCTTGTTCAGGTGTGTGAAGAGCTGGCTGAAGGTGCGCGGGACCTGCTGGCAACTGCCCGCGGCCTGGCTGAAATGGATGTCTATCTCTCGCTGGCAGAAACCGCTGCGATCAACGGCTATCACCGGCCTGAAGTGGTGGAAGAGAAATGCCTGGATATAATCAATGGACGCCACCCGGTTGTGGAAAAACTACGCATCGCCGAGCGATTTGTCCCCAACGATGCTGTCATGGATGAAGAGGAAATCATCCGCATCATCACCGGGCCGAACATGAGCGGCAAATCGACCTTCCTGCGTCAGGTGGCGCTGATTGTCCTCATGGCGCAGATGGGGTCCTTCGTGCCAGCAGAGTCCGCCAAAATAGGATTGGTGGACCGCATCTTCACCCGCATCGGCGCACAGGACGAAATCCATGCTGGGCAGTCCACCTTTATGGTGGAGATGATCGAAGCCGCCAACATCCTCCATAATGCCAGCCCGCGCAGCCTGTTGATCCTGGATGAGATCGGACGGGGCACCAGCACGTATGACGGCGTATCCATCGCCTGGGCGATGGTGGAATATATCCACAGCCATCCAGAGTTGAAAGCTTATACCCTCTTTGCAACCCACTATCATGAACTGACCCAACTGGCAGAGTTGCTGCCTGGGGTCCGAAATTACAATGTGGCGGTTTCTGAATCGGACGGCAAGGTCGTCTTCCTGCATAAGATCGTCCCGGGCGGCGCTGACCGCTCCTACGGCATCCACGTGGCGCAGATCGCCGGGCTTCCCAAACCCGTCATCCAGCGTGCAAACGAGATCCTCAAGCAGCTTGAAACATCCTCCGGCACCACCTTGGAAAAACAGGAAACCACCAAACAGCAGTTGACCCTCTTCCCTGAAAACAACCCGTTTTTGGAGGCTTTCAAAGACCTGGACATCAACAGCCTGACCCCCATCGAAGCCTTGAATTTACTCTATGATTGGAAAAGGCGCTTCATCGGCAGGGAAGACGAAAAATAGCCTTGTAGAAATCCTTTTTCAATATAAAAGCTCAATAATTTAACAATATATCCATGGCAATCACAAAGTTTGCCAGAGATATTTCTGATAATGATAGTAAACTAACAACCCCATCCCCAACCCTTCCCCTTGCCGAGGTGTATAGACCGGGGACATAGGTAACACATGTTCGGAGACATAGGTAACACTTTTTTGTAGAATAAGGGCAAAAACCGAGCTTTGAAGAGGAGTTCAGAAATGCCC
>Ga0307427_1000300_pt1 | contig 33431 bp, 31 predicted proteins | sample SalMarWE160190MG_FD_202162 | JGI IMG/M metagenome (GOLD analysis project Ga0307427, IMG submission 202162) | Salt marsh sediment microbial communities from the Plum Island Ecosystem LTER, Massachusetts, United States - WE1603-190 | ecosystem: Environmental > Aquatic > Marine > Intertidal zone >...
CGACCGAGCGGATATTATCTCAATTCCAGTTGGGATATGTTTTTAGATATCAAGTATTACTCATACTGTTAAACTAGCGGTTAGGGTTTTAAACCCTGTACACCTACATTTTCATAGTCAACTTATATGGTTGAACTAACTCGAACGAAGGTTGGGTGTAAGTTTGGGCAGCGTGTTTCATTTAGAGATTGTTCATTACCTAGTCGAGCCTCCAATACAATAGGCACAATTGTCAAAGTCATCACGTCTTGCTGTTTCAAGCGAGTTATAAGGTTTGTCATGGCCTGCTTTGATAATCTCGTCGATCTGGCAATTGATATTTTCGTTGTCGAGATCGTGGACTTCAAGTTTGCTTGGACTAGTGTTAGCGAGATAGCGCTCACCTGCCATATGTCCGGTATATCTTCGTGTCATTTGGCCCTCCTTCTGTCATTTACATAACTTGTAGCGAATAGGAGATCGTACTGTAGTACAGCACGCTGCCCAACGTGGTGTTAAATTATGGAAAGAGAAATTATCTTAACCTAGTGGATAATAAGATAATTCCTATTGGGGTATTAACTTATATATTCGATTATAACATATGCTTTTTTTAAGAAAAAGCAGGAGAGATGGTTTACGCTCCTCCTGATATTTCTCATTCCTCCTAAATTTTAAACGAAAATGAGTATTGTAAATTCGAGATATAACAAGCAAATGACCGAGCGGATAAAAAGATACTTCCACATAGGTAAAGAAATCATACTATATTTTAGGATGTTTATGGGAATAGAATATTTTTATAGCCAGTCACACACGAGCGGATAAAATATCAAATCCAAGAGGGATAAGATTCTTAATCGATGAATTTCTTCTCACAGTGAACTTTTTAATTTCTGTATTTCTATAAATAAAAAAGGATAAATTATGGGTGATGTAAAGAAAAAGTTTGAATCGATTCTGTTTTCTCTTAATTTTTATGAATTTTCCAAATTCAAATCTGTTTAATATTTATATAATTCGTTAAATCATCTTCAAACTTAGTGATTCTAGTTATATTTGAAATAAAGATGAAATTAGTTTCTATAGGAACATCAAATGAAATTCTGCTATATTTTGAGGCAGATCCGATTCTGGAAGAATATGAATATATAGAATTATCTGGTTCTTTAGCACAATGGGGCAAAATATCTTCAATCCTTGAAACAGGTACGTTTCTTATAGAAAAAACTAAATGGTTTACGTATACACTTCCCCGCTCCTTAAGGTGTTCTCTAATAAAATCTTGAATAAAGTCATTGTTACCTTTCATTGCGTCCACTAACTTGTTTTTCGTCGCAGAAGCAAAAGAATTAATCGACACAATTTTTAATTCACTTTGTGATTTTTTAAATGAATAAATATTGTTGAAGATACCTTGTAGAATCAAATCTTCCCGATAAGAACGCCTAGGATAATAGAGGGGTTGTTTTACTATCCATTTTTTATATTTCTCCTTTGATAGTTTATCAATCGCTGTTTTTCTTAGAAGAGCCACTATGGATAATTGAGGTAACAAACTAAAATCATTTTCTTCAATCTCCTTTTGCTCATCTTCCTTTTTCTGACGGTTCCACTTATGTAAAAATGTTTTTCCTATCCTTCGAGATAATTTATCTGAGAAAGCTTTGTCATTTACATCCGACCAAATTATCAAAGGCTTCATTTGCAAATCGAAATGGACTCTTAATTCATCTGGATTTTTTCTATCCAAGTGGTCTGACCGAACTGTGTAAATTACCTCAACTGCTCTTTGCGCAAATCCCGCTTCAAAGTAAACTGAGGGCCTTGCATAAGTTAAATCAACAATAGCAAAATCGCAGGTTCTTAATTGTTCAATTATCTGGATATTTAAATCATCATTTTTTTCTTGTCGATTAATAATTATCGGTTTTATATCAAGTCGTTTAAGAACAGGTAGGATTAAATTCTCATATAATAAATCGGTATCTTCTTTCCCAAACGCCATTGCTATAAAACAAGTAGGTTTTATATTCATGAGGCACTCCAAGCTAATTTAACATATAAATTCAATAGATCACTAAACAACTAGCCATGGTTTCTATTGAATTTAATTCCGGTGCTGTACTGAATGAAATTTGATTTTCAAAAGGAGATAACCGGACACAATCACTCTCATAATTTGGATTAATGACACAATTTGTATCTTCCCAATAGGAAACGCGAATAATTAAATCGTTTATTATCAAACAAATAATGAAGCTTGTTGACTTAAAACGTCTCACATTTTCAATAATAGATTCAGGCCCGAGAAGAGCAAAATTTTGACTTTGACGCCATTCGAGCCTCTTCTCATAGGATTTAAGAAATGCAAAATCAACTGTAACATTATTGGGTAAAGTCTGAGTTTTGTAGAATTCCCTAATAAGATTTTTCCCAATAATTTTTCGATAATTAGTGCCTGAATTAATCATTATGGATGTCTTAAAAGACCATTTTGCAATTAATTCAGCCTCGCAAGATCCCCAAGAATTGGCATTTCTTGTGTTTTCTATAACATCCTTCAATAATGGTGAGCTCTGGTTTTCTAGTTCGCTCATCCATCCATTATTACATCTTTTACATACTTTCCCATTTACTAGCGATTCAATAGATTGTTTTCTGACTGATACCGGGCTTGGCCAAGGAAAATGGAAGTGAAGACCTGCAACTTCTTTTCTACCAATCTCGCCCATATAATTAAAGAGCCATCTAGGCCATATATGCTCTTTTGCTTTTTCTCGGTATTGATCGCAAAATATACACCTAACCTTTGACAATAATTTCCCCAATTCTGTGCTAGTAATTATCCGATATTTGAATTTTTGCCTTTTGATCTATTACTAAGAAAGTTTAATAATTCATCTTCATTTTCAAGACTTGCTGCAATTTCGGGAACAAGGTTAAGGACTAGATCATTTGGATCGAATTCACCCATTACCTTTACCTGCTTGATGACAACTTCCTGAAGCGTATCATCAAAAATCTGCCGAAATTGAATTAATAATTCATTTTCTAAGGGAGTTAAATCTTCCTGTTTAATTTCTTTATAGAGATAAGGTGGGTAGAAATATCCTAAAGGTTTATTGAGAATGTGGGCAAGTAAAGCTAAAGTACTCGCATCAACTTCCCCTTTGCCATTTTCAATGTCGGAAACAGTAGCACGCCTTTTATAAATGTAATTTGATAATTCTTCCTGGCTCAAGCCTGCCTCCATGCGGGCTTTTTGGATTTGATTACCCAGGAAAATTGTAAATTTATTCGGGCGGGGTTCTTTATAGGCTATAAGATCCTTAAATTTATCAAAGGCCATAAAAAGGCTCCATTAATTAACTTGACAAGTTGTTCGTTTAATCGTACAATGGTTGCGAGTAAACGCTCAACTTGGTTTTTGTATTATTTCTTTAATAATACCAATGATTTACGAACTTTACCAGCAAACTTTTTTCGCTTCTTTCATTAGCCTTAGACGTCCGTCCGCAGCCGACCACAATCACGCGAACGGAGGCTCCTTGTCAAGCCCGATGAGCGAAGCGGCGCAAGCCAAACGGGCTTGATATGGAGCGTGAGCGTGATAGGCTGCCGGAGGGACGGGCGGCGGGCGGAAAAAGTTGAAATGGAGATTTGATGTCTGAAGAAGTCATAAAAGCCAGATCTGGAAAATACGGACGAGTGAATATTGTTGTTCCTTGGACTGTAAAACAATCTATGCTCTCGTGGTTAAAGAAATCTGGCTTAAAGAAATCTGAATTTTTCAAAACTGCCCTAATGATGGGGACTGTCCAGTTATCAGAACAATTAGGCGTCAAAGAAGAATCAGACAGTCACTTTAGCGATCTTGCGCATAAGCCCGCCCGCAGGTGACGAGGACGGACTGCATGCGCAATGGAGCGTAACCAATTTCAAGAAATCGGATCATCCCCCGTACTGTAATACGGGGGTGCAAAATACAAAGAGTAAATTTATGAATACGATTGTATCAATTGACACACTTTATCTACACGTGAAATATCCCACAAAAGATATATACGAGAAATTCCATCAGGAAATTTTAGGTGTAGATACAAGAATAGTAAAAGAGGGTTTTGTATCCGGTGATGTAGTTATTCGAAATGGTGCCAATGGATACAAGTTAAGCGTATGGAAACACGATATTAGGGCATATCTAACAGATCAAGTTGATGAGATGTGCGGGGATGGTAAAGGAATGGGGATATGGATTCAAATCGGCCCACGATTTTTACTTCAACATGCGAATGAGCTTCATCAAGCAATCAATGAATTCCTCTCGGAAATCGGGATTGATTTAGACTATCCAATCACGATCTCAAGAATAGACCTAGCAGTTGATTGTCTTGGATTGAATATGAAAGATCAAAATCCGAATTATTGGAAAGAGGGTTGGGTTGGTCGATCAAAAGTTTCCAAAGTATTCTTCAATTCTCGAACTGGGGATTTGGAAACAATTTGTGTTGGCTCAAGAAAATCACCTATCTACTTGCGCATTTATGACAAAGTGGCGGAGTCAATCGAAAAGGGGGATTATGTCTATTGGTGGGATGTGTGGAATAAATTTGATGGACCAGTCACAAGAATTGAATGGGAAATTAAACCAAAAGATGGAAACTTTGAAAAGTCCTTAACAGATTTTCGGTTATTCAACGGTTTCACGATTCGTGAGTTAATGAATTACCTTTTAGATTGGGGGAAATTATGTGTTCCCAATTCATCGGATAGTAACCGTAATCGCTGGGAAGAAGATCGGTTATGGATTGAACTTCAAGAACAGTTAGAAGAATGGTTGGATGGGGTCGAATGGCCAAGCTCAAGATATGGCAAAGAGTTTAAAGGGGTTTCTGAAGCCTATCTGAAAAGCGTGAGCGGAACTCTATCAGGTGCAATGGCAAGGCTCAATCCAAAAGATCCCAATCTAATTTCGATGATCGAAGGCTTAGAAGATAGTGGGGAAAATATGGAAAAAATAATGCGGATCGCAAAGTTAAAAGCTGAACGTATCAAAAGATTATAGAAACGGGGATATCTATGAATAATGAAAAAATGATTATGAAGGGAAGATTGAACGGAACGCAAAGAAACCGTTTGGGGCACTTGCTGGATATGTATTACAAGCCAAGTGAACTAGCGGAAGAAGTGGGTTTCACAAGACGCCAGGTTTATCGGGTTTATATTCCTGCGGGTTGCCCTCACAAAAGGGATGAGAAAAGATACATCTGGATAAATGGTAAAGCATTTCGGGAATGGTATGAAGAAACCTACCCACGAGCTTCTTTAGATCAAGATGAAACCTTTTGTCTGACTTGTAAGAAGCCTGTCAAGATCATAAATCCCAAAAGAGAGAAAAAAGGACGGTTGCATTATCTGATCTCATATTGCCCTAACTGCGGTCGAAAATTAGCCAGGATAACCAAAAAGGAAAAGCTATATAAATGATCAATCGGGGAAACTGGAAACTTTTCAAAGAATATCTGTTATTTCGGAAAGAAGTTGATCTACTTTCTGATAGTTCTTTGCGGTTAGAAGAAACCTGGCTTCGTCATTTGTTGGAATGGGCCCAAGAGACCAGTTTTGAGAATGCTCCTAAAATACGTCCAACCTTGCCGGAATATGTCGTAGATGCTCGCTTAGATGGCTCTGGAGTGTCCCTATCGCCTGTTTACGTACGAAAGATAATTAGATCATCATACAACTTCCTAGAATGGCTTAGAACGCACAAGAGGGGATTTAGCGCATTAGATCAAGCCTGGCTGGATACCTTGAAACCACCAAGAATGACCATCGAACACAAAGAACATGAAGCGGTAACCATTGAAGAAATTAAGGAAATTGCAAAAGCGCCAGTCAAAACATTGAAAGAAAAAAGAATAAGAGCTGCTGCCGTCTTTTGGTTTCTCTCTGGAATAAGGATTGGTGCATTTGTGACATTACCTATTAAGGGTCTTGATCTTGAAAATCGCAGTATAAGACAATGGCCGAAGCTGGGGGTACGAACCAAATTTGGAAAACATCAAACAACCTATTTCCTCAATATTCCAGAATTGGTTGAAGTGGTAAAAAAGTGGGATGATTTCGTAAGGTCACAATTAACACTAGATCATCCCTGGTTTCCAAATATCTCTCCTGAAACTGGCAAATTAGATCAAGATAATTCCTTTATTGGTGAAAACCGTCATTATGGGGCTAGAAAAGATTTGAAGGAATGGCTTGATAAAGTAGGGTTATCTTATCATTCACCACATAAATTTAGACATGGTTTTGCTGTTTACTCTCTGAAACATGCCAAAGATATCAGCCAGCTAAAAGCGATCAGCCAAAACATGATGCATGAAAATATCAGTATTACGGATGGTATTTACGGAGGGTTATCAAGCAAAGATATTGAAAACGAAATAAGCAAAATAAGCAATAAGATCAATAGTGAAAAATATAATAACCCTGATGAAATTATTAATACTTTGTTGGATATTGTTGAGAAATTAAGAAAGCAATATGATTAGAGATTTTTAATTAATGGATCACTCAAAATTAAGCATCACAAATAAATAACATTTTCTTTATTAGCTTTTTTACAATAATTGCAATTAATAATTGATTGCAATTCTAAAATTAAGTTATCGAAATCTTGCTTGATTGTATGTTCCCATATTCGAACGGATTGCCATTTATTATTTCGGTATTTTTCATTTACTTCTTTGTCTCTTTTAATGTTCCTGTTTATTTTATTTTCCCAATAATCGCTATTAGATATTGGCATTCTACAATGCTTTGAACAACCATGCCAAAAGCAAGAATCTATAAAGATAACAAGATTTGCGCCTCTAAAAATTACATCAGGTTTACCTGGCAAATTCGGGTCGTGCTTAATGAATCGATAACCCAATCTCCACAAAGCGGATCTAACTTTTTGCTCAATCTTTGAATTTTTACTCTTGACCTGACGCATAATATCAGATCGTTTTTCTGGAGTAAATGTGTCAGACATACTAAATAAGTTTACTAGGGGTTGAAGAACCTAAAGTCCAAATATCGGATAATTTATCTCGCTGATAGCCTCTCTCTTTGATAAATTTTGGGATTTCAAGAATATGTGGGAATTCTCTTTGAAATTCTTCACGCAAAGTTTCATGTAAAAATTCACCCATTAACTCACGATATTTAATTGTAGCCAAGTCGTACCACTTTTCTAAATCATTGTCTGTAATTATTGCCTGAATTTTATGTTTTACTCCTAATTGTTCAATTATTGAACTTATTGTTTGTCTTTCCGGTTCTAAACACACAATAATTATTTTATTACTATCCAAAGGATCTGTTGCAGACCTGGCCAAGTCGGGGCTCAATCTGATATGTTTAACTTGTATTGCGGGACCAAAATTAGTTAATACATCTGCTCCTGCATCAGCTGCGTTAGCAACGCCTAATCTATAAATATCAGCTGAAAAAGTTGTTTGAGTTGACATCTTTGGTACACCTAAAACTTTTTCCATGAAATCAGAAAAATCATTTAAAATATCTTCCCTTGGCTCTTCAATAGAAAGTGAAATCCTAACTTTCAATGATTTAGTTATAATCTTAAATAAAACATATACGGCTATCTCGTAAGCCTTATCAACACTTCTTTTTATACTGATATTTTCTTCAAATTCATTGATAAATCTCCGGAAATTAAAGGGGGGTTCAATGTATTCATTTAATTTTACTAACCCCTTCCATTTCTCAATTAGTCTTTGATAGATATAAATTTCTACAATACCATCATTTTCTATATTGACTTCATCAAGAACTCGTAACTTTTCTGGCGGAATTGCATTATCGTCAAAAATATTATCCTGGTATCTAGAGGATGAGGTTGAAACGTTTCCAACCAATTTTCGGGAAATTTCATCTCTCCAATTTCTGCTTCTAGTTCTATAATTTTCGAGTGAAGAGGTATTAATTTTATTAACCCTGGAATGATACAAAATTTCTGCTATTTGTATAGGTTTGTAAAAATGCACTCTTCCTATATTAATGAGATTATCAATAGCATTTTTTGCTTCAATGACTTGGGGTTTTGTAATCATGAATTCCCACCTTTATAGTTCCATTTCTATTTGACCATTGGGTGAAGTAACGTAGGGTAAAACATCATTTTTCTTAATTGAATGTATCATCTCTTTTGCAACAGATCTTACTACTGATACAGGAACCGAATTTCCGGTTTGAAAACGAATTTTTGTATAAGATCCGGATATCTTAAAATCTTCTGGAAATCCTTGTAAACGCAATAACTCCCTTGGGGTGAAATGTCTTTTTCCGTTTACTAACAAATAATTATATGAGGCGTTTGCTCGCAATGCACAAGAGAAATCATGAATAGAAACATTACCTGATCTATTTTCATGCCATACAGAAGGGAAAAAAATGTTTTTATCTTTAACAGATTTCAATCTTTTCTCTTTTATGTAATCAGATGCTTCATATTCTTTAGTTGAATCCCCATTTTCAAGTATATTTTTAAGATTATATTTTTTATGTCCATTTCCTGATGGAAATGAAAAATTATAATTTTTTTGAAAACCAACAATAAATAATCTTTCTCTTTTTTGTGGTAATCCAAAATCCAGCGCATTCAGCACTTTATAATGAACAAAATAATCTAACTTTCTTAACCTATCTAAAATTACTTTGAATGCATTACCTTTTTGAATAGTACGTAGTTGTGGGACATTTTCTAACAATATCCATTCAGGACGCTTCACTTTAAGGATACGTTCTATATCAAAAAAAAGAGTACCTCTTGTGTCAGAAAACCCATTCATATTTCCCATTATGCTGAATGGTTGACATGGGAAACCAGCAAGTAATAAATTATGATCAGGGATAGACTCAGCAGAGATTTTCTTAATATCTCCATGAGGCTTTTCACCAAAATTAATTTCGTATGTTTTGCTAGCTGATTCATCGATTTCTGATGAAAAAACACATTCTCCGCCTAGTTCCTCAAAAGGTAATCTTAACCCGCCTATTCCAGCAAATAAATCAATAAAACTAAAATTCATATGAACCTTTTATAAGTATTTTGTGTTCTTTAATAATAAATTATAGTGTACACATTGGTACAAAACAGATGGTTTTTTAGGAAAAATATGGGCCCGGTAGGATTCGAACCTACGACCGAGCGGTTATGAGCCGCCTGCTCTGCCGCTGAGCTACGGGCCCCTTCTCAGGCACCAAATTATACCACGCTTGACCCCATCCTCGCTCCTTCCCCTGGGCTTCAGGGGAAGGAAGCCTGAAAACGAAGTGCATCAGGCAGGAAGGGGTTTCTTATTTCCCCCGCTCCTTTTGCATCTTCGCCCAGGTATCCACCAATGAGATCGTGCGGTTGAAGACGGGTTTCTCCGGCGTGCCGTCCGGGTCGGCGCAGAAGTAGCCCTGGCGCATGAACTGGAACGGCTCGCGAACCTCCGCTTTCCGCAGGCTGGGCTCCAGCTTGGCGCCCGTTAGCACCAGCAGAGAGTCGGGGTTAACGTTGTCGGTGAAGTCGCCGCCCTCCGGCACCTCGTAGGGGTCGGGCTTGGTGAACAGATACTCATACAAGCGCAGCTCCGCGTCCAGCGCGTGCCGGGCGGAGACCCAGTGCAGCGTGCCCCGCACCTTGCGCCCATCGGGTGACATGCCGCCCCGTGTCTCGGGGTCGTAGGTGCAGTGCAGTTCGACCACATTCCCATCGTCATCCTTGACCACGTCCGTGCAGGTGACGTAATAGGCGTTCATCAGGCGCACCTCGCGCCCCGGTGCCAGGCGGTAGAACTTCTTGGGCGGGTCTTCCAGGAAGTCCGACCGTTCGATATACACCTCCCGAGAGAAAGGCACCGCCCGAGTGGGGCTGCCTTCGCGGTCCCAGGGGAAGTAGGGCACATCAAGGGTTTCCTCTTTGCCTTCCGGATAGTTATCAATCACGATCTTCATCGGTTCCAGCACAGCCATCACCCGCCGTGCGCGCTCGTTCAGGTCGTCCCGCAGCACGTGCTCCAGCAGTTCCACATCCACCAAGCTATTCGCCTTAGAAATGCCCACCGTGTCAACAAACTTTCGGATCGCCTCGGTCGTGTAGCCTCGCCGGCGCATCCCCGACAGGGTCGGCATGCGCGGGTCGTCCCAGCCGCTCACGTAGCCCTCCCGAACGAGCTGGAGCAGTTTGCGTTTGCTCATCACGGTATGGGTCAGGTTCAAACGGGCGAACTCGATCTGTTGGGAATGGAAAACCCCCAGTGACTCCAGGAACCAATCGTAGAGAGGGCGGTGGTCTTCAAATTCCAGCGTACAGATGGAGTGGGTGATATGCTCCAGCGAATCGGAGATGCAGTGTGCATAGTCATACATGGGGTAGATGCACCACTTGTCCCCCGTGCGGTGATGAGACTCATACAAAATGCGATAGATGACCGGATCGCGCAGGTTCAGGTTGGGGGAGCTCATGTCGATCTTGGCGCGCAGTGTGCGGGAGCCGTCCGGGAACTCGCCCGCCTCCATGCGCTGGAACAGGTCCAGGTTTTCCTCAACGGTGCGGTCACGGTAGGGGCTATTTTTTCCAGGCTCGGTTAGCGTGCCGCGGTATTCTCGCAGCTCCTCCGGCGAGAGGTCGCAGACGTACGCCTTGCCCTTCTTGATCAACTGCAGGGCATACGCATACATCTCATCAAAATAGTCCGAAGCGAAGTACAGCCGGTCATCCCAGTCGAACCCCAGCCAGCGGATATCCTCCTGGATTGATTCGACATATTCCACCTCTTCCTTGGTGGGGTTAGTGTCATCAAAGCGCAGATTGGTTAGCCCGCCATAGGCTTCAGCGATGCCGAAATTAAGACAGATAGACTTGGCATGACCGATGTGAAGGTAACCGTTGGGCTCCGGTGGAAAGCGCGTATGCACATGGTCAAAGCGTCCATTGTCGAGGTGGTCGTCAATAATATCGGTGATGAAGTTGGACGTCAGGGCGTGGGTCTCGTCATTCATGGAATGCTCCGCAGTAATAGGCAATTAGGTATTAGGGTTTCATTATAGTCTATACAACTGGTGATTCCAAAGACAGAATTTACCGTAGGGGCGGCCCGTGGGCCGCCCGCATGTGTCGCTATAAATTTACATCCGATTTTCCCAATTGTTTGAGATATTCTAAAAATAGTCTTCTAGACATTCAGCCACATCAGAAAATTTATTTACGCCGCCTTGACCGCCTTGGCAAGCTGAGCGCCCAGAGCATATGCCCTGTCGAGATCAGCATCTTTCGGCCCGCCGATGAAATCATCTTTGCTCAAAACTTCCCAGTCCATCTTCTCCGCCATGCGCTCGAAATCAGCCTTTGCTCCGCCGCTCCAGGCGTAGCTGCCCAGGTAAGCCGCTTTCTTATGCCGCACGTTCTTGCGGTCCGCCATCATCAAAGCTTCCATCATGGGCGGGAACAAACCCCGCTCATAGGTCGGTGCAGCCACCAGCACGCCCCGCTTCGTCCACAGGTCGGGGAGGATGTGGCTGATGTGCGTCTTGCGCACGTTATACACCTTGACCGGCACGCCTTCCGATTCAATTCCGTCCAGCGCGGCGCTCAGGGCATGCTCCGTGTTGCGATACATCGTCCCCAGCAGCGCGGTGATCCCTATCTCAGCGGGGGAATTGTAGTATGTCGACCAGGTCTGATACAACTCAAAAATTCTATCCGGGCTCCTCCGCCAGATTAAGCCGTGGGAAGGCGCAACAATCTCAATCGGCGTGTCTGCCAGTTTGGCAATAGCGCTCAGAACATTCTTGCTGTAAGCAGCCACGATATTAGTGAAATAGCGTAGGGATTCCGCCTCATAATAAGCCAGGTCGGCGCAGGTGTCATCAAAGATCGCTCCGTCCAGTACACCATAACCACCGAAGCCGTCGCAGGGGAAGAGCATCTTTTGTTCCACCAGGACGGTCATCATCGTCTCAGGCCAATGCACAAAGGGCGTGTAAACAAAGCGCAGGGTATTTTTCCCCAGCGAAAGTTCCTGACCATTGGATAGGGCTTGCACATATTCCGTCAGCCCATAAAAGTCGTCCAGCATCGCCACAGCCTTGGGCATACCCATGATAACGGCGTCGGGCGCCAACGCCCGCAGACGTGTCAGCGCGCCGCTGTGGTCCGGTTCCATATGGTTGATGATGACATAATCCAGGTCGGCAATGTCAAACACCTCCGCCACCTGGGTGAGGTAATCATCGCTGAGCATCTCCTTGGAGAGGTCAATCAGCGCGGATTTCTCATCACGGATCAGGTAGGAGTTATAGGAAATGCCCACCTGGTCGATCGGCCACAGCCCTTCAAAGAGTTCTGAGACACGGTCGTTAACCCCCACCCAGAAGACATCGGGGCGGATCTCAACGGGTTTCATCGGTCCTCCTACTCGAATATAATCTCTCGAACCTTCTCCAATTGTCCGGCGCTGCCCAGATAGTCGTTCTTCTCAGCGATGAAGTTGGCATATTCCTGCATGAAGATCTTGCCGGGTTTGCGCAGGTCAAAGACCTCGGGATGATCGCGGAACATCTCACGGTGCACCCGCGTCCACACCAATCGCCCGTCGGTATCAATGTTAACCTTGGTCACGCCCAGGGTGGCAGCTTTCTTGAATTGGGTGGCGTCCACGCCCTTCGCTCCTTCGATCTTACCGCCGGCGGCGTTGATGCGCGCCACTTCTTCCTGGGGCACCGAGCTGGAGCCGTGCATCACCAGGGGGAAGCCGGGCAGCCGCTTCTGGATCTCTGCCAGAACATCAAAATGCAGGGATTGCGACCCGGAGAACTTGAAGGCCCCGTGGCTGGTGCCGATGGCGCAAGCCAGGGAATCGCAGCCGGTGCGTTCCACAAATTCCTTCGCCTGATCGGGGTCGGTCAGTTTGGCGTCCGACTCTGAGACTTTGACATGCTCTTCCACGCCGCCCAATTGACCCAATTCCGCTTCCACCACAATGCCCTTGGCATGGGCAGCTTCCACCACACGTTTGGTAATGGCGACATTGGTCTCAAAATCCTCATGGCTGGCGTCAATCATCACCGAGCTGTAAAAGCCGGAATCAATGCAGTCCATGCAGGCTTCTTCGTCACCGTGGTCGAGGTGCACGGCGAAGATAGCATCGGGGAAGACCTCATCAGCACTGCGGATCAGTCCTTCCAGCAACAGTTTATCCGTATAAGAACGAGCACCCTTGCTGATCTGGATGATGAAAGGTGCGCTGGATTGCAGGTTGCCGCGGAAAAGCCCGACGGTCTGTTCCAGGTTGTTGATATTATAAGCGCCGACGGCGTATTTGCCATAAGCTGCTTCAAAAAGTTTTTTGGTGGTTACAATCATTGCTATACTCCTTAAACCTATCATTTATTGTTTGTCAGAAAACCTGAAATTAATCTCAATTCAGGATAAGTCCAACTTCTTATTATACCCAGAAATCACCATCCCTGATTATGCTTAAAAAACAATAGACAACGAAATATTATTTGAATATTCCTTACCTAAAAATCACAATCACAACCATCATGCATTACCTGTGATTCAAACTGACAGGAAAGAGGGTGTTGGAAAAGTGGTTTTTTCACCCATCACTATGCTGACATCTATTCCGATAGGATGTCCAGTCCGTTTCCACCTCGAATTTCTTACCCCTCCCCCCTAATCCCCTCCCCTGCAGGCTGGGTTTTTCTTGATTGGTTTTCTTGCGCAGGGGAGAGGATGACTTAAGCGAGGGTTAGTGGCGGTTTTGCCGTTTACCAACCCCAAAATTTCACCCTCCCCCGGCCAAACTTATCTGTGAGGATTGAAAACGGGTGACCGGGGGAGGGCAGGGGTGAGGGTGTTTTGTCACATGATCTTAGGATGCTAACCGGCGATTGACATTTAGGAATGGATCACATCGGATTTATGCTTTAAGTTGATTTTTTTAACATTCTCAGGAAACTTGCTTTATCTTTCCCTTTTTTCTGTTAAAATAAATCATTAAGCACAATGACATGACCCCATGGAGAGACATGCTTCCCGAAACCCTGGAATTACGCGACAACCCTGTAACCCTGATCCATCACGCCGCCAACTGCGGGCATGATGCACCCCCCGGCTCGCTGTCCGCCCTTGAGGCCTGCCTTTCCGCGGGCGCGGCAGCAGTTGAGATTGACATCATCCCTCTGGCAGACGGCAGCTTTGCCCTGCTGCACGATCAGGACCTCGAACTGGAGACGAACGGGAAAGGCAAAGCGCCGGGGATGACGCGGGAGCAAATCGAGAGCCTGTACTACCGCGTGGACGGCAAAAAGACAGAAGAGAAGGTCGGTTTCCTGGAAAATGCCATTGACCTGCTCAAAGCCCATCCGGAAACGCAGCGGCTGCAGCTTGACCTGAAGCCCTTCACACCCCTCACCCAGGCGGTGCTGCGTGAATTTTGCGCCCTGCTCAAGCCGGTCAAAGACCGCATCCAGGTGACCTCCGTTGCGGATTGGGCGGTGCGCGCGTTAGCTAAATTCTCGCCAGAGCTGTCCCTCGGCTTTGATCCCCTAATGTACCTGGACCTGGTGGAAAGCGAACCCCGCCCGGAGGAGATCCCGCCCTTCCGCGTTGGCGCTTATGGCTTACGCGATGACCATCCCCTGTCCGCCTATCAATGGGGACCGCTGGGTGATTACTTCGCCGCACGCGCCGGTGCGCTGTTGGTGCAGGCACCCAAAAGATGCCAATGGTTCATCCGCGCGGAATTGCTTAAAATGAGCTTGGACGCCGGTTTTAACTGGATTGATTTCTTGCACCAGAACAACTCCAAGGTGGATGCCTGGACGATTGACGCTGGACAGCCTGACCAGGTGAAACTGGCGCGGTTTCTGGTGGAACACGGTGTGGACGATCTCACCACGGACGAGCCCGCCAGGCTGGCACCCCACCTGCCCTCCAGGACCATTCTTTAGGTGTACCACTTACTAATTTTCTTGGATTGTGCTAAACTGTCTGACGTTATGAGACAAGAGGACTGACCATGAACTTTCTAATCACCGGAGGGGCAGGTTTTTTGGGCTCAGCGTTGAGCAACCGTTTGGCGCGCCAGGGGCATCACGTGCGCGTAATAGATGACCTTTCTACAGGCGATCCTAACGCACTTGACCCGGATGTGCACTTCACGCGCGGCGATATCAACGACCGTCCCAAGCTGTGGACACTGCTTCAAGAGATCGATTGCGTCTACCACCTGGCAGCACGTGTTTCCGTCACCGAATCAATCCTTTTCCCAAGTGATTACAATAAGGTCAACGTTGGCGGCACTGCGACCCTGATGGAAGCTGTCCGGGATACCAGCACATCCCGAGTGATCCTGACCTCGTCCGGCGCGGTGTACGGCGATCAGGAGCAGTCGCTGCTATCCGAAGGGATGAAACCACACCCCAATTCCCCCTATGCGGTCTCAAAACTGGCATCGGAATGGTATGTGCGCACTATCGGCGCGCTCTCCGGCATTGAGACGCTCTGCCTGCGCATCTTCAACGCCTACGGTCCCGGCCAGCGCATCCCCCCCGCCCACCCACCAGTCATCCCCAACTTCATCCGCCAGGCGATGCAGGACGGCACGCTCATCTTCCACGGTGACGGCAACCAAACCCGGGATTACGTTTACGTGGACGACGCTGTCAACGCCTTAGTGGCAGCCGCCACCGTACAGGGGGTCGAAGAACCCATCATCAATATCGGCAGCGGCACGGAGACCAGCGTTCGTGAGCTGGCACGGCTGGTGATTGAGATCACCGGCGGCAAACCCGAAGAAGTCTACAATCCCAAAGCCGGCGGCGGCGTTTCACGCATGCGCGCCGACATCTCCCTGGCGAGGGAAAAATTGAACTATATTCCCCTGATCTCCCTGGAACAAGGCTTGCGCCTAACCTTCGAAAAAGACCCGCAGTTTAAAAACGGGTCATAGTTTTAAATCACAATAACCGACCCACATATTCCCAGATCGATTAAATTGAATCAATCAGATTTCTGGTGTCTTTTGCACCACCAAAACTGCAGATACTCCAGCTTCTTTTGGTTTAAGCATTTACCTAACAAAACTCTTGGTTTAATTCAGAGCATGCTATACTAACTGACGTTTGGATTTGGTAGTTTGCAAATGATTGAACTGAAATCGGGCGAAAAGGATTACCGATGAAAATATTTGAACGAATGAAACGCTCCCCCAGGCTTGGCCTGATTTTACTGGCCTTTATCGCCTTTGTGGCGATCGGTCTGCCGAACGGCTTACTCGGTGTGGGCTGGCCGTCAATCCGGGCTGGTTTTTCAATCCCCCTGGACGCAATCGGCATGCTGCTTTTCACGTTCGTCGTAGGCTACATGACTTCCAGCTTCTTCAATGGCATCCTGCTCTCCCGCATGGGCGTGGGTCGCCTCCTGGCGGCAAGCTGCTTCCTCACCGGCATGGCGCTGATCGGCTACACCCTTGTCCCTGCCTGGTGGATGATGGTGTTGTTGGGCGTGTTCGTTGGGCTGGGCGCGGGCGCCATTGACGCCGGACTGAATACTTATGTGGCAGCCCATTTTGGCGAAGACCTGATGCAATGGCTGCATGCCAGTTGGGGCGTCGGTACCACCTTGGGTCCGATCATTATGACCCTGGGGCTGACGAACCTGAACACCTGGCGGTTCGGTTACCGGGTGGTGGGCATCTTCCAGCTTTTGCTGGCGGTCTGCTTCGTGGTGACCATACCGATGTGGAAGCGAAACGATACCCCATTAAAGGAAGGCGCTAAAAAACGTCTGACAGACTACAAGACATCAATGGGCGAGACCCTGCGCCAGCCCCTTGTGTGGTTAAGCGTATTGTTATTTTTCTTGTACGTGGGCGCGGAAACCTCCCTCGGCACCTGGACTTACACCCTACTGACCGAGTCACGCGGTGTAGATGAGACTCTGGCGGGCTTCTTCGCCGGCAGCTACTGGTTCACCTTCACCATCGGGCGGATCGCAGCGGGGATAGTTGCCAAGCGCGTGGGCGTCAACAAGCTGGTTGTTGGTGGATTGATGGGTGCTGTCCTGGGGGCTTTGCTCTTGGTATGGAATCCTAATGAAATCGCCAATGTGATCGCTGTTGCCCTGATCGGCCTGTCCATCGCGCCCATTTTCCCGGCGATGATGTCCGGGACCAGGACGCGGGTTGGCGATCATTATGCAGCTAACACCATCGGCATGGAAATGACGGCGACGGGATTCGGAACAGCCGTGATCCCAAGCCTGATGGGCGTCCTGGCGCGACAAATATCATTGGAAGTGATCCCCATTATTCTATTGATTGTGTATGCTGTTTTATTAGCTTTTTATCTTTTATCGGTCAGTCTCGGGAAGACGAAACCTAAGGCTACGCCAACATTGAACGAGTAAAAAGGAAATAATAAAAACTATTTGTAATAGCGAGAACAAAGGCAATCACAAAGTCCATACTTCCTTTCACTATCTATCGAAACACTTACCCAATTCAGATTGACATGTTTTTAAGGCTTCCCGACGCCCTTCGGGCGCTGCGTCGCTTTACTCCTTGAGGGGAAGCTGTCTGCGAAGCAGACTGATGAGGTAAAGAATTGGAGAAGTATTTTGTATGGTGTTTTCAGGATTGCAACTTTACCAAGATAACATTTAAGAGCCAACAACGATATCAAGTTAAAAGAACACCTCATCCAGCACCTGAAAGGTGTTCCGCTTCGCTCCAGCGCTACGAGCCAGCTTCCCCTTAGCACCCTCCGGGTGTTTCGCTACGCTCAAGTGGAAGGCTTTAAGAAACTTTCATGAATAAGTGATTCCTTAGAATTTAGAATAATTTCCGCAAAAATGAAATTTTTGCGATTATCCTTCACCACGCCCCATTCTCCATTCACAACCCCCCAAATCTAGTAAAATAACACCATGTCCATTCTACAACGTGATTTCTATGACCGTCCGGCCCTAGAGGTCGCTCGGGATTTACTTGGCTGCCGCCTGGTGCGCTCACTCAACGGAAAACGCATGGCGGGTTTGATCCTGGAAACAGAAGCCTATCAGGGCGAAGACGACCTGGGCTGCCACGCTTCAGCCGGAATGACCCCCCGCACAGCAGTCATGTACGGCCCACCCGGGCATGCCTACGTCTATTTCACTTACGGGATGCACTGGCTGCTTAACGCCGTCACGGACAGCGAAGGGACTCCGGCTGCGGTGCTGATTCGTGCGATCTACCCCGTGGAGGGCGAAGACCTCATGGCGGAAAACCGCGCTTACAATGCCGGTGTATCCGGCTGGACGGACGGACCCGCCAAGCTGACCCAGGCGCTGGCAGTTGACGGCGGTCTCAACACTGTGGACCTGTGCAGCCGCACCAGCGGATTATGGATTGAAAACGGTACTTCCGTTCCAGATGATCAGGTTGAGCGCAAGCCCCGTGTGGGTCTGAACAGCGTGCCGGAACCCTGGCGCTCCATCCCCTGGCGCTTTGTAGTGAAAAAGGAGATGCTTTTTGAAAACTTATAAGCTCCACCAACAAACGGACAAACAGAATCTGCTATGGTATTAATCTGCCCACCCCGGCGATTGAACCCGGTGCAGCATCATCTTGAAATTTATTCCTGAATTTTGAACGAAAGAAAGGCATTCCTATGCTCTTCGGTAAGAAAAAACCCACCCCCACATTTGCTCCTAATGACACGGTCAAGCGCGTCACTACTGTCTTGGGACCCGGCATCAACTGGAAGGGCGACCTGCGCGGCAAAGGCGGCGTGCGCATTGAAGGTGCCCTGGAAGGCGAGATCGCTGTGCGCGGCATGGTGATTATCGGTGAAACCGGACGTGTGACCTGTAAGACACTCAAAGCGGATACAATTATCGTCGCCGGTACGGTCAACGGACAAATTATCTCCGAGAAACTTGAGATCCGCGCCACCGGGCGCGTCTATGGCGATGTGACGACACAATCCTTTTCCACGGATGAGGGCGCCTTCCTACGGGGCAAGATCACCATGGAAGATGCCGTTGACCTCTCCGACCTGCCTCAGCCACAGGAAACGGAAACCGAGGTCGAGGGTTCTAAGAATGATGAGAAAGCAGAGGACTGATCCATGCGGATGACCCAAACCTTCAGCACCACTTTGCGGGAAGTCCCCGCGGAGGCCGAAATCCCCAGCCATCAACTCCTCCTCAGGGCGGGCTTCATCCGCCAGCTCGGCGCGGGAATCTTCACCTACCTGCCGCTGGCCCATCGTGCTATGTCCCGCATCGAGAATATCATGCGGGAGGAAATCAATGCCATCGGCGGGCAGGAGATGACCATGCCCGTCGTCCATCCCGCTGACCTGTGGCAGGAGACGGGACGCTGGTCGCAAATCGGGGATGAAATGGCACGCTTCAAAGACCGCACTGATCATGACATGGTGCTGGCCATGACCCATGAGGAGGTCGTGGGCGACCTGGCACGGCGGGAAATTCAGTCCTATCGTCAACTTCCCCAGCTCGTCTATCACATCCAGACCAAGTTCCGCGACGACCCGCGCCCCCGCGCAGGGCTGATCCGTGTGAGGGAATTCACCATGCTGGACAGCTACAGCCTGGATCGGGATTGGGAGGGGCTGGATGAACAGTATCAGGCGCACTACGAGTCTTATTTCCGCATCTTCAACCGCTGCGGACTGCCCGTCCGGGCGGTGGGGTCGGACACGGGCATGATGGGCGGCAAGGAAGCCCATGAGTACATGTACCTGACGCCCGTTGGCGAGGATACCCTCATGTTCTGCGATTCCTGCGACTACGCCGCCAACCGGCAGGTGGCAAACTTTAAAAAGCCTCAACCACCGGCGGAAGAACCAAAGCCGTTGGAAAAAATCCCCACACCTGAAGTCTCCACCATCGCGGACCTTTCGGAATTTCTGGAGATCTCCCCATCCCGCACCGCCAAAGCCGTGTTCTTCATGGCGGAATTGAGCGATGAAGAGTCCTTGCTGATCTTCACCGTCCTGCGCGGCGACATGACCCTCAACGAGACCAAACTGGTTAACGCCGTCTCGGCGGTCGGAAAATACAACATCAAGAATCTCCGCCCGGCGCTGGATGAAGAGATTGAGGCGGTGGGCGCCGTGCCTGGCTTTGCTTCCCCTATTGGGATTAAGAAGGAAAAGGTATTGGTTGTCGTGGACGACCTGCTGCCGCACAGCCCCAACCTGGTGGCCGGTGCCAATGAAGAGGGCTACCACCTGCGGAATACCAACCTCGGTCGGGATTACGAAGCGGATATCGTAGCCGACATCGCCCAGGCGGAGGACGGCGCGCCCTGCCCACACTGCGGGGGGACGCTGTCCGCCCAGCGCGGGGTGGAAGTAGGCAATATCTTCAAGCTGGGGACGCGCTACACCGAAGCCCTAGGCGCAACTTTTCTGGATGAGGATGGCGCCGCCCAGCCCATCATCATGGGCTCCTACGGCATCGGCGTCGGCCGGCTGCTGGCTTGCGTGGCGGAGGAATACCACGACGAGTACGGCCTGATCTGGCCCATCAGCATCGCACCCTACCCGGTGCATTTGGTCTTGCTCAACAGCAAGGATGGTTCAGCTGAATCCGCTGCGGAGAATTTCTATACGGAATTGACGAATGCCGGCATTGAAACGCTTTATGACGACCGTGATGAGCGCGCCGGCGTTAAGTTCAACGACGCCGACCTGATTGGGCTGCCCGTGCGGGTGACCGTCTCAGCACGGTCCCTCAAGAATGGCGGCTTGGAATTCAAGCGCAGGGATGAGGACGAGCGCTGGATCGTGCCTTTGGAAGAAGGGGTTGAAGCTGTCCAGGAGCAATTAGCCAAACTGCATGACGAACTTAAGGAACGGTTCAATTTGTAGCGCGGGAATATGAAGCAAGATGGACATTTGCAAAGACAGGTTGTACGGCCCAGCGGTTTTTCCGTTGATGTTGAAGTCAGCAAGAATCCTGGTGGATGCGGGCTTGCATGTGATTGCAAATATGGATATTAATGCAAACCTGTGTATTATGACAATGAAGAATTGGGACTGACCGCAATGAGCTTGGGGGCATTGTTGTGGGTAACTGACCCCATAAGAATTATTACAAATCAATAATATTGATTGAAATTACCCGTTACCCTGATACAACAAACCTCAAAATATCAACATAATGGTGCAATAAGAATGATAGATGATTTTCCACATTACTCCCCCTTATAACGGCGGAAAAATTTATGGTAAATTTTCTTGGCAAATGGACGTAAGAACGCTGGAATAATACGGCGGATCTGTCTAATATTTACTTGGATATGGGTCACTTTGACAAATATCGTTTTACAGAAAAAGCGGATTTTTCGCCATGATCTGTAAACATTAGGAGATTCCCCTTCTAGTGAATTTATTAAGCCTTGATCAATAAGACTCTTTAATTGACTTTGTCTCGGTTGAATCTCAGAATATACAGAATACAAAATAAACTTCATTCCGTTGAAGTGAAAGTAGTTATTAGGATCAAAAATCAAATCTCCGATGATTTCCTTTTCTAATAAGACTTCATCATTAAAATCACGAAATCTAGAATCAAAATCTAAAGCTGATGGATCCCCCATATATAGAAAATCTATATGCTTTACATTTCGTAAACCAAAAACAGCAAGAACCGAATCACCAACTATACAGAAATGATCTCTCTTTAATCCTTGTCTACGAATCTCCTCCTTGAATTCTTTCAATAATCTCAAGGATTTTTTGCAAAACCATGGCTGAGCATGGTTCATAAAATAAACACTATTGGGAGTCAGAATTTGCTCCGCAATTGAAATCGTTTCATCATGGGTATCGTTGATATGAAGCGAAAAGTTTTTTAAATCAAACAATGCCCTAAGATGTTCTTTAGCTTCCAGGATTTTTGAAGAATCATTAAAAATAAGAAAATAAAACTTTACGGGACTATCTTGCCAAAACCGATGTTCAACATGATGGCAAACACCATAGGTGATATCGCCAGCAGGGTCAATCCAATGCATACTCGCATACAGAAGTTGAATTAAGTTGTATTTACCTAATTTTGTAAAGGAAACTTCTTTCTGAAAAGCAATGCGACCGTATTCACTCATCAGTTGTTCAATCTCATCATCTTTTTCGTGTGCAATAGGAAAAACGACAATCGTAAACATATTCGAACATAGGCTTGAATAAGTCAAAGCCATAAAGTCCAAAATGTCTTGGCTTAACCCCTTCTCTTGGAAATACCCGTAATCGTATTTATTGGGATTATATTGGAATTGGGTGGCGTAAACTGGTTGATGATAGATGTATGCTGCGGCAAACCGATGAGCGCTGTTGATAACGATATTATCAATGCCTACAGGCACATGTATTCCTCTTTTTGTAGTGCCCATATCCTTCATATCATTTAATAAATGATCAAATTCGCTTTGATCTTTAGAAAAGGTATTCACTGTAGATCGTTCAGATTCTTTAGATGCTGTGATCTTCTTACAGTCAAGATACACTCTGTTGCGCCAATTTTCTGCTACATTCAATCGGTGGTATTTTGCATAGATAATGTCCGCCAACAAATCGAACCTTTCTGGTGACAATAAATCAACTGGGGACACTACATTCACGCTATGACTCTCCTCTAGAGGGAGCTTATCAAGCACTTTTTTATCAAGAACATCAATAACTTCTGATTTTGTTAAATAATTCTCCATTAATTAGTATCCTCAGATGATTTAACCCAATAATTTATCGTTTGTATCCAACTTGTTGATATTGCACCATAAACGAATCAATATCATTAGTAAGCATGATAGCAACTTTTTAAGAATATCATAAGTTTCGCTCATTTTAGAGAGTCTCAAGATCCGATTTCACCGGTGACTCAAAGAAAAAAAATCGTCAGTCAATTTTGCAATGATTTTATACGTAAATATAAATCAAACGACTTATCCGTTTATAGTTTCCTATGATGAACGTATTGATAGAACTCTCAAATACCTTTACATCATATCAAATGTATTTGAACTAAACCTTTTTTGATTCAAGAGGACATTTCTATTTTGCCCTAATACGAATTTGTCAGACAATTGACAGGGGGTGGGATTCTCGATAAACTTAAGAGACCAAATGTTTGACAAACCCACCACCCTCATTGGAGGGCTATGACTACCTTACTGATTAAAAATATCCATACCCTGGTCACCATGGATGACCAGCGCCGAGAACTTCGAAACGCTAACATCCACATCAAAGACGGCTTCATCCAATCCATCGGTGCAATTGATGAAATGCCTGATTCTGCCGATGAAGTGTTGGACCTCAGCGGCCACATCGTCTTCCCCGGCCTGGTCAACACCCACCACCACTTCTACCAGACCCTGACCCGCGCCGTTCCCGGAACCCAGGATGCCAACCTGTTCAACTGGCTGGTGACGCTCTATCCCATCTGGGCGCGCATTACCCCCGAGGACATCCGCATCTCCACTCAGACCGCATTGGCGGAGCTGGCACTCTCCGGCTGCACCACTGCTTCGGATCATCTTTACCTGTTCCCCAACGGCTCCAGGCTGGATGATGAGATCGAAGCCGCCGCCCAGATCGGACTGCGGCTGCATGCCTCGCGCGGCTCTATGAGCCTGGGCGAATCCCAGGGCGGCCTGCCGCCGGACAGTGTAGTAGACACAGAAGAAGACATCCTCAAAGACAGCCAGCGCCTGATCGAGACCTATCACGACCCCAACCCGGGTTCAATGGTGCAGATCGTGTTAGCGCCCTGTTCCCCCTTCAGCGTCACCGGCGAGCTGATGCGCCAATCGGCACAATTGGCGCGGGAATACGGCGTACAACTGCACACCCACCTGGCGGAAACCCAGGATGAGGAGGATTTCTGCCTAGAGAAGTTCGGCCACCGCCCGGTGGCCTACATGCAGGAAGTGGGCTGGGTCGGCGAGGACGTGTGGTTCGCCCACTGCGTGCACGTCAACAATGAGGAAATCCAGCTCTTTGCCAATACCGGCTGCGGCGTGGCACACTGTCCGGGCTCCAACATGCGCCTGGGTTCCGGCATCGCTCCCATCCTGGCGATGCGTGCCAAGGGTGTGGACGTGGGCATCGGTGTGGATGGGTCCGCCAGCAACGACAGCTCGCACCTTTTAGAAGAAACCCGCCGCGCCATGCTCCTTGCTCGTGTTGGCGCAGGGTTGAGCGGTGCCTCCCGTTCAGATGAAGATGCCCCACCCTTGATGAGCGCCCGCCAAACCCTCGAGCTAGCCACCCGCGGCGGCGCAGCGGTTTTGGGGCGGAACGACATCGGTTCCCTGGAAGTTGGAAAATGTGCCGACCTGGTCGCCATTGACCTCAACCGTCTAGCCTATGCCGGCGCGCTGCATGATCCCGTCGCTGCAGCTTTGTTCTGCGCTCCGCAGAATGTGGACGTCAACATCGTCGGCGGGAAGATCATCATCAAAGAGGGCAAATTAACCACACTTGATGTCCCTCATCACATTCAAAAACATAACACCGCAGCCGCTCGGTTGCTCAACGGATAAACCATGATTCAACAAGAATCAGCTTCACAAACAACAATTTCAGGCAAACCCTCATGACAGGGAATCATTCCACCTATCAAACCTTGCAAACTGAACTCAGTGACCTGATCGAAAACGCGCCCAGGGGCACCAAACTCCCTTCTGAACCGGAACTCGCCGAGCAGCTAGGCGTCTCTCGAGCGACCCTGCGAGAAGCCATGCGTACCTTTGAAAGTCAGGGACTGCTCAGGCGCAGGCAGGGGTTGGGAACCTTTGTGGTCGGACCGCCCAAGGTAATTGAGTCCGGTTTGGAGGTATTGGAAAGCATTGAAACCATGGCGGATAAAATCAGCCTGTACGTGTCCATGGGCGCTTTGGAAATTGCTTATATCCAGGCGAATGAAAACCAATCAGAAAAACTGGAATGCGGCATTGGCGACCCACTCCTGGAAGTGAAGCGTGTCATCCTGGCCGAGGGTTCGCCGGTGGCATTCCTGGTTGATATCCTCCCTGAAGGCATTCTTGATGCTGAAACATTGGAGTCAGAATTCACTGGGTCGGTTCTGGACCTCCTGATCCAAATCGGCGAGCCAAACCTCTCCATCTCCAAGACAGACATCAGCGCCATCCATGCCCCCACAGATGTAGCGAAGGCATTGGACATTCAACGAGACGATACCTTATTGCTCCTGAAAGGTCTGCTCTTTGATCAGGATGGCGAACCGATTGACCTCTCTTACAGCTATTTCGTCCCCGGTTATTTTCGGCTTCATATCATTCGTAAAATCGGCGGTGTCACATGATGAGATACCCCAATCTGTATCCCCACTTATATTCATTAACCAAAAGGAGTTAAAACCATGCGTAGTTTCTTAGGCCGAGATATTCTCTCACTCAAGGACTTCGAACGTAACGAATTTTTCCGCGTTTTTGAGGTCGCAAAAGAACTTGAACCCATCGCCAGGAATCGCAAGAACGTGGACTTGTTAAAGGAAAAAACCCTGGTGACTGCTTTTTATCAACCTAGTACCCGCACTCGCTTAGCCCACGAGGCAGCCATGATCCGCCTGGGTGGTCAGGTAACTGGTTTCGCTGATGCCAAAATGACCCGCGCCGGTGATTTTTACCAGGAATCAATCAAAGATACCGTAAAAATGCTTGAGTTTTACGGCGACGCCATCGTCATGCGCCACTTCCAGCAGGGTGCACCCCAGGAAGCCGCCAAATGGGCCAGCGTGCCCGTTATCAATGGCGGCGACGGCTGGGGCGAACATCCCACCCAAATCCTGACCGATCTGTACACCGTCCTGCGCGAAAAAGGGCGCATTGACGGCTTGCACTGGCTGGCTGTGGGCGATATGCGCATGCGCACGATGCACTCTCTGGCGTATGGTCTGACCCAATTTGACTGCCCGATCACCTTCGTCTCCCCGCCAGAAATGTCCCTGACTGAAGACTTCAAAAAAGAACTCGATCAATTCAGCTTGGACTACGCGGAAGCAGACCATGTTGAACAAGCCATCGCCGATGCGGATGTAATCCTGGTGGAGCCGGTAGTTCAGCCCGATTACACCAAGTCCCGCGACGAGCGCGAAGGCGACGTGGGCATGACCCCTGCCAACTATAAGATCACCCGTGAGCTGCTCTTCAACAAAGCCAAATCAGACGCTATCTTGCTGCACTCGCTGCCCCGCATGGACGAGATCCCCCCCGATGTGGACATCACCAAGTGGTCCCGTTACTGGCAGGAAGCCTTCAACGGCGTTGTGATGCGTATGGCGCTGCTGGCGTTAATCCTGGGCGCTAAAGAGTAGTCGACGATATTCTGTTCAAAGTCAGCGCGCAATTGACAACATCGTCGATATTTATTGCGCGCTGAACAAATAGAAGGAGTTTTAATATGATCACCAACCTACGCGGACGCGACTTGATCAGCGATCTGGATTTCAGCAAGGAAGAAGTAGAAACCGTTTTAGATGTAGCTTTCGACCTGAAAAAGAAGCGCGCCTTAGGGCAGCCCCATGCTTACCTGCGGGACAAGACTCTCGGCATGTTGTTCTTCTTCTCCAGTACGCGCACCCGCTGTAGCTTTGAATCCGGCATGGCACAGCTCGGCGGGCATGCCGCCTTCATTGAATCTAAGACGACTCAGATTTCCCATGGCGACACTGAAAAGGAGATTGGCGAGATTCTGGGACGTTATTTTGACGGCCTTGCCATTCGGCACTGCGACTGGGGTATCGGCAACCGCTACCTCAGTTTGGTGGCGAGCGCTTCCCGCGCACCTGTGTTGAACATGCAGTGCGATATCTATCATCCCCATCAATGCCTGGCAGACTTGATGACCATCTGGGAAAAGAAGGGGCGCGACCTGCGCGGGAAGAAGATCGTCGTATCCTGGGCTTATGCCGCCTCCTATTCCAAGCCCATCTCCGTACCGCAATCCCTGATCCTGCAGATGCCGCGCTTCGGGCTGGACGTCACCCTGGCGCACCCGCCTGAGTTTGAGCTCATGCCGGAGATCATGGATCAGGCCCGCGAGCAGGCCAGGAAATATAAAACGGGTTTTGAAGTTGTGGACAGCATGGAAGAGGGCTTCGAGGACGCCGACATCGTTTATGCCAAGTCCTGGGGCCCATTGGTCACCACCAGCGATCCAGAAGAGATCAAAACAATCACCCAGAAATACAAAGTCTGGATCACGGATGAAGAGAAAATGACCTTGGCAAAGGATGATGCCATTTTTATGCACCCCCTCCCCGCAGACCGAAATATCGAGGTGACGGATAAGGTCATTGACGGTCCCCACTCTGTGGTCTTCGACGAGGCGGAAAACCGCCTGCACGCGCAAAAAGCCGTCATGGCCCTCACCATGGCCTAGGTTCAAACCCATTCTAGACAAGGAGAATTTACTCGTATGACCAAACAAGGAATCGCTGTCGTCGCTGTCGGCGGCAATGCACTCATTAAAGACAAAGCACACCAAACCGTCCAGGATCAGTATGAATGCGCCATGGACACCATGAAGCACATCGTGGATATGATCGAAAAAGGCTGGGATGTTGCCATCTCGCACGGCAACGGCCCCCAGGTCGGGTTCATCCTGCGCCGTTCAGAACTAGCCCGGGACGTTTTACACGAAGTCCCATTGGATTACTGCGGGGCGGACAGTCAGGGCGCTATTGGATACATGTTCCAAAAAGCGCTGCGCAATGAATTCAAACGACGGGGCATGGATAAAGAAGCTGCCACGGTGGTCACCCAAACGATTGTGGATAAGAACGACCCGGCTTTCCAAAAGCCTTCCAAACCCATTGGCACCTTCATGGAAAAGGTTGAGGCACAATCCCGTGCGGATAAGGATGGCTGGTCGGTGGTGGAAGATGCCGGCCGCGGCTGGCGCAGGGTTGTTCCATCGCCCCGACCGATCCGGATTGTGGAAGCGGACGCCATCCATGCATTGATCAAGGCTGGATTCAGTGTCGTCGGCGTGGGCGGGGGCGGAATCCCCGTCATTGAAGACGAAAATGGGGATCTGCAGGGTGTTGAAGCCGTTATCGATAAGGATTTTGGTTCTGCCCTGCTGGCAAAGATGATTGATGCTGATTTGTTTGTCATCAGCACAGCCGTTGAAAAAGTGGCGTTGAATTTCAATACGCCGGATCAAAAATGGGTCAATAAGATGACCGTTGTGGAAGCGAAACGCTACATCGAAGAAGGCCACTTCGCCCCTGGCAGCATGCTCCCAAAAGTACAAGCTATTATCCAATTTTTAGAAAACGGCGGCAAGAAAGCGCTTATCACCAATCCAGAACATATCAGCGATGCCCTGGAGGGCAAAACAGGCACCTGGATCGTGCCGTAACACGAAATAGAGCAGGACTGCTATAATCAAATTGGCAGCCCTGTTTTTTTATCATAGCGTATAACACCTATCCGTGGAAAACACAATGAAACCAAAATTTTCCCATTATACCTGTTCCCAGTGCGGTACAACATATGACCCCGGGGAAGTGACCTACACCTGCCCAAAGGACGGCGGAAATCTGGACATAGTCCTGGATTATCAGACACTAAAGGAGCAATTCACCCCCGATCGTTTCATGACCCTGCCGGAATCCTCCTTATGGCGCTACTTGAATCTGCTACCCGTGCACGACCCGGGTGGAATGAACACACCCCTGCGACGAGTTGGTTGGACGCCGGTCTATAAGCCGCTTCGCCTGGCGAAGCAATTGGGTCTGAAGAACCTGTGGGTGAAGGATGAGAGCCCCAACCCGACAGCTTCCTTCAAAGACCGAGCCAGCGCAGTGGTGGTCGCCCGCGCCGCGGAGATCGGCGCGGATGTGATTGTAGCTGCCTCCACCGGCAACGCCGGCGCGGCACTGGCTGGGATGGCTGCTGCGGTGGGCGCTAAAGCCGTTATCTTTGCCCCTCGCACCGCACCCTCCGCAAAGATCGCTCAATTGCTGGTCTTCGGCGCCAAAGTGCTGCTGGTGGACGGCACCTACGACCAGGCCTTTGACCTGAGCATTCAAGCCAGCGAGGAATTTGGCTGGTACAACCGCAATACGGGGTTCAATCCCTTCACTGCTGAGGGGAAGAAAACCGCCGCTTTCGAAATTTGGGAGCAGGTCATCAGATCTCTCCCGAATAGAGATAAACCCCTGACGATCTTCATTCCTGTCGGTGACGGCAACATCATCTCCGGCGTGCATAAGGGCTTCAAAGACCTTGACACGTTGGGGTGGCTCAGGCAAATGCCGCGCATCATCGGCGTCCAATCGGAAGGCTCCGCGGCTGTGGCCAACGCCTTCCACAAAGGCGATGAAAAGATCAAAGCCGTCCACGCAGACACCCTGGCAGACAGCATTTCCGTCGACCTGCCGCGGGACGGCGTGCGCGCCTTGCGGTCTGCCCGGGAAACAGGCGGCACTTACCTCACCATTACTGACGAAGATATTCTGGCTGCCATCGCCGACCTGGGACGAGTGGGCATCTTCGCTGAACCAGCGGCTGCCGCAGCCTATGCAGGTCTCGTCAAGGCCGTGGAGGACGGCATCGTAACACCGGATGATCCAACCCTGGTGCTCAACACGGGTAGCGGCCTAAAGGACATCAAAGCCGCCATGCAAGCCGTGTCGGATGCGCCGGTGATTGAACCTACATTAGATGATGTCAAAAAGGTGCTTCAATGAAAATTCCAACCTTTACCATTATTGCCCCCATTTATAATGAATTGGAGAACATCCCCGAACTCTATCCTCGTGTGCGGGATGTGATGGACCAAACGGGTGAACCCTGGGAGCTGATCCTGGTAGATGACGGTTCCACGGACGGTTCCACCGATGTGATCCGCAAGCTGGCGGAAAACGATTCGCGGGTGCGGCCGGTGATCTTTGCCCGTAATTTCGGGCACCAGATCGCCGTGACAGCTGGGGTTGATTACAGCCGCGGTCAGGCCGTGGTGATCATTGATGCCGACCTGCAAGACCCGCCCGAGGTTATCCTGGATTTGATTGAAAAATGGCGCGATGGGTATGAGGTAGTGTATGCCGTGCGGGCGGAACGTGAAGGGGAATCCTGGTTCAAGAAGGTCACCGCTTCACTTTTCTATCGCATCATTTACCGCATCACGGATGTGGACATTCCGCTGGACACCGGCGACTTCCGCCTGATGGACAAGAAAGTGGTGGCGGTGATGAAACAAATGCGGGAGAAGCACCGCTTTTTGCGCGGCATGTCAGCCTGGGTGGGGTTCAAACAAATCGGTGTGGCATACAAGCGAAAACCGCGCTTTTCGGGAGAAACGAAATATCCCTTCAGCAAAATGGTCAAGCTGGCATTGAACGCCGTCACCAGCTTCTCCTACTTCCCCCTTCAAATGGCGACTTATTTGGGATTCATCGCCGCAGGGCTGAGCGTCCTGGCCATTCCTATTGTCGCCATCCTGCGCCTGACCACGGGCACGGCACTTTTGGGTCAGGCGACGACGCTGATCATCGTACTCTTCCTGGGGGGCGTGCAGTTGATCAGTTTGGGGATCATTGGGGAATACATCGGACGAATTTACGATGAAGCCAAAGGACGTCCCCTTTATATTGTGGCGGAAGCGCCAGATGACGCTGACCAAACCGATAAGGTATAATTGTCTGACAATTAAACGAGGAGACACATAATGACCAAAATTGACCTCACCCTTTACCCTGACCGGCTGGAACGCACCGTCAAACGCGCCCGTGACCGCAACATTATCATCCCCACCTTTGAGCAAATGCGAGACCCCAGCAAAGTGCCAGACAAGATCAAGGAAGAATTAAAAAACATCGGCTTGTGGGACCTCCACCCCCGCAATCTGTTCCGCATCACCTGGCATAACGAACCCAAGCCCAGCGGTGGGCTATTCGGTGGATTGAATTTCATGGAATTCCCGCAGAGCCTGACTGGCACACCAGCCCGAATTGTCGCGCTGGAAGGAAAATGGATGCCCACCGGTTCTCATAAAGTGGGCGCGGCTTTCGGATGTCTCGTCCCCCGCCTGGTCACCGGACAATTTGACCCCACCCAGCAAAAAGCGGTCTGGCCTTCCACCGGCAATTACTGCCGCGGCGGGGCTTACGATTCTGCCTTACTGGCTTGTGAATCCATTGCCATCCTGCCGGAAGAGATGAGCCAGGAGCGCTTTGACTGGCTTGCCAGCATTGCGGGCGAGGTCATCCCGACCCCCGGCTCCGAATCCAATGTGAAAGAGATCTTTGATAAATGCTGGGAATTGCGCGCCTCTGGCGAAGACCTGATGATCTTCAACCAGTTTGATGAGTTTGGCAATCACCTCTGGCATTATGACCTGACAGGTCACGCCCTGGAAAGTCTGGTTAAGCAAATTGCCAGCCCCAGAGATGACTATTGGGGCATCGTTTCGGCTACAGGTTCAGCCGGCACCATCGCCGCCGGCGATTATTTAAAGAAGGTCTTCCCGGACAGCCACATTGTCGCCTCCGAAGCCGTGCAGTGCCCCACGCTATTGTATAACGGTTTCGGTGCGCATCGCATTGAGGGCATTGGTGATAAACATGTCCCCTGGATTCACAATGCCAGGAACACGGATGTGGTTGTGGCCATTGATGACAACGCCGTCGTCAACCTGGCGAGGCTGTTCAACGAGTCGAAAGGGAAAGAACATCTGGTCAAGTCCGGTGTTCCTATTGAAGTGGTGGATAAGCTGGATTTATTAGGCTTTTCCAGTATTTCCAACCTGCTGTCTTCCGTTAAAGCCGCCAAGCACTTTGAACTGGGCGAGAATGACATCATCGTGACGATGTTGACCGACTCTATGGAACTCTATCAAAGTCGTCTAGAGGAAATGCACGAATCAATGGGCGAATATACAGAGAAAAATGCGGCCGCGGATGATGCCCGTTGGCTGAAGGGCGTCGCGACCGATCACCTCAAAGACCTAACCTATATGGGCAGGAAACGCATCCACAACTTGAAGTATTACACCTGGGTGGAGCAGCAGGGCAAGACCTATGAGGAGATTCAGGCGCAGTGGAATGACAAAGATTACTGGGAGGAACTGCAGATGCAGGTACCCGAGATTGACGCCCGGATTGTGGAGTTCAACGAGCGGGTTGGGCTGCTGTAACCCCTTCCGTCATTGCGAGAAGCTTCATATCGTTCGTAATGACAAATTTCCATTTCATGATAAAATCCCCTCATACCCATTTCGAAAAAAGGGGAAACCATGAATGCCACCTTACCTGAGACTGCCTTGATCCTGGTTGCCATACTGCCCAGCCAGCGCGATTTTGACATCGCTCGCCTGTTCGGCTGGTATCGTATTCCGCTCAAGAGCGCACCCAAGGTTATTTCGGTGGACTATCTAGCTTTCTATCAAACGGCAGCCTTCGGCGAAGCGGAGCGCTGGCAGATATCCTATGTCGCTGAGATCCTGGGGCACGAACTCACCCGCCGCAAAGACCTCATTCGGGATGAGCCGGATCACCCCAGGGCACACGAGGAATATTTTAAGCTTCAAATCGGCCCGATTCAACGCCTGGAAAACCCCATACCAGCAGCGGATTGGAAGCGCATCACCTTCTTCTACACCACCGGGGAACAATTTCAAAGGGCACAAACCATCAACGATCTGGTGATCAATGCTCAAGATGAACGCACCCTGCTGTGGCACACCCTTCGGGAACGCGCCCTCAAAGCCAACGAATACAAAGCGCAAGAGCTGCCAGAGCTCCTCGTTGACCCTGCTATTTTAGCCTTACTAGGAAAACTTCAATAGTCCCTATTAACATCAAAACCGGCCAGGTTGCGGATGGCTGGCCGGTGTTTTCTTGTTCTTTAAATATTATTCAGGTTTAAAGAGGTGTAACATCCTTGGCTTGCAGACCCTTAGGGCCTTGTTCCACGGAAAATTCTACCTGTTGTTCTTCACGCAGTGATTTGAAGCCTGATCCCAGGATCGCGGTGTGGTGCACGAAAACATCATCACCTTGCTCACGAGCGATAAAACCATAACCTTTTGCATCGTTGAACCATTTCACGGTTCCAATTTCTTTTTCTGTCATTCTAAATACTTCCTTTTGTTAAAAACGTTGATTCTTGTGAGTCGGTCATATCTGATAAAAATAAAACCGCCCAGTTTCCGCAAGTCTGGACGGCCGTTACCTTACCAAAACCAACATCACTTCATATATTATGATACCACGTGAAAGGAATTTGTCAATACAGGCGATTTTTGTGTTACTGTCAAGATTTTCCATATTTATAAACAAATCAAAGAACTCCTTGGGGATGAATAAAATTCTTTAAAACCCTAGCCCATGGTCTATTTGAATG
>Ga0307427_1000301_pt1 | contig 33307 bp, 29 predicted proteins | sample SalMarWE160190MG_FD_202162 | JGI IMG/M metagenome (GOLD analysis project Ga0307427, IMG submission 202162) | Salt marsh sediment microbial communities from the Plum Island Ecosystem LTER, Massachusetts, United States - WE1603-190 | ecosystem: Environmental > Aquatic > Marine > Intertidal zone >...
CCCTATATCATCTATAAAAAATTATCCTTAAAATACAAAACAATTAGGTTTTTATGCAGGCTGTAATATTTCAGACCTTAGGGGGCCTTGGCCTGTTTATATTTGGCATGAGGATTATGTCCGATGGGCTCAAGAAGGTCGCGGGCAAGAAATTACGTGCTGTTTTAAGTGCTGTATCCTCAAATAGGGTAATAGCATGCGTCACCGGGACAGTAATCACCAGCATAATTCAAAGTTCAAGCGCTACTACTGTAATGCTGGTTGGTTTTGTTGATGCTGGTCTCCTGACCCTTGCCCAGGCGATTGGAGTTGTTCTGGGGGCAAATATTGGCACTACGGTCACTGCCCAGTTGATAGCATTTAATATAAGCAACTATGCCCTGCCAGCCATTGCTGTTGGAGTATTATTCAGATTCTTTATTATATCAAAAAAATGGCAAAATAGGGGAGAGGTCTTACTTGGCTTTGGTATACTCTTCTTTGGGCTGGCTACCATGAAGACAGGTCTTGCTCCTCTTCGAGGTGAACCTGCCTTTATTGAGTTTTTAACAGGATTCCAGGCACAAAATCTCAGTGAGATCCTTCTCTGCGTCCTTGTTGGTGCTATTCTCACTGTGGCTGTACAGAGTTCAAGCGCCACAGTTGGTATAACCATGGTGCTGGCCAGCCAGGGGTTACTTAGCTTTGAGGGGAGTGTGGCCATGATTTTAGGTGAAAATATCGGCACTACTATAACAGCACAACTTGCAGGCATAGGCTCCAGTATCAATGCCCGCCGGACAGCTATGGCCCATACCCTCTTTAATGTTTTTGGTGTTGTCTTCATAATCTTAATCTTTCCCTATTTTGTAAATGCTGTTATTTATCTTACAACTAATCTTCTCTCTATTGGGCATCCTGACCTGATTATAGAGGGAGAGAAACCATTTATTTGCAGGTATATTGCTAATGCCCACACACTTTTTAATGTAATAAATGCGATTCTTTTCCTCTTTATTCTTCCTATTTTGGTTAAAGTCGCCATCTGGTTAACCCCTCGCGGAAAAGAGGAACACCTTGATGAGATCTATCATATTAAATATTTAGACAGGCGTTATCTTGATACCCCTGAAGTTGCATTGGTACAGGCAAGGCAAGAAATCATAAGGATGGGGGATGAGGCTCAAACCATGTTTGATGAGGTAATTGGATCTTTAAAGATAAGAAATTCAAGAAAAGTGGCCAAGTGGAAGGCGAGGGAGGATGTACTGGATAATCTTCAAAAAGAGATCACAGATTTCCTTGTAAAGGTTATGCAACAGAGCATAATTGTTGAGGAATCAAAGGAAATAACCACTCTTATGAGGATGACCAATAATATTGAGAGGATTGGTGACGAAATAGAAGACATTGCCGAGACACTTGAGCGAATGATTGAAGACAAGCTCTATTTCTCGGAGGAGGCAATTCAAGATTATGAAAAAATATCTTCCGAGGCCAGGCAATTCCTCACCCTTGTTTTTGAAGGAATTAAAAGGGAAAATAAGCAGATAATGCCAGAGGCAGTAAAATTGGTTGAAAGCATAAACCGGATGACCGAGGAAATGAGATTGAGCCACCATGATCGATTATTCGATGGGACATGTGAAATAGATAGGGGTATGATCTTTAGTGATATTCTTAATGCCTTTGAGAAGATGGGCGGTTGTTGCTATAATGTGGCACAGGCAATAGCAGGTGTTAAATAATAGTAGAGATAGGATCTGGCAGATAAAGGATGATCCCTGTTCTGCATCTTCCCTTGCGAAAAAGTTGGGGGTATCAGAACTCCTTGCCTCGTTACTGATACATAGAAATATAATATCAACAGATTCAGCTCAATCCTTTCTTTTTCCAAAACTCGGAGCCCTAAGAGACCCATTCCTTCTCAAGGATATGGACAGGGCAGTTGAGCTGACAAAGAGCTTTATTGTAGAGAAAAAAAAGATAACAATTTACGGTGACTACGATGCAGATGGAATAACTGCTACATCTCTTCTGTATGATTTTTTCTCCAGATTGCATACACCGGTTTCATTCTATATCCCACACAGACTTGAAGAGGGCTACAGCCTAAATGAAAAGGCAATTAGAGAGATAGCGAAAGATAATACATGGCTTATTATTACTGTTGATTGCGGTATCAGTTCTCTATCAGAAATTGCCCTGGCCCAAGAACTCGGGATGGAGGTCATTGTAACAGACCACCATCAACTTCCTTCAGGTTTTGAACCACTCTGCCCCACGATTAATCCTTTAAGGCCTGATTCCTCTTTTCCCTTTAAAGAGCTTGCCGGAGTCGGGTTGGCCTTCTATTTAGCTATAGCCATAAGATCAAATTTGCGGGATGCAGGTTTTTTTCAGGACAAGAGTGAACCAGATTTAAGGGATTACCTTGGTCTTGTTGCCATTGGCACAATTGCTGACATAGTCCCTTTAATAGAGGAAAATAGGATTCTTGTAAAAAGTGGCCTTACTGTGTTGACAAAAACCCGGGAACCCGGAATCAATGCCTTATTAAGGGTGTCAGGCATAAAGAACAATCAAGCAATAACTACTCATGACATAGCCTTTAAATTAGCCCCGAGACTTAACGCCATGGGGCGATTAGGACCAGCAACAAGAGCGGTTCACCTCCTTACCACAGATGATGAGGCGGAAGCATTTTCAATTGCCACTCAGATGGACTCCCTTAACACTAAGAGGCAGGAAATACAAAATGGAATTATTTCAGAGTGCAGGGAAAGGATCGATAAGATTGACAACATAGAGAGACGTCGAACAATAGTCCTATCTGACCCACAGTGGCACAGGGGAGTGGTAGGCATTGTGGCTTCAAAGATTGTCGATGACTACTATCGCCCAACCTTGATATTTACTGATGAAGGAGGTTTGCTGAAAGGATCAGGCAGAAGCATAGATGGATTTGATCTCTATAAAGCCCTCTCAGATCTTAGTGATCTGTTAACGCAATTTGGTGGTCATGAATATGCAGCAGGAGTTACCCTTGAATCGAAAAATGTTGAAGAGTTTTGTGATAGATTCGAGGAGCTGGCCAGAAAAAAAATAGATACAAAAGACATGATTCCGAAAATAGAGGTTGATACCAAATTAGGGCTCGAATCTATTAATCCGCAGACATTAAAAGATATTGAGATGTTATTGCCCTTTGGCCACAAGAATCATCAGCCTATATTCTGGGCCGGTCCTGTAAAGGTTGCCTTTTCCACTGTGGTAGGGAACGATCATTTGAAACTCACAATAAAAGAAAAGGGAACCACTTTTGACTGCATTGCATTTGGTAAGGCTGCATTACATCCTCTGAAAGGGAAATTAGTGAATATCCTTTTTCATGTAGAGATTAACACCTGGCAGGGAACAGAGTCGATTCAATTGGTAATAGTTGATTTACGGGTTAATTGAAGTTGTCCGTTGATTGTTGTCCGTTGTTCCCGATATATCGGGATGAACGGTGAACTTAGAATTTATGAATCAGGAAATAACTTGGCAGCCTCTTCAATATCTTCAGGGGAGAATATAAAAAGGGATTTTTCTTTACCTGGGATAGCAGAGCCATAAATATAATTGATATTTATTCCTTCTTTGCCAAATTTTTCTGCCATTTTCGCGAGGGTACCAGGTTTATTATCAATAATGAGGGCAATAACAGGCATCACATCAAAGATGTAATCACCCTTTGCTAAGAGATCAACTGCCTTGTCAGTCTGATCCACCAAGAGCCTGATCAGGGCAAACTCTGCTGAATCTTTCTTCATTGATCCATAGCTTGCAGCGGGGGCAATCCGTTTAAGTGATTTTCCTCTGCCCCTGAAAAGTTCCTGCACATATTGAGATGCATCCTGAATGGTAAGAGCATCAATATTAATCCCGGCATGAAACAAGGTTTTGGAAAGTTTTCCTAATTCCCCAGGAACATTCTTTAAAAAAAGTGATATCTCTGTTCTTACCATATTCCAGCCCTAATTTGGTATATCAAAATTTCTACTAAATCCATCACTCCAGTATTCCATCACTCCAGTACCCCAATTTGGGCGAAGCCCCAAAATTATTTCTCTCCCATGTACCCTTTCAAATATTTAAAAAATTCTGAATCTGTTGAAAGCACAAGGGTGCTTTCTTTATCCATGGTCTCTTTGTAGATATCGAGTGTATTAGTAAAGGAATAGAAATCAGGATCTCGTCCATAGGCCTGGGCATAAATCTTTGTTGACTCGGCATCTGCCTTACCCTTTATCTCCTGGGCCGTTCTGTATGCGCCGGATGTTATCCTCTTCATCTCCTTTTCTTTGTCACCTTCTATCTTCCTTGCCTCTCCTTTACCTTCAGATCGAAACTTCTCCGCTATCTGCTTTCTCTCGGCAATCATCCTGCCGTAGACCGATTTTCTAACCTCCTCTACATAATTTAGTCTCTTTATCTTGACATCAACCAGTTTTATACCGAATTTGGCCAACTTTGGCTGTGCCTGCTCCATAATGCCTTTGGTAATTTCAGCCCTTCCTGTTTTAACCTCACCCAGAGGACTTATTTCCTTTATCTTTTCTATTCCCGCTTCAAAGGTATCCAGTTCTCTGTTGGTCATCCTAACGGTTTCAATCAATGGGTAAGAGGTAATAAAGTTTCTTACTGCAGGATCTATAATGTCATCCAACCTGCCAAGTCCGGCGACTACATTGTTGACTGTCTCAAAAAACTTGAGGGGATCAACGATTTTCCATCTTGCAAAGGTATCTACCCATATAAAGGTCTTATCCAGGGTAGGAATTTGCCCGGGATCCCCATCCCATTCAAGAAGGTTTTTTGGAAAATAGTTTGTTGTATCAATAATAGGAAGCTTAAAGTACAAACCGGGAGTTATTTTTGGTTTTCCGATAGCCTCGCCAAACCTTGTAACGACTACCTGCTCAGTTTCATCCACAGCATAGACTGCCCCCAAAAGGAAAAGGATAATGATTATGATCACACCATAGATTATTCCTTTTAATTTCATTTCTCAGCCTCCTTCGCCATCCCTAAATTGAGTAAAGGGAGGACATTTTTTTGGTCTGCATCAATGATGTACTTGCTTCCCAATCTCGGAAAAAGATCCTTCAATGTCTCAAGATATATCCGTCTCCGTGTTACATCCTTTGCCTTTGAATACTCAGCATACAGAGAGAGAAACCTGGCTGCATCACCTTTGGCCCTGTTGATTCTGTCAAGGGCATACCCTTCAGCAGCCTTGATAGTCTTTTCTGCATTTCCTTTGGCTGCTGGAATGGCCTTATTATATTCCTCCCTGGCCTGGTAAACCATCCTCTCCTTTTCTTGAGTTGCCTGATTAACCTCATTAAAGGATGGCTGGACTGGCTCAGGGACATTTGTCTTTTTCATCTCAATGGTGACTACATTTATACCGGTCTCTGCTTCATCTAATTCCTTTTGCAAAAGCACTTTTGCCTGGTCGGCAATTTCCTGCCTCTTACTGATAACCTCATTGATGCTTCTATCTCCCACTACCATTCTCATGGTGGACTCAGTTAAATCCCTCAATGTAGCCTTTACATTCATGACCTTGAAGAGATATTTATAGGGATCCTTGATTCTGTATTGCACTATCCATGGAACCACAGCTACATTGAGATCACCGGTAAGCATAAGGGCCTCATTAAGATATTCGGTAGACCTTGCATACTGAGTCCTGACACCCGCCCTTATAGTCCTCAGCCCGAATTCTTCCTTGTAGACAAGTCTCACCTTTACCTTTGTTAGTTTTTCTATTCCCCGCGGGAGTTTGAAATGTAGTCCCGGAGATGTTGTTCTAATATATTTGCCAAACCTCTGTATTATACCCACCTCATTGACACCGATGGTATAAAAGGATGAGGATAAGATAATTATGATGATTATTGCTCCAATTATAAGCCAGAGGCCAGGAAATTTACCCTTTAGTCCCTTAAATTTACTAAGGATCTCATCCATTTGGGGAGGGTTACCTCCTCGGCCCGTCTTCTGCTTTTGTAGCTTGTCCCAGTCCCAAGGCATGATTTGTCACCTCTTATATAGATTATACAAACATGTTAATAGAAAAAAAGAGTTGCGTCAAGAAATAAAATTGGTGATATTTATTAAGGATATCTTAAGGACAAAAATATGGAGCAGAAAAAAAAATCATTTACCCCGTTAAAAAGAAAGCCTCGCAATTTATCGAGGGGTAAAAAAAATAATAATTTTATACAGCGCTTGTCCGCGAATGGAAAACCACCAGGGTTTACTTCTATAAAAGAGGTAATTGATACTATTTTTACTACATCTGCTCTGCCTATAAATTTTGATGATATGAGGATCTGGAAACTCTGGGATGGTGTGGTTGGTAAAAAAATTGCAGAGCATGCTAAACCCTTTTCAATTAAGAAAGGGATATTACTGGTCATGGTTACTGATAGCATATGGCTGCAGGAATTAGAGTTCAAGACCGAAGGGATAAAAGAAAGGCTTAATAGTGAGCTTCAAAGGAAGGCAGTAAAAAAGATACGCTTTCGAGTAGGTACACCAGGAAGTTAATAAGGGAAAAGATTGTTTATATTTTGCCACGGACAACAAACAACGGACAACCTACACTACTGAAAACCGCCCCTGCCCAAATAAAGGGGGAAGGATCTTGAGACCAGATTTCCCCTGAAGTCTTCCTTCTATCATTGCAAGCTTGGCATGAGAGTATGAGTTCGGGAAGACGATCTGGAGCCTTTTAGGTTCTATTTTATGAATTCTCATTTTTTCAAAAATCTCAGCTAATCTGTTTGCCGGATAAATTAAGGCCAATCTCCCCCCTTCTTTGAGAAGCGCCTTTCCTGCAGACAAAATATCATTGACCTTTGTTGATAGCTCATGTCTGGCGATAGCCTTGCTGGAATCAGGATTAATTCGCCCGCTTTTTTGTCTTCTATATGGAGGATTACACACTACCATATGCGCAAATGCAGGACCAATAGGGAGGTGCCTAAGATCTCCCTGGATTATAGCGATTTTTTTGTCTAATTTGTTAAGCACAATATTCCGTTCAGCCTGAGAGGCAAGCTCATCTTGAAGCTCAATGGCAACAATACGGCCCACCTTAGTTTTGACAGCCAGAAAGAGGGAGATGATTCCACAGCCGGCGCCGAGATCAACAACAACATCCTCACTCCTAACAGAGACAAATTCGGCTAAAAGCAAGGCATCGACAGAGAATCTATACCCCTGCCGAGACTGGATGATTTGCAATCTGCCATTCAGAAAGCTGTCTATTGTCTCATTTGATTTCATACGCCATTTTGTAATTGTTTATTACCTGGGTGTATAGACGGTCTCATAGGGATCTATTTTGTTGAATACCAGTCCACTTACAATCTTGGGATGAAAATAGGTGGATTTCCGGGGCATTATAAGGGAATTTCCTGTTATTTCCAGAATCTGCTCTATCTTTGTGGGATTCACTAGAAATACCATCTGATAATCTCCTGAGTGGACTGAGGAAAGAGCCCCATTGGTGTTACTCTCGTATTGAATTATCTTTTCATTATCCAGATCATCCCTTTTAATGCCGAGCATTCTTTGTAATACAAGGCGAGATAAGACCAGAACATCAAGTTTTTTGATTGAGGGGTGTACATCATCACCTATCTCTTTCCTGGACTTTGATTTCAAACATAATAAGTAGTAATTTTCAGCTCCTGAGTGGTAAAAACCGATAACAGTAGTGTTTTGGCCATATTCTTTTAATTTATCAAGAAAAACCCTTGTTACAGCTTTCCGGGTATGAGCTGAAAAAGGAAAGGTAGAAACTTCAAACCATCTTTTAGCAGAGGAAAGAAATTTTTCTATCTTAAAATCCGGGTAGAACTTAAATAACCGGTGAGATGGTAAGATTGTCAAACCTTTGTCAGTTATATTGGTCAAATACATCATGACATACTCATACACCCTGTCAAGCTGATGGTTACCATATCTGGCCCTCATGAAGTTTCTAAAATTACGAGCTGATTCATAGCGATGATGGCCGTCGGCAATTATAATTGATTTTGATGACATCTTTGAAACGATATCCGTTATAATTGAATTACTGGTGATCTCCCACATCTTATAGTAATATCCATTGATGTCCCTGAAGGATATTGCAGGAGGGGAATCCGTTATTGTCGCATATATATTACCAATTATATTGCCCTCATCCTCATAGAGACCAAATACCGGACTAAATTGTGCATTGCATGCCCTCATTAGCCTTAGCCTGTCTTCTCTATGATAAGAAAATGTTCTTTCATGAGGCAAAATAACAGATGAGTCATTTTCTTCTATCCGTATCAGGGTTATAAATCCCCATCGAGTCTTTGTTTCTATAGTATCTGGCGATTCATATTCAATGGAGGTAAGATAAATGGAGGGAAATGAATATCGAACAAGAACCTCCTCTGATTCCCATCTATTCAATAGATCTGCTGCCCTGGTATATCTATTATCCCAATCAGAATCACCCGTCTTTCTCTTTCCCAAAATAAGTCTGACAATATTATAGGGATCTTTGTTGTAGTAGACGTCCTGCTCACTATCTGAAATGACATCATAGGGTGGGCACACTATCCTCTCAATATTCGGTATCTTATCAAAACTATAGGTTACTCCTCTGAAAGGGGCCACGGTAGCCATATTTACGAATCCTTGATATAAGCCTTAATAGAGCTTTACTTTTAATTATCTTATTCTATAAATTAAGTTTATTATTAGCATCTTGCCACCAAGACACCAAGACACCAAGGCTATCGAATTATTCTTTATTATAGCTTTTTTAATCCCGATAAATCGGGATTAAAATTAATGAGAAAATTCTGTTATTCAATTTATATTTATTTCCTCTTTGGGTCTTTGTGCCTTAGTGGCTGAATAGACTATTATTATAGGATTAATGAGTAAAAAACAATGGTAGGAAGGAAAAAAAATTATAATATTGTTATAGAAGGTGGCACCCTTTTGTCAATGGTTGATGGGGAAGAGCCCGTAGATGATGCGAGGGTAGTTATTTCTGGTGATAGAATTAAGGAAGTCTCTGTCAGCCATAATAATCCTATACCTGAAACAAATGAGATTATCTATGCCACGGATGCCATAATATTGCCTGGACTCATAAACACCCATTGTCATTCTCCTATGGTGCTCTTCAGAGGTATGGCAGATGATCTTCCCCTTAAAACCTGGCTCTATGAGCATATATTTCCAGCCGAGACAAAATACATCAACCCTGATACAGTTTACTTGGCGTCTCTTCTTGCCTGTGTGGAGATGATCGCATCAGGTACTACTACATGTATTGACGGTTACTTCTTTGCCGATGAGATAGTCAAGGCACTACATAAGTCCGGAATGCGTGCCCTTGTGGCTCAGGGTGTTATTGATTTTCCTGCTCCAGGTGTTCCTGATCCTAAAAAAAACCTGGATGTTGCCTCGGCCTTTTTAGAGAGATGGATGCATTTCTCTGATCGTATTATACCAGGTATTTTCTGTCATAGCCCTCTTACGTGCTCGGAAAAAACCTTGCTGAGGGCCCAGGAGATATCGGCCCAATTCGATTTCCCCCTTCAGACACACCTATCTGAAACCCAGGAAGAGGTCACAGAAATAAAGCAAAAGACTTCTGTGAGACCAGCTTTTTATTTAGATGAGCTTGGCCTTTTAAAGAGCAATTTAATTGCTGCCCATGCCATTTACCTGAATGAGGAGGAGATAGACCTTTTGGCTGAAAGGGAGGTAAAAATTGCCCATTGCCCTGAAAGCAATATGAAACTTGGCTCAGGCATAGCACCAGTAGCACAGACGCTGGAGAAAGGCATTACCGTAGGCATTGGAACAGATGGTTGTGCCTCGAACAATAACCTTGATCTTTTTGCAGAGATGGATACTACTGCGAAACTGGCTAAGGTAGCCAACCTTGATCCAATTATTATTGATGCTCGGGCTGTACTTGCAATGGCTACCATTGGAGGAGCCAAGGTCATTGGATTGGAAAACAGAATAGGAACCATCGAACCAGGAAAAAAGGCCGATATTATTATCGTTGATACACACAGCCCTCATATGACACCCATGTATAATCCATACTCCCAACTCGTATATTCCGCTACCGGGGGAGATGTGAGAGATGTTATAATAAATGGGAATATAGTGTACAGAGATAGACGCTTCACAAACCTTGACAGTGCAGAGATTATGGATAAAGTTACAAGACTTTGCCAGCGGATAACTGTTTGAAGATAGACAGTAGCATGCTCTTTTACATGTAAAGTTTCTCAAGAGGCTTACAAAAGCCTTTTCCTTAGAAGATTCGCTAAATTCCCTCAGCTGAAATGAGTTCTGCTACAAAACTTCCGACTAGAACTTTACTCTTCATTTTCACCGGAATTTTTTGGGTATCTGCTGTGACCCATATTTCAAGTTTAGCATGCTTGCTTTTTTCAAATACACCACCAATATGCTTTAAGTCAGGCTCCACTAAAAAGGTATCATATGTTCTGTTTGCTACCTTGATTTTTTCTCTTTTTATTACAGTTGCTTCACCCTCCACACATTTTTTTCCATCAGTAACCGGGATTTGGAGCTTTGTACCTACTTTTAGATCATAAAGGCGAAAGGCATAAAAAACAGACAGTGGGTCAAATGAACCAGGTTTTATCAAAATGGGTTTTGCCTTTTTCCCTTGGTTAGAATAGTGAGTCATTTGTTTTTCCCAATTGAAATTAACAACAACATTTTTTTTACTTTTACCTCTCTTCTGTTTCTTATACAAAATTGAGTGGGTCATCCCTGTGTCTGTAAAGGCATCGATTCTGTCACGAACCTTATAGAAAAGATCTACAAATTGGTACGTTTTTGCAATCATCACAAAATGATATGATGTAACATCCTGTATGGTCTCTATTGGAAGTATTTCAAGAACAGCCTCTCCAGCTGGTATAAAGCTCCATTTAACCTGAAATGTCAGTTTTTCTCCAGGATGAAAAGGAAGGTCTTTCTCGGGGGCTTTAATGCTTTCTGCTAAGCTGAGCGTTGTCATGAATACTATCGCGGCCAATATTACAAGCGATTGCACTCCTGTTTTTAGGCGATGGCTATCTACAGACAATACTTTCATGCTGTGTCTCTTTTTATCTCCCATAACCAGTGAGCCAATAGTAAGAAGGAAATTGCTTGGAAAGCAGTATAAAGTATGATAATAGGCGAAACCTGTATTTACTTTTTTTAAAAATTGGTAATTTCTCCAAATTGAGCGGCTTTTAACCCGCTATAGGAATAATCTTCTCTATCCTGTGCATTGAAAAAGGAGTATACACTGAATATCCATGATACACAATGACAATACGCATCACCTGAATCTTGAAGATAAAGAAATCACTCTTATCGGGACAGCCCATGTTTCAATTGAAAGTGCTGATTTGGTACAGAAGGTCATCGAGGATGAAAAGCCGGATATGGTTTGTGTGGAACTCTGCGAATCCAGATATCAATCGATCATGCAAAAAAGCCAATGGCAAAATACAAATCTTCTTAAAGTGATCAAGGAAAAGAAGGCCTTTCTCCTCCTGTCCAATTTGATGCTCGCCTATTTTCAGAAGAAAATTGGACAGAAATTAGGCATACGGCCAGGGGAGGAAATCTTGCGAGCTATCCAGGTGGCCAAGTCGGTAGGAGCCCGTATTCATTTAGCTGACAGGGATATACGCACAACCCTATCAAGGACATGGCGTTGTATGGGCATGTGGGCAAAGATAAAGTTGTTGTTCCAGTTGGTTACTTCAGTCGGGGAAATGGATAGCATAAAAGAAGCCGATATTGAGAAGATGAAAAAGAAGGATGTGCTTGAGATGTTTCTTTCAGAAATCGGAAAATCTTTTCCTGAAATACGGCGCATTTTGATTGATGAAAGAGACCAGTACCTTGCTCATATGATCAGAACAGCACCAGGCAAAAAGATTGTTGCAGTAGTCGGAGCTGGACACATTCCAGGGATTCAAAGTCACTGGGAAAGACATATAGATTTGGATGCACTAAACCAAATCCCTCCTAAAGGTAAGGTCTTCGGTTTCCTGAAGTGGGGTATTCCAGGTTTCATAGTGTGTTTGATTATTTTGGGTTTTTTCTATGCTGGAAGCTCCACTGGCACCGATATGATCAAATGGTGGGTTCTGGCAAATGCTATCCTGGCAGGTCTTGGTGCAGCGATTGCCCTGGGCCATCCATTAACGATTCTGTCTGCAATTGTCGCTTCTCCCCTTACATCCCTCAATCCAATGATTGCAGCAGGCTGGGTTGCTGGTCTGGTAGAGGTTTTTTTAGGGAAACCAAAAGTAAAGGATTTTGAGAGGCTGTCTGAAGATATATCTTCCTTGAAAGGCTTTTGGAAAAATAAGATCACACGGATTTTATTGGTCGTGGCATTTACAAATATAGGGAGCTCAGTGGGAACTTTTGTCGCGATACCTTTGATGGTCAAGGTGTTTGCATAGAGACAATCTCCTCATGTTGGGAGTGATTCCCGCCATCTCAGTTATTAGCAATGATAGGTTCTTGCCTTATTCAAGTAAAAATTTTATTATGTATCTGGTTTGAGAGAAATGAAGTCGAAATCTAACATTAAATCCCCCTTACGCTGGTATGACCCGATTTTTTTGAATATACTCCCTCCGGCGGTCACTTTGTTAATCAAACTTTTATTGTACTCCTGCCGTGTAATTAAAGTGGAGGGAAGGGAAAGAGAGACAGAGGCCTTAGCGCAATCGCAAGGAAAAGCGGTGTACGCTACCTGGCATCAGCGGGTCATCTTTCATGGCCGCCACCTCGCCCACAAAAATCTGACGGTGATGATCAGCCAGAGCCGTGACGGAGAATATGCTACTCGGCTCGTGAGCCTGTTTGGTCACACAAATGTTCGTGGCTCATCAACAAGGGGAGGTTCTCTGGCCCTGAAAAAACTGACACAAACAATCAAAGAAGGTGGCAGAGGCGGTATATTGGCAGACGGGCCCTTAGGCCCTGCCCGTGTAGCCAAAATAGGAGCCGTTATTATGGCCCAAGAGGACCAGGTTCCTATTATCCCTCTCACCTGGGGTGTGGACCGATGCTGGATCATAAATTCCTGGGACCGCTTTCTGATGCCCAAGCCCTTTGCCCGCATTGTCATTTATTATCCTGAACCCATATGGATTCCCCCATCTGTGGGTAAGAAAGAACTGGAGAGCTATCGATGTCTCTTAGAAGAAAGGTTGAATCAGGGGACCCGTTGGTGTGATACGCACTTTGGCCCTGAGAGACCTTGGCGCAAGGTCAAGGAAAAAGGTCAAATAGAAGTGGGCCCTCTTGACCTTTCATCCGATCAGAAAGATAACCAAGATTTTTGAGCCAATTGCATCCAGACCGGGACGTTGTTTCTGAAGCAAGGTAATATTGACTCCCAGATAATTGAAAAGTTCGGTATGTAATCTACTTTAGAACACAAATTCCATTCTAAAAATGCTAACTACAAATTCTTTTAATTACCTTCTTGATTTAGCCTTTCGTGAGCAGTAGTATTATAAAATTAAAGTTTTGTTAAAAGGGGGCCAATGAAAATGAAGTGGAAGCGACAAGTTGTCTATTTTGCCTTACTATGCTTGAGCTTATTAGTTATATGCAGTTGCGTGAGCAAAAAGGATTATTTATTAAAGGTTGATGAGAGCAAAAAACTATCGATGGAGTTGGAGGAGTTAAAGTCCGACCATAACATGCTTGAGGAACAAAAAGAGGCTTGTGATACACAAGTAATTGCCCTTCAGGGAGAAAAGAGTGATCTGGAAAAGATGAGGACACAGTTGCAACTCAAAACCCTTTCTCTGGAAAAGGAGAACGCTCGCCTAAAAGGGGATAATCTTGAGCTGGAGGATATTTTAAAGGCTAAATCAGATACCCTGAGTAAAAATATTGTAGACCTCAGAGAGCATATTGCTGACCTGAAAAAGGAGAACAGTCTCCTGAAAGCAGAAAGTAAAGATCTGAGCCAGAATTTAGAAACACTGCAAATTGATGTGAGTAATTTTAGGGATCAAATTGTGGCTTTGCAGAAGAAAAATGAAGTGCTGCAATCCAAGGCCAAAGACTTAGAACGCCAGAAAGAAGAAGAAGTTTTAGCGATGAAGGGCACATACGAAAGTTTACTGGAGAATATGAAATCGGAGATAGAGAAAGGCAAGATTACAATAACGCAGCTTAGGGGAAAATTAAAAGTGAATATGCTGGATGAAATCTTATTCGACTCAGGGGAAACCACTATCAAGCCTCAAGGCATTGAAGTATTAAAACGCGTGGGAAACATTTTGTTAAACGTGAAGGACAAGGCCATCAATATAGAGGGTCATACGGACAATGTTCCGATCGGAGCTGAACTCAGCAAGAAGTACCCTACTAACTGGGAACTCTCGGTGGTACGGGCGACTAATGTAGCGAGATATTTGCAGGAAAAAAGTGGCATCAATCCCATCTTACTTTCCGCCACAGGTTATGGCGAATACAAACCTGTCGCCCCTAATGAGACCGAAGAGGGAAAGGCTAAGAATCGGAGGATTGAAATTGTGCTTATTCCAAAGGAAATCGTGCCAGTTTCAAGGAAATAGTAACCTGATCCAGAGGACGTCTTTTCAAACAGACTGGGATTTAAAATTTGCATGAGAGATCCTATCTCTTCGGAGGTATCTTCCTATTTCTCTTTTTAACGAACAAACATGGCCTTTCGGCCACAACAAAGCATGAAAGAATTTCTCGTCATTCGTTACTCATTTAATAAGGAGGTGAATACCTTCTTATCTAGTTTCAAGTTTCCAGTTTCAAGTTTCTTTCATATAAAAATATAGATTCATAGAGGTTGTTCATGCCCCGTTTAGATACGCGTGATGTAAAAGAAATACTTGATATGCTGGAGGATGAGATTAACTTTATTCCAAAACTTGATAAGATAGAAAAGATGAAGATGAGAAGCAACATCAGAAAACAGGCTAATTGGCTTTTAGCGTGGAGCAATCCGACTGCAGAGATGATATATCAAAGATTGGAAGAGAGGCTTTCCGATGTGCTTTCTCTATGTTCTTACGGGTTTAGCGATAAAGTCAAGAAGTTGTTGAAGGTAAAATCAGAGCGTTTGTATTCTAAATAGGCACAAGAAGAACTGAATCTTCTGCTTCTCTGATTGTAAATTGATGAATCTATCACCTGCCTGCAAATCTCTTGTAAAAGTATTTTAATATTCCAATGATGATGGTCTCGTACAAAGTCTCAACAAGATGTCATTTCGAGCGAAGTGAGAAATCTTACCAATGTAACATGCTGAAAACACAAGATTTCTCCTTGCAGTCGAAATGACAGATTCACCGAATATGACTTTTTACGAGTTCATCAATAACATACCACATCTATATATTGTATTACGTTTTATTTGACATACAAAATATATTGTTTTATAATACTATTTCAAAAAGCCTCTTTTTTTTCAAAATTAATCTCAGGTAAATAATAACTCACGATAAAAGAAGGTGTTTTATAATTACCAAGATAAGGCTTACAAAGGGATAAAGCCATATTCGTTTTGGACTTTTGTGCTCTGCCCCACAAAAAACCAACATCTGATGTATTGAGACAAACCAGTCTCTATTCGTTCCAGTAGAAACATGAATCGGAGGGTATGATGGCATTTTCAACTTCCTTGACTGGGGAAAAGACCAGAAGAATTTTCTTGGTATTTTTTGCTTTAGCTTCTCTTTTGCCTTTTCTGCTTATATTATTTGTCATTTTTCAGTATGTCCTTCCTCTGCTAACGCCAAACCAGATAAAAAACCTAAGAGAAATATTTACCTATAGTTTTATGGCAGCACTCTTAATCCCCCTTTTGAGCTTTTTCCTGATGTCTCGATGGATTGGCTCACTGGAAGCCTTCACGGCGGATGTTAAATCAAAATCAGCCCAGATGATTAAAGAAGAAAAGGAAATTAAGGAAGAAAACGAGATCCTCACCCTGATCCGTTACTTCGATGCCATTTTCGAGACAGCGACCAACCAGTTGGCTGAGCGTGCCCATCTAAAAGAGATGTTGTTTAAATTGATTGCTGTTGCTTACGAGTTGACAGCTGAGCTGGACTTTGACCGGCTGTTCCCTCTTATCATCGGAAAAGTAACAGGTGTTATGTCGGCTGAGAGGACCAGCCTTTATATTATAGACTGGGAAAGGCATGAACTCTGGACAAAAGTGGCTGAACACGTTGAGCAGATTCGTCTACCGCTTGGAAAGGGCATAAGCGGTCGTGTAGCCGAATCAGGTGAGATGCTCAATATTTTGGATGCCTGGGGGTTACCATATTTTGATCGCACCTTCGATCAGGAGCATCAATTCCGAACCAAGTCTGTCTTATGCATGCCCATCAAAAATCACGTCGGCGAAAGGATAGGAGTTATCCAGGTAATCAACAAGACGGGCAAAGAGCGGTTTGACTCTGAGGATGAGATTTTTTTAAGGGCTCTGGCCTCCCAGGTAGGTATTGCCTTGGAGAATTCACTTCTGATCGAGGAACTCCTCCTTTCTTTCCAAAGCTCTGTTAGCACTCTGTCTGCTATGGTAGACGCCAGACACCCCTTGACAGCAGGCCATTCTCAGCGGGTAACTGACTATTCTCTGTTGATTGCCAAGGAAATGGACATGAGTAAAGATGAAATCGAGACACTGAAGTATGCAGCCATCCTTCACGATATCGGCAAGATCGGCATCAGGGATGAGGTCTTGTTAAAAAATGGTCCGTTTACCCCTGAGGAACGGGCTGAGATGAACACCCATCCTGTGAAGACGAAGGCCATTTTGGATAAATTTCATTTTCCCAAGGGCCTGCAAGACGTCCCGGATGTGGCTCTTCACCATCACGAGAAGGTTAATGGGCAGGGCTATCCGGATGGGTTGACTGGTGAACAATTACCCCTGGGATCAAAGATTATGACAGTGGCAGACGTATTTGACGCCTTGACCTCCAGGAGGGATTACCCCAAGTATGACGCAGGTGAGACCTTGAACGGTGACCCTATGCCTTTGCCAATGGCCGTTTCTATTCTGGAAAAAGAGGCTGGCTCCCACTTTGATCCAGACGTGGTTGCCGCCTTCCTACGCTGTCTGCCCCAGGCTCTTATGCTTTACAGGGGAGATCACTTCCCGACAGAATATGTGGACGATATGATCCGCTCCTTGGCCCCGGACTTGCTGCCCTAATCTTTTTCCTGTGCTGAAAAAAGAACATTGGTTCTAAGTAACCTGAGTATATAAAAGATATTTTTATTGTAAGATTTCCTGGGAATATGTATAACATCCGTCCATGAAAATTTTCTTCCTCTTGCTATTCTGGAGCCTCTGGTTTCTCAATTTTTCTACCCGGACTATTCTTTCTCCACTTCTTCCTATCATCGAAGATGAGCTTGCCATCAGCCATGCCATGGCAGGCAGCATATTTTCTTTTCTATCGGCAGGGTATACCATTACCTTGCTCCTTTCTGGATTTCTATCCCCACGTATTAGATACAAGCGGTCTATCGTATTAGGTTTCACTATTTTAATAACAGCGGTATTTTGCTTGAAATATGCGAGAAGTTACCCTTCTTTTGCTGTTGCCACTTTATTCGTTGGACTCGGAGCGGGCATATACTTACCAAGCGTCATGCCCCTTCTCACAGCAATCTTTGCGCGTGACAACTGGGGCAAGGCTATTGCCTTCCATGAAACGGCTGCTTCTTTTAGCATCCTTTCTATTCCACTCCTGACAGTTGTTGCATTGCGCTTTTTTCATTGGAGAGCACTTTTTAACATTTTGAGTATGGCCTGCTTCGTTGTTATTATATTGTTCTGCATATTTTCTCCAGACCCTCGTCCCAAGAAGGAGAAAAGAGCTCGGCTCTCACGCATATTAATTCGTAAAGATTTTTGGATAATGGCTATCCTATGGATTTTTGCTGCATCAAACAGCCTCGGACTCTACAATTTGATTCCCTTATTTCTCGTAAAAGAGAAGGGGATGTCGATTGAAATGGCAAATACAATTTTTGGTATATCCCGCATAGGGGGTTTTTTCATTGTTATCTTAGCAGGGTTTCTCGTGGATCGGTATGGAGCGAAAAAGATTCTGTTCCTTTTGTTGTTAACTACAGGACTTACAACAGTGGGCCTCGCTTTAACTCAGACCGTTCCACATCTGGTTGTGATGCTTATTCTTCAGGCAACCGTTTGTTCCGGGTTTTTTCCGGTTGCTTTTGTGGCCATCTCCAAAATTACGAGTTTCAATGAACGAAGTATCTTTACCGGAACAACCATAGCCATCGGAGTGATTATGGGACTTGGTTTTGCCCCATTTGCCTTGGGTGCAATAGCCGACATCTGGAATTTCCAGTATGGTATTCTTTTCCTGGGAGTAGGTACAGCGGTGTCCAGCATATTACTGGGAGGTATTGAAGAGATTTAGGGCAATATTTTTCTGCTGGCATTACTTGATATCTTCAGAACTTATAATCGCAACATTTATCCGACAGCCTTTGGGCGGATTTATCCGCCAGATTTGCGGTGGATTTATCCGCCTAAGGCAAATGTTTACTGCCAGAGAAGAAGTCTCGCCTTATAGATTTACGATTAGTATGAGAATGTCGAAATGGTTGAATCCTTGATATTGGTGGTGCGCCTGGCAGATGATCAGAACGGTAGGAGATCAGCTAAGGTCCAATGAAATTTCTCTTTTGGATGTGCCTCATGAAGAAAGAGGGGGCGCTAAAAAACAGGAAAAAATCTCTGGTTATTATTGAGATCAGATTGAAGACTTCATTGAATAGCGTTTTATCAATCGTTTCGCGTAAAAACAAGGGGGCTAGCACTAAATATAGCATAGTTTAAAAACAATACAGAATGGAAATTTAAAGCTATGCAATGATTGATAAAATGGTGAACTGAACCGGCTCAGGTTGGGTTGATTTAAATTTGTACAATTTATGGGGATTATATAGGTGGAGAGAGATCCATTTTGGAAGGGAAGATGTGGATTTTAAAAGAGTGAAATTTAGAAATAGTGACATGAGCATTGCCTGTGTAGTTACTTTTCTTTAAAGATGCTTTGGAGATGTTTGATTTTTGTTTGTATATAGCCCAAAAGGTCGAATTTGGGCAAATCTGTCCTGTTATGACTAGATGGCAATTTTTTATCCCCAGAAACTAACGATTAAGAAGGATATAAATACTACGATGAATTACAATATTGTATTGGTAATTTCTTGATTCTTATCATTTTACCTCTCTTGCATTTTGGACAACAGGTAATGTCCCTACCTGTCAATCGGAGCATCATTTCAAGAATCGTTTCTTTGATTTTTTCTGGCAACTTTGCATGTGGATCAATCAATTTTCTTAGAAGTGGAATCGCTTGTTTTTTATTTTTGTGAGATAGGAATCCGAAGTAGCGGATTTTCATGAAGCCCTTTGGCAGAACATGGAGCAGGAAGCGTCGGGTGAACTCATGGGCAGGGAGGGTCATTTCCCTGGTTTCATTGTTTCTTTCCCTATCCCGGTAGGTAAAGGTGACTTTAGAGTCTAAAATGGAGATGATTCGGTTGTTTGATATGGCTACACGGTGAGTATATCTTCCAAGATATTCAAGAACATGTTCTGGGCCAGCAAAAGGACGTCTGGCATAAGCGATCCATTTTATTTTTGAAAGGTCATTTATCAATTGCCCAAATGCTTGTTGCGATTCAAACTTTGCTGTGTTGCCTGGGAAGATGAGCTTTTCTTTTTGATAGGCTTTTTCGAGATTTTTAAGATAACGTTTTTTAAATTCTTTTGCCAGCGATTCGATTCGGAACAGGAATGAATCTCTTGCCGGTACCCACCTGTCTTTTGTAAAGGATAAAGCACCTCCAGGAATGAGGCAGTGAAGATGGAAATGATCAAGAAGACTCTGAGACCACGTGTGCAAAACAGCAATGAAACCCAATTGGCCTTCAAGGCGCCATTGGAGGACCTTAGCAAATGCCTGCAATGTTTCACTGACAGAGGTAAAGAGTATTTGCAAGGTGATTCTTTTGTTGCATAATATAATGGGATTAAGGTCATGTGGAAGAGTGAAGACAAAATGGAAATAACCGCAGGGAAGCAATTCTGCCTTGCGGTCATTGAGCCATTGTTCCTTCACGAGGCACTGGCATTTTGGGCAATGCCTGTCTCTGCATGAGTTGTAAGCGATCTGTTCGAACCCGCATTGGTCACATTGCTCCACATGACCGCCGAGTTCGGCAGTTCGGCATACCTCAATATGATGCATGACCTTAGTCTGTTCATATGACATAGAGTTAGATTGACGGTAATTGTCTCCATAGAGGCGAAAGATATCTGCCACTTCAAATTTTGCTTTGTTATTGGATGGCAGCGGCTCATTGTAAGTATTTTTCATTGGTGTGCCCTCCTATTCTTCATCTAGAAAATCAAGAGGGCTTTTGAGTTTGCTGATACGTTCCGGTATAAGATGAAGATATATGATGGTGCTTTTTAGGGATGAATGGCCAAGGAGACGTTTCAGGGTATAAATATCAGTTCCATAGTATATCAGGCGGGTAGCAAAGGAGTGGCGAAGGGTATGAATGCCGTGGCCTTTTGTTATACTGGCTTTTTTTTAGCGTGGTAAAAAGCCATTTGAGCCGCTGCCTCACTCAAATGTTTTTCGGCTTTTTGGCCTGGGAACAGCCATTTCCCTGGACGATATTTACACCAATAGGTTCTAAGGTCCACAAGGAGTTTCTCTGAGAGGATAGTGTAACGGTCCTTTTTACCTTTACCTTGCTCTACCCTTATCACCATTCTGGAAGGATCACTTTCTATGTGATCGGGTTTAAGGCGAACCAATTCACTTACCCGGAGTCCTGCGCTATATGCGGTCTTCAGTAAGACCTGGTGTTTAAAGTTGTTTGCTGAAGCGAGTAATCGTTTTACTTCTTCTTTGCTGAAGATCACGGGCAATTTTTTAACACGAGGCCGTGGTGGAATTTGAAAACAAGTTTCGTCCCGTTTGCAAACATTCCTATAGAAGGAGATAATGCCTGAGAAATAGTTGTTGCATGTTCCCCAGGAAAGCTTGCGCTCTTCAAGAAGATAACGAAGATAGTCCTGGATTTGATCGTTTGTTAGTGTGTCCGGAGATTGATTGTAAAATTCTGCTAATCCCTTAACACCTCTTATGTAATTCCTTCTGGTGTGATGGGATAACCTTTGCAGAGCCATGTAGTTGAGAAATTGGATCCTTAGTTCAGTTGACATAATTATACCTCCTTTATAAAGGTTAATAAGAAATGAAAAACACCTTCTACCCAGGAGGTATTGTAATCTTTTATTGGTTAATTAAGGAGGAAATGTTTGACGGGGGGATGAAAAAGATATGCCTCGTTGATCTTTACAGAATTCCGCGGAGCGGTTCAGTTCATATTGTAATAATAAGTTTTTCCAATTTCAATTTTTCACGTAGGAGTAATCAAAACTTATGAGTCCGATTATTTGAAACGAAATGAATCGGAATAGCAAAAGACAATAGGGTGATTAGTTCATCTTGAACTAAATAATTTTAGTCAGAAGAAAAAGCAGGGCAAAAGATCCCCTCACGGTGGGTGACAGCGATTGAAGAACGACTAAAAGCTCACCTGCCGCTATGGAGCACCAGTGGAATAGCGGTCAGGTACAATGCCTTGTTGGCCGAAATTTCTTTTATGCGTCACCCCCTTGCCTGTTCCAGGATGAGGCGCATGGGTGTCAATAAGATGATGATATTTCTTCGGTACCGGTTTTTTCTTTTCAGGGGGGGGATATTGTCTTTTCTTGGTATCAAGTTACAGTCCAGTCTTTCCATACTCTAAACAAGCCTCTTTGACTCCTAACTCACACGCCACTTTGAAATCTTCTGCCGCCTTGCCATGCTCGCCTATATTTCTCCGTGCAATCGCGCGATTGTTGTAAGCCCCAGCATGGCTCGAATCGATCTCTATAACTTTGCTATAATCAGAAATTGCCTCATTGTATAGTCCTTGTTCAGCAAAGACATTACCACGATTGATATAGGCACCGATATGATTTGAGTCAATCTCTATAACTTTGTTGTAGTCGGAAATTGCCTTGTCATACAGTTTTTTGTCAGCATAGCTGTTTCCTCGATTGTAATAAGCGTTAGCATGCTTTGGATTAACCTCTATAGCCCTGGTGAAATCTGCTATTGCGTCGGAGTTCAAGCCCTTATCAAGACATAAGTTTCCTCGAATGAAGTAACCATTAATATATTCCGGGCTGATCTGTGTAGCTTTCTTGAAATCTGAGATTGCCTTGTCATGTAAGCCCTTCTTAACATATACATTCCCTCTGTTGGCATAAGCATCGCCGTAATTCGGATTAAGTTCGATAGACCTGGTGAAATCACTTATTGCATCGGAGTCCCTGCCTATACGAACATACGAGTTCCCTCGGTTAAAGTAAGGTTCGGGGTAGTCTGGATCAAGTTCTATGGTTTTCGTATAATTTGAAATTGCGTCATCATGTAGTCCTTTCTGAGCATAGGCATTCCCTCGGTAGAAATAAGCTTCGGTGTAGTCTGGATCAAGTTCTATGGCTTTATCATAATCAGCGATTGCCTCGTTATATAGTTTGTAGTCAGCATGGGTATTACCTCGGATGAAGTAAGCAATAGCATAATTCGGATTAATCTCCATGGCTTCGCGGTAATCAGACATTGCCTTGTCATATATGCCTTTCTTGCCATAGACATTACCACGATTGATATAGGCATCGATATGGTTTGAGTCAATCTCTATAACTTTGTTGTAGTCGGAAATTGCTTTGTCATACAGTTTTTTGTCAGCATAGCTGTTTCCTCGATTGTAATAAGCGTTGGCATAGTTCGGATTGAGTTTAATAGCCTTGGTGAAATCTCTTATTGCATCCTCATGGTGCCCCTTCTTTGAATAGATATTCCCCCGATTCAAATAGGCGCCTGTATACTTTGGGTTAAGCTCGATGGCTTTGTTGTAATCAGATATTGCTTTATGATCTAGCCCTTTCAGAGAATAGACAACGCCTCGATTAACTAAAAAGACAATTTTATATGCCTTATCGCCCCTCTTATTAGCAAGATCAATCCCGGCTGTGAATGTCTGCTCAGCCTTTTCCAATTCTGAGATGATAAAAAAAGAGAGTCCGACGTTTTGGTAGGCTCCCATCGTTGGAATGGCTTTGAGAGATTTTTGGTAGTTCTTAATAGCATCTTCGTACCGGCTAGCCTCAAAATCACGTTCGGCGGTTTTGAAGTAATCGACTGCTTCACTAATTAACTCAGATGCGGATTCTTCCAGTTCTTTGTTAAGCCCAAACAGTGTTGTCTTTTGAGTGACTTCGCCGTGAGGACCCTGAACTGATTCAAACCTTGCAAGTTCCGATTTGATCTTTGCAGAAATTGAAAAGACGACAAAGGCTAAAACCAGAATAAGTAGTCCAGCATTAGCAAAAAACCAAAGCCACGAAATATCTCCTGTAGATGTAATAACCCTCTTCCAATACTTTATAGGGTGCAATTGCAGGTATACTAGGACTCCCAATATCAAGCAGGATCCTACAATAGCGGTCAAGTACGAATTATCTATTTTCATTTCATCTCTACGTTGAAGATCAATAACCCTGTGAAGATATAGCCGCCAATACCCCGTGGGAAAATTCACAACACCTTGGGCTAACAACCTGGCAGAGAAACTGAAGGTTGCTTGCCAGCATCTACAATTTCGAACAATTCAAGATCTGAAATGCATCACGCAAGTTTTTGAGCATGGTCAGAACCAAAAAATAGCAGTTATTAGTCAAGACATAACCAGTTAGTATGTAGTTTCTGTATAGTTTTAAAGAATTAATAAAATACTGCTAAAAAATCATCTATTTCATGATTTTTCTAATCGTATAATACCACAATCTGAATGTCATCCAGCGGCCGCATAATTATGAAAGTATCCAGTATTTACGTTCAACACTAGCGTGCCATATTCATTTAATGGATTCTATCCGATTTTATTTTAGTATTCAAACGGTATAGTGAAAAATGTCGACCTTCCAATTCTTTCCAAGTATAGTAGAATTTGAAAGATTAATAATCTCCCATAAAAACAGTCTCTAGAGCTTTTTTGAATGCATCTGAGATTGATTTTTTAAAACCATCACTAATAAAATTATCACCTTCAAGAGAATAGTAAATGTCTTTGATAAAAGGCCCTTTTCCAAGACGAGCAGTTATTCCTATTGGATGTTTTCTTATTCTGAAAGATATTTTCTGTCTATTCAGATTTTTTGTACTTTCACTGAAACCAATAGATGGATAGCCTTGAATTGAAGACTCATCTCTAGTTCCTTGATTAAGGAACAGTTTCAACGAATTCCCATTTTCAAAGGTTACTTCTCTAATACTAAGAGATTTGTTATTATGATTCACAAGGAGATCAAAGGAATCTATTTTTTTAAATTGCATTTTTGGCGATATTTCTTTAAGAGCGGTTATTTTTAAATCAAAATCGTGAAGAATATAATCGAATAAAATAGGTAGCTTACTTAACTCTTCTTGCTTTTTAATTCTTTCTTCCTGCTTTTGTTGCTCAATTCTGTCTCGTCTTATATCAACGATAGAGAAAAAGTTAACAGCCCATTTCTCTGCATCCTCATTTGAAGATTGATATATCTGCTTACGCAATTCGATTAATCGTTGTTTTAACTTCTCATTCCCAAGCTCTTTTTCTTGAACAGCAGATAACAACTTTTTCTTAAATTCCTCGTCCTTTTGAATCCTATCTCTATAGAGTATTGGTTCTAAAAGACTAAAGGCAATTGGAATAATGACTACTATAAAAGAGATATTAATTATTTTTGCAAGACGTTTCTTTTTCAAATTGAAAAGAGCGGGCTCAAAATATATCTTATACAATGAATATAGGACGAAAATTGAGCCATAAACAAAAATGTTTATCATCATTTTGTTTCCTGACTAATATTTTATTAACACAGCAATTACTAATACCTTACGGTTTCCTATTCGTGCCAAAGTCTTTAATCCCTATAAAATGTAGATTACATCTGCTAGTCAAAACATCAAATACTCTTTTCTTACATAAAACAGCGGCTGTCAACCTCCATAAAAGAACAAAACCCCACTCCTCTGTTTGAGAAATGGGGCCTTAATTTTTAACTCATGGTGCCCTCAGGTTAAAGGTTATTCAAAACGATTTACCTCTCCAACGGAATGCGCGACGGAATCCAAGCTCCTCTGCTTTTTTCACTGTCCCCACATAACATTCATTTCTTTCTTCTTCGATTAATGTCCTATCATATTGTTGATCGAAAGGAAGATGGTAAATTTTTTCTCCATTCCGCCAAGAAACATTACATTTAATAGAGGGATAATCCTCTAACGGGCAGTTCTCAATAATTTTCACTTGTAGTACTCTCGCAAACTCTTTGGCTTTCTCTGATAATTTTGTAGAAGTAATAAATGTAGCTTTGACTCCCTCTGTCCGTAATAATTCTGGAAATAAAATTGGCTGAGCAGATTTTTTGTTCATCATATTTTTCAAATAATATTCAATAGTTGTTCCAAAAAGTTGAAAAATGTGTTTTTCTCGAATTGTTTTTTCTTTTGACCAACATTTGCACTGTACAATCTCAGTATTATTTCCTTTCTTTGTTATTAGATCTCTTCCCAAATCCTCAAGGCCCTCTATGATGCCTTGATAGTACACATTGCATCCTGATTTTTCGTACATATAGCCAATGTAGCGCTCATAATCTCTCCCAATTTCCCATTTTGTTTTTTTCTTTTGCTTATATCGATCAAGAGCTAACTGGTTTTTTTTGACGCTTGGAAGTCTGTCATATTCTTCAGCTGTAAGCCATTTCTTTACTGGGTCATCAGATTCTTCATGATATTCCATGCCCTTTTTCTTTTTATCTAAGATTTGTATTATCAAGTCATCAATATCTTCGCTTTTAAATTCTATCAACCAAGGAAATAAATTTTCATAATATTCTAATTGGTATTTTAAAATCCTATGGAGTTTTTCCGCAACTCTACGCTCAGAAGCTATTTTTCTCACATTTGCAGCCGCTTTTGGCGCAGGGTGGGATTTTTTCTCTAGATGACGGGCTTTTTTTAAATCTTGAAGGTGAAAGTATTCAGCGTAAGCATGAGCTAACCATGGGAAACCATGTGACTTTTCTTTCGCTAAGATATTAATAGCTTCGATGTCGTATTTCACCTTGTTTTCCCATTTAATTTGCTTTTTCTGCAAATCTAAAGCTCTGGATTCTAATCCTCTTTTGTAGCTATCTAAATGATCGAGTCTTGGCTTAATCTTGTCATACTTTCTTGCCTTCCTCCAATTATTCAAAAGCCAAGTAATAAATGAGATGATAGATGAGAATAATACTATTATACCAATAAATATTAGCCATTCTTCCATGTTGTTGTTAAGCCCAGTTTCGGTTACCTATTCTTTCTTTAATCGTAGCGTCCAGCCATTGAATTTGAAAAACTCTTTTAAATTCAAATGCTGAATGTCATAACGCTTGCAAACAGCTGGGATTTTATGAGGGCTTCTCTCACCCTCTTGGCTTACGACGATAAACTCTCGATTTGATCTGAAGAAACCTAGTTGAGGTTGAGATCGATCTTCAAGAATCTGCGCAATCAACCAAGGATCTGCTTGGTCCTTTTCTGCATTTGGATCAATCAGCCTGGGGAACTCCTTAATAATAGATGCAACATACTGAGCTTGTACACCTGTCATTTTTTTGAAATACTGGTGTTTGTTTGAAATCCATCGGGATAAATCATCTGGCTTTTTCGCTTTTGTTGTCAATTCATTGAAAACCAATATATGGGACACAATCCTACCGTTTGAGAAGAGAGTTTCCAACTCCTCCAAAATATCATCCAAAATATCTATCCAATAATAATTATGTAGGGTAATGAGTGCAGATGAGTCAAAGCAAAAAATAGTTTCCTTTAAATCATTATTCATTTGCACTACATAAACAGAAGATGATTTACCTTGACGTCCAAAATATCAGATGCTTGGTGATAGGACATTCTGTTGCCATGCATTGCGGCAATTACCGAATTGAATAGTGTCCACCCTCTGGAATTAATACTTTTTTGCACGGGAGTTGCCATCCCACCTTTGCTTGATGGTTTTACCGAAATACGAATTTCCTCAAGTAGCGAGAAGAACTCATCAGTGGTTACTAAACCAAGGCTTTTCTGTCTCCTCAGATAGACTTCACTGCTCACTTTACATTTACGTGCATATGTATAGATTTCATCCTTTGTGTGCAGGGGAACTACCACTGTTTGAGGAAGGAGTGTTTTACCAGCAAATGAGTTGAATTCCAATTCATCTGGCTCATCTTCAGTAACCTTGTCTGGTAGGCATATACTAGATTGTTTCTTGAGTATGTGTCCTAATTCATGAAATAGAGTGAAGATTTTGGAAGATGTAGAATATTTACTATTTACAACTATACAATATGGTACATTGTCACTGTAGCAGAAACCTTGAATTTCAGCGTCAGGCATTCTAAACTGAAATACATTAATTCCTAGTTCTACTTCAAACGCGTCACGCAATTTCTTATAGAATTCTTCAATATTCTTATCGTGCATTTGACTATCTATTGAGTACTGAAGCTTTTGCCTGATCCAATAGGGTACCTCCTCCTCGGTAAGGGTCCCGTTACCAAAATATCTATAGTATTCAGCTAACCAAGAATATTTCTTTTGGTAGTATTCAGCCCCATTCAAACCCAAAAGAACCTCTTGGAACTTTCTTGCGCGGCGTATTGCCAAATGGGTACTAGGCGAAAGTTGTGCTGAGACAAGATTCAGATTTCTGAAGTCTCTAGGTTTTTTATTTTTGCTTGGAACATTAGGAAGGAAGAAAACGGCTATCTGGCGCTTGAGCGTGCTTGCGATCTTTTTTATGAAACTAAAAGGGATGTTTTTACCCGTTTGTTCCCACTGTAGATAGGTGGCTTCTTCGACTTTCAATTTCTGAGCGATGCTAGAAGTCAAATACCCGGCTTCCTCTCGTGCCCACTTCAGAACATCGGGATTGACACTTATTCTTATTGATTTGCTCATTATTACCCTTACTGTACTAAATGAAGCTCGATTACTTACATTTGACTACATAGGGTTCGCAGATATTTGGACACAACACTTAAGGGTTAGTTTTTAGGTTTATTTGCCAAAAACACACTGTTTGTAGCACATACACAAATTCTAAAAAAAATCAAGGATGATTTTAGGGGGTAGGAAATAGGTATACTTTATCCCTACTTTTTAAAGACATCAAATATGATGTAACTAATTGTATTTTCAATCAAAAGATTACAAAAGTTACAGTTCGTAAAGGCAAAAATTCCGATAAATATGAGAAGTTATTGCTCTTCAAACAATAAAGCCCCACTGCTCAATAAGAGAAATGAAGTTTAAATATTATAGTTTATTTAAAGCAGAACTCTATCAAAGATGGAAAGAATCTCATATTTTTTATTTTTTTATATCTGATTATGAGGGGCAAAAGAGGTGTAAGGTATAAATCAACATAAAAAAAGGATTTAACCAAAATGGCTAAATCCTTAACAGTTCTGGTGCGCCTGGAGGGATTCGGACCCCCGGCCTGCGGATTAGAAGTCCGCTGCTCTATCCAACTGAGCTACAGGCGCAAAAATATAATGTATTAGAATAGGTATAACTAATTGAATTTATACAATTTTTAGTTTAGTCCTCTATATGCCATCCACTTGGAATGGTGGAGTATTGGCACAGTGGAATAACGGGATAAAAACAGGAAAAACAAATTTTAATTATCATAAATTCCCTTAAACCCAATACTCCATTGATCCATTATTCCAATTTTCCAATAGTGGAGCGAATCGGAGCTAAGTGCTATGCCTCTTTTGACTTACTTTTCTCTGTGACCTTTATATCACCTTCCCATGGGGAGAGGTTAGGGTTTGCTTGAATTTCAATGTTAACACCATAGCGTTTTTCAAGCCCAGCTAACTCTGCCCGTTTTTTATTCAACAGATAGTTGGTCACATTACCTGGTAGCATACCGGTTACTGTCTCAATATTTCCTTTTGATACACCAAGCCATATCTGGCGCAAGAAAGACACTGCCGTAGCCTCAACAGATTTAACTATTCCTCTACCCTGACAGACCTCACAGATCTGGTAACTCTTTGATTCTATCGATGGCCTCAATCTCTGTCTGGAGAGTTCCATTAATCCAAATTTAGAGATATTGGAGAAACTCATCTTTGCCCTGTCCCTCCTGGTTTCTTCTTTTACCTGTTTTATCAGGTCCCGTACATGCTTGGGGTCTTTCATATCAATAAAGTCTATGACTACCAGTCCACCTATATCTCTCAGTCTCAAGTGCCTGGCGATTTCCCTGGCTGCTTCCAGATTGGTTTTATATGCTGTGGTCTCTACCCCTCTGGACCTTGTGGACCTGCCGCTATTCACGTCGATTGAAATCAGGGCCTCAGTGGAGTCGATCACAATCGAGCCGCCACTTTTTAAAGGAACACTATTACTATAAATCTGTTCGATCTGCTTTTCAATTCCATATTCAGAGAATATAGGGGCCTTCTCCTTGTAGAGTCTGACCCTTTTTTGATGTCTGGGAGATATAACCTTCATGAAGTCCCTTATCTCTAACCATGTTTCCTTGTCGTCAACAAGGACCTCATCTACCTCGGCGCTAAAGTAATCCCTCAAGGTTCTCAGGCCAAGATCTTCTTCCTTAAAGAGAATGGATTGAGTGGGTTTCGTTTCAGCCCTTTTTTTGATATCCTGCCACATTCTCAAGAGATTTTTTAGATCTCGCTCTATTGTGCGTTTTTTCTGACCCGAGGCGGCGGTTCTTACGATATATCCTATCTCTTCCGGCAGCTTAAGCTGACTCATCACGGATTTTAGCCTTTGGCGTTCCTCTTCATCCTCTATTTTTTGAGAGATACCACTGTTCGGTCTCCCTGGGGTTAAGACAAGATAGCGGCCTGCCAAAGATATATAGGTGGTGAGATATGCTCCTTTTTTTCCTTCTCTCTCTTTCGTGATCTGGACCAGAATCTCATTTCCTTTTTTTAGTGCTTTTTCTATTTGAGGAACTGATTTACCATTAGGAACGAATCCCTGCGATTCATAATACTCAGGATGGATCTCTCCTATTGTCAAAAAACCATTTTTGTCAGCTCCATAATTTATAAAGGCGGCCTGAAGAGATGGTTCAATCCTGGCAACCGTACCTTTATAGATATTTCCTTTGGTTTCTTCTCTTGTAGAGGTGGCAATGTAGAACTCATCTAATTCACCATCCTTTAGTATGGCAATCCGGTACTCTTCTGGATCTACAGCATTTATAAGCATTTTATACATCTATAGGCCTCGTTAAAAATGGTTTTTATATGGTCTTCAAGCCCTTTATTCATAACGGATCGAATAAAAATTGGACATTTGGTCGGTCTGGATTGAAAGGTTCACGGTTTCCCGATTTCATCAGCGATTTTTTTGGACTGATTTATTTGACTTCATAATGGCAGTGCATCCGACTTATTTCCCATCAATCCAACTAAGGCGTTCCCTTTTTATCATTTAATGTCTAATTAAATATGGCGATAATCTATATGTGATTTATCAAAACATAGTGCTTCGATTCGCAAATACAATGACGTAATTTAGCGAGTTAGCTCGAAGCAATTTCTCACTCGGCTCGGCTGAGTTCGCTGAAGTCACCATTTAGTCTTGAGTAAATAAGTTTGTAATCAAATTTATGAATCGAAGGTCTTAGTTAAATAACTATTAAATTCTAATAATTGAAACCCTATTCTTTATATCTGACCTAAATAATAGCGCCATAATTAATTTGACATTTACCTACAGTCTTGATAACCTCCCCTTATATTTAAAAACTTAAGGGAGGTTTCTTATGATCGACTACACACCAGAGGGATGGGTCCTGGTTGGACCAGAAGGCCGCTTGCTCGTACCAGAGCAAGACGACATTACCCCAAAACTAGCCATGCTCTTTGAAGCTCAGTGCGAAGGCAGGCGCGTGATCGATACCGTTAAAAAGTTTGGTTTCACCAAACAACGTTACTATCAACTGCTACATCTGTTTCAGGAAAAAGGCGCCAGCGCTTTACAAAACCATAAACGCGGACCCAAAAGTAACTACCGAAGAACGCAGGAAAACATCCGCCAGGTCATCCGCCATCGCTTCCTTGATCCCAGTGCCTCGCCAGAGGTGATCACTCAAAAAATGCGCCAAAGCGAAATCCGAATCAGCACACGCAGTGTCGAACGTGTTATTCAAGACTTTGGGCTTCAAAAAAAAACTATATAAGTATGTACCACGAACTGGCGTGAGCGGACCTGCCAGCCTCAAGACAGTGGAGATACATCAATCTAAAAGCCAGGTACGCCTCCAGAAAGTGGATGCGGCCACGATCGAGCGTAGGGTTCGTCAGTTATTGGCCGACAAGGTGTCTGGTAATTTGTTGGGCCTGTGGCTCCTGGTGCCAGAGCACCTTCGGATCGGTTCCTGGGATCTGCTGGTCGGATGGAGCGCTCAGCCCGCCTCCTGCGTCGAACCCAGAGTTGCCCTGCAAATGGTGCATGAAGCAGCCCTCTGTGTCACTGGTATTCGTCAGCAGCGTTGCCTCACCCATAAAGGTTTTGAAGTACTCAATGGACTGCCCTTTATCCCGCATGGCGGGATACTGCAATCCATAAATCCCGCCTAGCGGGACACACACAGTGCGCGAGGCTCAAAATCTTCAAATCGCCCTGGGCAAACTACGCTACGCCAGTCAACATTATAGGCACCAGGTCATTGCCTTAGACCCTCACAGGATGCGCAGCTTTTCCAAACGCCAGATGCCAAAGCGATGCGCTAAACCTCAAAAACCCCCAGAGAAAACCCAACAATTCTTCTTTGCCTTGGACGTCGATACCTATCAGCCTATCGCTTGTACCATCGGTTCTTCCTCTATTACGGCCACACAAGGCACCCAAGACCTCATGCGGCTGGTTACAGCAATCCTTCCTCAGGGAGCCTTAATCCTCGCCGATACTGAACATTTTGCCGTCACCCTCCTCAATGAGATAGGGAAAGCTGTCGGCTTCGATCTCTTGATTCCCGTTCCTCAACAACCCTACCGAATGAAGCAAATACAACAAATCCCCGAAAGCCAGTTCCAGCGCCATTGGGCCGGATATGCCACCGCTTGCATCCCTTACCAGCCTCAAGGCTCTAAATACCCTCTTTATCTCTTTGTACAACGTAACGGAGAACAAAGCCAAAAGTATTTTTACAACTCCTTCATTGCTACCGACAACAAGGAAAGAGTCGGGCAACTAACCGCTGAATTTCCCAAGCGTTGGCATGTCGAAGAATTCTTCAACCTCGAACAGGCCATGGGATGGCGCCGCTCCAGCACCCTTAATCTCAACATCCGTTACGCCCGTGCCTCCTTTGCACTCGTTGCCCAAGCCGCTCTTCATCAACTCAGAGAACGACTTGGCCCGCCCTATACCCAATACACGGCTGAACACTTCGCACAAGATCTGTTCGGAAGGCTCGATGGGGATCTTAGAGTCCATAAAGACACCATCATAGTCACCTACTACAATGCCCCTGCTGTCGAGTCATTAAAATACCACTACGAAAATCTCCCACAAAAACTCCAAAAAGAAGGTGTTGACCCCAGAATCCCCTGGTTATATAATTTCAAATTGGATTTCCGATTCCGATAGATCCATTAGCCAAATCGTCAAATAAATCAGTCCAAAAAAATCGCTGATGAAATCGGGATTAATCGGTTCGCGAATTTTTCCGATGCTACTGATTTCACTGGGTAAGCATCATGAATCTGTTAACCTTTGAAGCTTGAACCTCTGAACCTTTGAACCGTAACTACTAAATGGAATCGGAGTTTATTGTCCAATAAATCACCCCTTAATTAGCAAAGATTTACAAGGTCTGATTTAGGGTCTACCGTGTATTTTAAAGTGTTGATTGGCTTGATACATAAATGTCCTTAAGGCTGCCTCCCTGCCTGGTTGAAATGAGCCATCGTAGTCAACATCAATATAGGGTA